>Ga0123353_10003924_pt1 | contig 19007 bp, 18 predicted proteins | sample TergutLab28metaG_3_FD_92763 | JGI IMG/M metagenome (GOLD analysis project Ga0123353, IMG submission 92763) | Labiotermes labralis P3 segment gut microbial communities from Petit-Saut dam, French Guiana - Lab288 P3 | ecosystem: Host-associated > Arthropoda: Insects > Digestive system > Gut ... | reverse complement strand
TGCCAAGCCAACGGAATACGTGAGCTCGGCATACGGATACATGTGGTCGACATCGGACAGGGAAAAGGCCGTTCCGGTCAGCGGCGAACGCTCGCACACGAGGGACGACACGGAAATCGGAGGCCGAGGGCTGAATGTTCCCATGAAATTCACCATCGCCGAAACAGCCAACGATGGCGAGGATTTCACGTTGGACTTCACGGGGCTGGCGACCATGAGCAAGGCAACCGCGACAAATCCTTCCGTCGTGACTGCCATATCGGGCGTAGTGGAAGGCTTCGGCTTTTTCCCCTTGCGCGCCGCAAACGTGTCCGCCGATGCTGAGGAGTCATTGATCTTGGAAGCCCCGAATACACCCTTGCGTCCGATTGAACCTGCAGAAAAACTCCCAAACCTCTACTATCCTTTACCCTACATCGTTTTTTCCACTGAAGACCCAGCCGAGACACACTTTTTCGGCACTTTCACGACACGCTACAACGCGAGCGTGACAAAAAAGAACGGCAATAACTACAGCGAATCCAGACACTTCGTGAACAGCAGACTTCCGAGAGGAAAGTAAAAGAAACCACAGATGAATACAGATGGTTTAGAAAAAAATCTAAAATCTAAAATTGCAGTGAAGCTTCCAGAAAGCTAGTCTAGTGAGGATGGAAATCATTCTCGTCATCGTTGTTTCTTACTTGCTGGGTTCGATACCGAGCGCATTTCTTGCAGGCAAAATAAAAGGCGTGGACATTCGCACCGTGGGCAGCGGCAACGTTGGTGCAACAAACGCTCTGCGGACCTTCGGAAAAAAAGTGGGCTATGCCGTTTTTGCTGCCGATTTTCTTAAGGGAGCGCTGGCTGTGTTTTTGGCGGGAGCACCTTTCGTTTGGCTGGCGGTGCATCTGGTTGGTTCCCACTGCGGCGAAGGGGAACCATACGGATTGTTTTGTGCGCGAGTGGGAATCTATTACCTAGGGTTGACACCTTGGAATTGGATACTTTTTCCGCAAATCGTCGCCGCGGTGTCGGTTATGCTCGGTCACATCTATCCCGTATGGCTGAAATTCAAGGGCGGTAAGGGTGTGGCAACGGCAGCGGGTGTATTGTGTGTGCTTTCGTGGCCGGTGTTCGTTGTGGCGATAGTTGTGTGGTTGGTGGTTTTTTATACGACGCGCTACGTGTCGCTCGCCTCGATTGCGCTTGCAGCGAGCTTACCTGTGACGGCTGCTGTGTTGGCTTGGTGGGGTCATTGTCCACGGCTGCTGGTGGTTTTCGTCTCGCTCATCGCAGTGCTGGCGGTTTGGAAACATCGCTCGAATATCAAACGTCTCCTCGATGGCACGGAGTCGCGTTTTGAGAAAACGAAGTCATGAAACTTTTTCGACTCAACTTGCCCGCGCTTTCAGCGCGGGATGTGTCGAGAGATTCGAATCATTAATTCACTTCGATTTCATCGAGTCTCTCGAATCCATCGAATTCCTCGACATCATGCGCGGCGAAGCCGCGACACATTAGTCGTTAGTCACGGATCATTAAATTTGCTATACTTGCGTCTGATATTTTATGAAACAGGCAAGCATCATCGGTGCCGGAGGATTCGGCACGGCAATGGCGACACTGCTCTCCGAGACGTGCGAACGCGTCTGCATCTGGGCCTACGACGCGGCGACGGCGGAGGAAATCAACACGCACCACACGAACGAAGTTTTTCTTGCGGGCGCAACACTCCCGCGCAACATCACAGCCACTAGCGACCTCGCTGAGGCGTTGAAAAGCGAACTCATCCTTTTCGTGACGCCATCGGAATTCACACGCGGCATGGCGGAGAAAATGGCGCAGACGGGTGTCGCGGAGGATGCCATCATCGTTTCGTGTACGAAGGGCATCGAGTTCTCCACCAACAAGCTCATGAGCCAAGTGCTCGAAGAATGCCTGCCCGGGCGGCGCATCGCAGTGCTTTCGGGCCCCAACCATGCGGAGGAAATCGCCCATCGCATACCGGCTGCAGCAGTGATAGGGAGCTCCCACATCGAGATTCTTCGACCCCTACAAGCCGTCTTCTCGTTGCCGACATTTCGTGTCTATCGTAGCGACGATATGGTCGGTATCCAGCTCGGCGGTGCGTTGAAAAACGTCTTCGCTCTGGCGGCGGGCATATCCGACGGTCTCGCCATGGGCGACAGCACGAAGGCGGCACTTGTCACGCGTGCGCTCGCCGAAATGATGCGTATCGGTATGGCCATGGGCGGGCGTCAGGAAACATTTTTCGGTCTCAGCGGCATCGGCGATTTGATGGCCACTTGCTTCAGTCGACACAGTCGAAATCGACGTGTGGGTGAACGCATCGGGTGCGGCGAAACGCTCGACGACATTCGAGGTTCTAGCAAGATGGTTGCCGAGGGCGTGCCGACGGCTCGTGCTGCATGGAAAATCGCACAGCACATGAAGATCGCCGCGCCGCTTACTGAACAAGTCCACGCGATTCTTTTCGAGGGTCAGCCACCGCGCGCCGCGTTGACAAGGCTCTTCGCGCGTCCGCTGCGCCACGAAACAGACTCGCCGCTCCTCGCGCAGCAGCCATGAGGAAACCACAGATAAGCGTAAATAGTTTCATGCAGAGAGTAGCTAGAAAGTTAAAAACATCATAGTTTCCCATGCTTGTTTACTTGCCGCTGTTGTTGTTCGTTGTTGCTGGATTGCTCAGTTTCGCTTCTCTTGCTTATTTGCTGCAACTGTGGCGAAAGCGCTCTGTTGACACCTCGCAAAACTTTTTCACACTGGCAGATACCGCTCTCGCAACATTGCTCATGGTGGGATTCGTGTATTTGGCGTGGGTCGGTATAAGTAAACAACAAGAACCCACCATCACGGTCGGAGTGATTGTTGAGAGCGGATTGGTCTATGCTTGTGTCGTCGTTTTCATTTGCGGTGTGATGATGATTCAAGAGAATTGGCCGTGGCGAGCCTTCGGTTTATTGCAGACTCGTTGGCGTACGTGCGGCGTGGCGTTCATGTGCTTCCTTGCGGCTCTTCCGCTCGTGTTTTTTGCGCAGGAACTTGTCTCGTTCTTCGTCGGAAAAATTCCCCTCCAACCCATTGCCAAATTCTGGCTTACCAACGATAGCTGGCACGATCGTGTGATTCTCGCTTTTTTTGCAGTTGTCGTGGCACCTGTTTGCGAGGAAACGATTTTTCGCGGCTACCTCTACGGCGTGTTGAAACGACACTTCGGAGTGGCTGGTGCGGCAATTACCGTATCGGTAATTTTCGCAGCGATTCATCTACACATGCCCGTCATTGCAGGGCTTTTCATTCTTGCGCTGATTTTTACGCTCGTCTACGAGGTCACAAAATCGCTCACGGGGGCAATCATCTGTCACGCACTTTTCAACGCCTTGTCACTCATCGGAATCATCCTTTTTCCAGAATCAATATGACGACGCTTGCCCAACTTGGAGAAAATCGCTTCCTCGCCCGCTTATTGAAAAACCTGCCCACTGGGCGAGACGTTGTTATCGGCGTGGGTGATGACTGCGCTGTCGTGCGTCGCGGTGGTGCATATGAATTACTCAAAACCGATTGCATCGTCGAGGACGTTCACTTCCTGCCCGACACGCCGCCGCGCCTCGTCGGGCGCAAGGCTCTTGCCCGCGCCCTCAGCGATATCGCTGCAATGGGCGGCACGCCGTGCGAGGCACTCGTTACGATTTTTTCGCCGCCCGAATGTTCCGCACAATATTGGTACGAAGTCTATCGCGGCCTGTGCGCCTTGGCGAAAAAGCATTCCGTCTCCATCGTCGGTGGCGAAACGTCTCGTGCACCCATGCGAGCGATTTCTGTCACGCTTACGGGAACCACGCAGCATGTTGTCCCGCGTAACGGCGGTCTCACGGGAGACATTCTTTATGTTACGGGTTGTCTCGGTGGGAGTATTGCGAGGCATCATCTCACATTCACACCTCGCCTCGCCGAAGGGCAATGGCTCGCGCAAAAAGGTTACGCTCGAGCCATGATGGACTTGAGCGATGGACTCCTCGCCGACGCGCCGCGCCTTGCCACAGCATCACGTTGTGGATTCACGCTCGATTACACAGCAGTTCCGTGCCGCCGTGGTTGCAACATCGAGGCCGCATTGGGAGATGGGGAAGACTACGAATTGCTTTTCGCAGTTCCGTTCAATCGTGCCGCACGCCTTGAAAAAGAATGGCCTTTTCCTCGAACGCGTCTCACTGCCATCGGTAGACTTTGCGAGGAAAATACCTCACATCAAAAAGCAGGTGGTGGATATGAGCATTTTCGTGGAAAGAGAATATAAAACGTTGCCGCGAACCTATATGTTACTATCACGCTGCAACCACGCGGCATGGATTTCGGTGAAGATGTCTACTAGGCTTTTGGTAATGCACCAGTTGGGGTAGTGGGCTTTCATTTTGTCCAAGTTGGAGATGTAGCACATATGGTCGCCAATGCGGTTTTGCTCGTGGTATTCGTAACGCATTTCCTTGTCGGAAATAGACGCGATGAGATCGAAGGCTTCCAAAATGGAAACGGAGTTGTCGCGTCCGCCGCCTAGATTGTAGACCTCAGCGATGCGTGGCGCAGCAAGAAATTCCTCAATGAAGCGGGCGACATCGTGAGAGTGGATGTTGTCGCGTACTTGCTTGCCTTTGTAGCCGAAGATTTTATAGGTGATGCCTTCCAAATTGCACTTTATGAGGTAGCTCAAGAAACCGTGCAGTTCGACACCGCTATGGTTGGGGCCTGTGAGGCAGCCGCCGCGCAGGCAGCATGTCGGCATGCCGAAGTAACGTCCGTATTCCTGCACCATCACGTCGGCGGCCACCTTCGATGCGCCGAAGATGGAATGCTTTGATTGGTCGATGCTGAAATTTTCGCGGATACCATCGTAATAGGCGGGATCGGCGTAGTCCCAGCGGGTGGCTTTTTCCTCCAATGGTAGGTTGTTGGGCGCATCGCCGTAGACTTTGTTCGTCGATAAATGAGCGAAGGGAATGGCGGTGGAATACTGGCGCGTGGCTTCGAGCATGTTGAGCGTGCCTACGGCGTTTACGTCAAAATCGTCGAAGGGACGCGAGGCGGCCAAATCGTGGCTGGGTTGCGCCGCCGTGTGGACGATGGCGTCGGGTGCAACGGTTTGCACGAACTCGAGCACTTGTTCGCGTGCACGGATGTCGAGGTGGTGGTGCGTGTAGTTGGGAAAGCGGGACTGCAAACGCCGAGCGTTCCACGTGGTATCGCCGGCAGGGCCGAAAAAATCCGCACGCATGTTGCTGTCGACGCCGACAACCTGCCAGCCCAGTCCTGCGAAGTGAGCGACCACTTCGCTGCCGATTAATCCTGCCGAACCCGTAACCAGTAATTTCTTCATACTTTCAATCCTAGTGCTTTCTTAATGAAGAGATAAATAAAAATCGTATTGGTGACCAAATATCTTTTCCACAACCGTCGTGGTTCCGTGCAGAGACGAAAGAGCCATTCCAGTCCGCGCTTCTGCATCCATGGTGGGGCTTGGCGCATGACGCCCGCATGAAAGTCGAACGCCGCACCCACCGCCATCATCGCCGCGTTCACTTTCCCCAAGTGGTCGGACACCCACACCTCCTGACGCGGACAACCACGGCCGACCAGCACGATGTGTGCTTGGGACTGATTGATTTTGGCAATGTCCTCGGCATCCTCTTCTGGCGTAGCAGCGCGGAACCTGTCGGGGTGAATGCCGACAATCCGCACGTTGGGAAATGTGCGATTAATGAAAGCGGAAAGACGGTTCAAAGTGTCCTCCTTGCTACCGTAGAGAAACACGTTCAGGCCCTTCTCGTTGGCGCGTTCCAGCACCTTCAAGGTCAATGTAGGTCCGTAGACGCGATCCTTGAGTCTCGTGTGGTAAAAGAAATTCATCGCCCACTTGACGGGCTGGCCGTCGGGAACAATCAGGTCGATTCTTTCGATTTTCTCTCGCAATACAGGATTTTTATAACCCTCGATCAGTCCGTGGACCGCCAATGCACTGACAGCAAACGAACGATGCTCTTCGGCATGGGACACGATGGCATCGGCCGCACGCTCATAATCAGTAACCGAATAGTGGATTCCGAAAATGTCGACTTTGCTTGATTGGGAAACCCTTTTTTGAATTGCGGATTCAGGCATAATGAAAGTGCGTACAAGTTTAGCACAATTTTACTTCACATGTAGAACTAGAGAGCATACTCGATTGAATCGTGGAGAAGAAAAGACGTTCCCAGCGGGGTAGCGTTCCTAGACGCTGGTGCTTTTCTCCCTGACTCTGCTTATCGAACGGTTATAACTCGAAAATATCAAAAATGGACAATTCAATTTTTCCGTTGGAGGATATGGAAAACTCTAAGACGAGCGAAGTCGACTGCGCTGCCGATGGCTTCGTGATTGCCACTTTTACTGGCTGGAATTCTGCACACTTTTAGCCAATCTTTCTGCCTCGCGGTATTGACGGCGGAAGTGGTTGGAGAGTTCCTTGGCGAGTTGTACTTCACGCAGACGATCAGCGTGGGAGAGCGCGGGGCGAATGACTTCCTGTGCCGTTTGGTAGCTCACCGCCGAGAGGTCGGAAAATTTCGCCATGGCCTCGGGCGGGAAATCCGCCGCGATGAGAGCCTTCCATGCGGCGGCGAGTTCGTCGTGCGTATCGAGGAATGCCACGCGTATCGTGAATGCAATTGTCTTGAACAACGGCGAAGTCCATGCGGCGTGATAGATGAAATCCTTGGCGTCCTCGTAAGGTTCGATGTCGGGGTCGGTGCGAAATTCGAGCGTCTCGGGTACATAGAAATCCTTGCGAATGGGCAGGCGGCGCAGCGCGTAGCGCACGGGACCGCCAGGTGCGCCGACTTTGTAGTTCCAGAGTTTCTGCCCCTCGGGCGAGAGAGTGAAGTCGATGAACATCTCGGCGATCTTGCGATTGGGTGCACCACGCAGCAAACCGATGGGATCCACGCTCACGGCGGAACCGCCACGAGGCGTGACGAAAACCATTCGCGATGGCTCGTCGCCGAATGTAACCGCCTCGGCTTGGCGATAGCCGTAAAAGTCGATACACATTCCGACGGCGGCGTTGCCGAGCGAAACGTCCATGGGTACGATCGTTGCGGAATCGGTGAAGTAACGCGCATTGGCCGCCACGCGCTGGATGATTCGTAGCCCCGCGTCCCAGCCCAGTGCTAAGGCTTCGACCTCGGGCAAGTCCTTGGCGAGCTTTAATTGCATCTGCTGCTGGATGATCATCTCGTAGGCCTTGGCAGCGGAACCGCTCTTGGTCGCGTCGGCGAGCGCGACGTTCTTGAAAAAACGCGGCGAAGTGAGGTCGTACCACTGCGTGGGCGATTCCGTGACGCCCAAACGCTTCAGCACATCGGTGTTGTAGCAAATGCCGAACGACGAAAGCACCACGCCAATCCACCGTCCCTGCTTGTCGTAGAATTCCTCACCCGAGACCGACTGAGGAATGATGTCGTCGCTGAACCACTCGGCGCGACGAGTCAGCACTCCGCTATCCACGAGCCGCCCCGCAGCAGCCTGTGCGGTGAAGTCAAACGAACCGCCGCCGAAAAACAAATCCACGCCGATGCCCACATCCGACGCGAGAAAGGCACGGCGAGCAGTTTGTGCGGGCGTGTCTTCGGCAGGGTCATCGGGGAGTTCCACGCGAGGATTGTCAAAGGCACCCTGCACTTCGGGTGTCCACGAGCCGCCCGATTTTTTCCAGCGGTTTTCAAAAGCCGCAAAAAACTCACCCTTGAGATAGCGTGCGATTTCGCTCGTGCCGCCTGGCATGCGCCAATCGAGTTGCACCGTGCGCCCCGTTTTTTCCTTGTAGAACCGCGTGAAGGCGTGCGTGAATTCATGCCGAATCGCCTCGCTGTGTGGCGTGATGATGACGAGTGTGTCGTCTGCCTTGGCGAGCATATTTTCCTTGGGCTTGAGCGCAAAGGGAATGGCGATCACGAGCACAAGCGCGGCCAGAACTGCAACGATGCGAAATGTCATGGAACTCATCTTAGAACCTGCATCCGCAATAGGCAAGTTTTTGTCGAAAGAGCTTGTTTGTTGTGGATGCAGGTCTAAATTCTTTTAAAAACCCCTTGCGCTTGCGAGCAAAATCCTGTACACTACTCGACCCTCTATTTTCGGAGGGAGACAAATTTTATGGCATACGCAGTGTTTCAAACCGGTGGAAAACAGTACCGGGTCGCCGTGGGCGATGTAATCGAGGTCGAAAAACTCGAAGTCGAAGAAGGCAAGGACATTTCCTTCGACGAGGTGTTGATGGTGTCCAGTGACGCTGGGGTGAGCGTTGGCACGCCGCTGGTGAGCGGCGCGAGCGTGACGGCCGAGGCCGTCGAGCAGGTCAAGTTGCCCAAGACCATTTCCTTCAAATTCAAGCGCCGCAAAGGCCAGCACCGCACGGTGGGTCACCGCCGCCAAGTGACGAAACTCAAAATCAAAGCACTCTAACACCCACCCAGTTAAAAATTTATGGCACATAAAAAAGGACAGGGAAGCGTCAAGAACGGCCGCGACAGCCAAAGCAAGCGTCTCGGCGTGAAAAAATTCGGCGGCGAAGCCGTCATCGCCGGCAACATCCTTGTGCGCCAGCGTGGTACGAAATTCCTCCCTGGCCGCAATGTCGGACTCGGACGCGACTACACCATCTTCGCGCTCGTGGACGGTGCGGTTGCATTCGACCGGGGTGGACGTCGTGTGAACGTTGTCGCGGCCCAAGGCTAACTCACGTCACGCCGTGGCTCTTGAGATCCACAATCTTCGCGCCGGGTTGCCCGAGCGCGAGATATTAAAGGGATTCTCGCTCGAGATTCCTGCTGGACAAGTTCATGCCATCATGGGCAAGAATGGTTGTGGCAAAAGCACTCTCGCCAAGGTTCTCGCAGGCCACTCCGACTACACGATTTCCGAAGGTTCGGCCACGCTCGATGGAGTTGATCTTTTCGCACTCACGCCCGACGAACGTTCCCGTGCAGGTCTTTTCCTCGCTTTCCAATACCCCATGGACATTCCTGGTGTGACCATCGCAAATTTCATACGCGCCGCCCGAGCCGCTCGTCTCCCGCAAGGCGAGGAAATTGATGCCGTTGCCTATTACCGAGAACTCTACGCGTGCATGGACAAGCTCGACATTCCACGCAATTTCACCGCGCGTTTCGTCAACGACGGTATGTCGGGTGGCGAAAAGAAACGTTGCGAGGTTCTGCAAATGACCATGCTCGCGCCCAAGTACGCTATCCTTGACGAAACCGACAGCGGCCTCGATATCGACGCGCTCAAAATCGTCGCCGAAGGAGTCAACTCTCTCCGCTCGCCCGAGCGTGGCTTTCTCGTCATCACGCACTACCAGCGTTTGCTCGATTACATTGTTCCCGATGTCGTCCACATCATGGCCGAAGGTCGCATTGTCTTCACTGGAGACAAAGATCTCGCTCTCAAGCTCGAATCCGAGGGTTACGAAGGCACGTTGCGTGAGCTCAACTAAAAATGCTCAGTTTGATTCGTCGAATTCTTCTTCCTCGACGAAGGTGTCGATGGTTTCTACGGGGATGCGATCTTTGCCTTTTGTGAAGACCGTGGAGAAAACCAGCGGCACGAGGGGCGCGGCGTGAGAACCACCTCCAGCTTTGACGCGAGGGTCGGATTCGTAGACGATGGCAAAAGCGTAACGGGGTTTGTCTGCTGGAAGGAATCCCGCAAACCATGCGGCCGTGCGTTGGTTGTTCGTTGGTCCCCATTGCGCGGTGCCCGTTTTTCCTGCGACTTTCACGCCCTTGACGGAGGCTCGGCCGCCCGTGCCACCCGTTGTGACGGCTATCAGCGATTCGCGGATGGCTGTAAACACATCTTTCGTAGCGGGCACGTCTTCCCGCACGCGAGGCGGATAGGCGGCGACGACTCGGTTGTCGAGGGATTGGATTTGCTTGACGAGGCGGGCTTGCATGAGTTTGCCATCGGTAGCGAGCGCTCCCATCGCGCAAGCCATCTGGAGGGGTGAGATTTCCATGTCGCCTTGCCCGATACTCATATTGGCAACGTCGCCAGGCATGATTCTACGTTTGTGGGCGCGGAGCATGTATTCGTCCGTGGGAATCCTGCCCGTGGCTTCCGAAGCGAGTGGGATGCCAGTGCGGCGTCCGAGACCGCAAAGCGTTGCGTATTCGATGATGGGTGCCGAACCCGTCCTGAGACCGACTTGATAGAACCATGTGTTGCATGATTGCGCCATCGCAGTGCGGAGATCCATATCGTCTAGGTCCACCTTTTTCCAGTTGGCAAACGAACGGTTGCCGACCATGAACGAGGCGGGGCAGGGGAAGTGCGTTAATGGTGTGATTTTTCGTTCCGCTAGTGCCGCCAATGCGGTGAAGGCTTTGAATGTTGAGCCAGGCGGGTAGGAGGCACGGAAGGCGCGAGGGAAAAGCGGCGCGAGAGGGTCGTTTGAGTAGCGGTCGAATACGTCGTGCGGCACGGTGGGAACGAAGTGATTGGGATTGAATGTGGGGTGCGAGGCCATTGCGAGTATCTCGCCAGTGTTCACGTCGATGACAACCATAGCACCTCGCTTGGTTTTTTTGGCGAGGACTTTTTCGACGGTTTCCTGCAAATCCTTATCGAGCGTGAGGATTACGTTGTCGCCGGGTACGGGTGCGCGCGAGATGCGTTCGGCGATTTTTTCACCCTCGGCACCGAAAGTCATATAGATTTGCCCCATGCGGCCTGTGAGTTCGGAATTGTACGTCGCTTCGATGCCTTCCTTGCCTTCGCTTTCGGGGAAGAGGAGATCGTTGTTTTCGAGGGGTCGCACGGAAAGCGGTGCCTCGCGTCCCGTATAGCCGAGGATGTGTGCGGCGAGCGTCTCGCCAGGGTAGGCGCGGACGTAGATTTGTCTCAGGACGAGATCGTCTGTCAGTTCGCCCTGGTGAATCCGCGTGAGTTCTTCGGGTTTGAGATCTTCCATGATGTCGAGCGGGATGAGGCCGCGGTTGCGATAATGGTTGAGGAGGGCGATATCGGAGATTTGCACCTTCCGCTTGACGATGCTTTCGGCGCGGGCGATTTGCTGGCGGGCAAAAGCGAGTGCCTCGCTGTCGTCCATGTCCAGTGGTGTAGGGAAGGCGAGGGCGAGATTATGCCCGAGACGCATTTGGGCAAGAGGTTTGCCGTTGCGGTCGGTGATTTGTCCGCGCGGCGCAGGGATGTTGAAAACGAACGTGCGGACTTGTTTTTGCGTTTCCCACGATGGACGGGGATTCTTGACCACACCAGTGTTGTCAATCGCGGGTATTTGTCCGTACAGCGGCATGATGGCGACCGCGATTGCGAGAATTTTTTTCATATAGATAGTATACCCGCGACGGCCTTTTCTTCAAAATCCTTTCGTACATAACTGTTGAAATGCGCGCCAAAACTCTGTGCACTATGTGTTCTCTATGTCATAATGAGTACGTGGAATCTTCTGAAAATACACCATCTTTGCTCGACACCGAAAGATTCCCTCTGCTTGCCCAAATTGCTTCGCCTGCCGACCTCAAGGCTCTCGACACTGCCGATCTGCCTGCTTTGGCGGCGGAAATGCGCACTTATCTCGTCGAGGTCATTTCGCGCACAGGCGGGCATCTCGCTTCCAACCTCGGCGCGGTCGAGCTTTCCATCGCACTGCATCGTGTTTTCGACACACCCGAGGACAAAATCGTTTTCGATGTCGGCCATCAGTCCTATGTCCATAAGCTGCTCACGGGACGTGCGGAAAACTTTTCGACCTTGCGTCAGCACGGTGGTGTAAGTGGCTTCCCCTGCCGCGATGAGAGCGAACACGATGCCTTTGGTGCGGGTCATGCGGGAACGGCGTTCTCGGCCGCGCTTGGGCTGGCCGTCGGACGCGATCTGCACGGCGGCGACGAACACGTTATTTGCGTGGCAGGCGACGCGACCTTCACATGCGGCGTGAGCTTCGAAGCACTCAACAACGTGGCGACACGTAAGCTCATCCTCGTTCTCAATGACAACGAATGGGCCATCACGAAAAACGTCGGTGCCATTGCCCGTTATTTCAATCGCCTCACGACGCACCCGACCTACGTGAGCTTGCGCGAAAAAACTGCGCAATTCGTCGAGCGCACCGCAGGCAAACAAACGCGCAACCTTGTCCACAAAGTTACCGCTGGTGTGAAAAACATTCTCGCTCCCAGCGTGATTTTCGAGGACTTCGGGATGCGCTACTACGGTCCTGTGGATGGGCACAATATCGACGCGCTGGTGGAAATGTTGCAATTCCTTAAACAGCAACCCGACCCCGTCGTTCTGCATATCATCACACAAAAAGGTAAAGGCTACGAACCCGCTGCCCAGCATCCTGCCACGTTCCACGGTCTCGGGAAATTCGATCCCGATTCTGGCTTGTCACCATGTAGCGCATTGCCCACCTATTCGCAAATTTTCGGCGAAACGCTCGCCCGTTTTGCACGTGACGACAAACGCCTTGTCGCCATCACCGCCGCCATGTCTACAGGTACGGGACTCACGACGTTTGAAAAGGAACATCCCGACAGATTCTTCGATGTCGGTATCGCCGAGGAACACGCAGGTGTCTTTGCCGCTGCCCTTGCCGCTCGCGAACTCAAACCTTTCCTTGCCATTTATTCGACATTCATGCAGCGCACCTACGACATGATTCTCCACGACATCGCACTGCAAAACCTCAATGTCGCCCTCTGCCTCGACCGCGCTGGCCTCTCCGCCGACGACGGCCCCACGCACCACGGACTCTACGACATCGCCTATCTGCGCACCGTGCCTGGGCTCGTCCACATGCAGCCCAAGGACGAAGCGGAATTCACCGACATGCTCTGGACGATGGCGAACTATAGCGACGGCCCCATTGCCATCCGCTATCCACGCGGCGCGGGCACAGGTGCAAAGCCTGCCGAGACGCCCAAATTGCTCGAAATTGGCAAATCAGAAATCTTGCGCGAAGGCGCCGATGTCGCGCTCATCGCGCTCGGCAACATGGTAGCCCTCGCCGAAGAAGTCGCTGATACGCTCAAAACGCATGGCATCGAAGCGACGATCGTCAACGCCCGCTGGATCAAGCCGCTAGATACCGCAGTTTTGGATGAGTATGCCGCTCGCCATCCGCTCATCTGCACCATTGAAGACCACTGTGTAGTGGGAGGTTTCGGAGCGGCTGTCGCCGAACACTTTGTGGGTGACACTATTGACTCGAGTCGACAACTCCTCCGTTTCGGCTGGCCCGACAAGTTCATCGAACACGGCTCTCTCTCTGCCTTGCGCGAAAAATACCATTTGACTGCCTCGGCGATTACAGAGAAAATCCTCGCAACATTGAAACAAAAATGAAAGACACATCACGCCTGAAAATCCTTGTCAACGGTTCCCGTGGTCGCATGGGACAAGCCATCATCCGCTGCGCCGCTACCGACCCCGCCCTTGAGGTCGTCGCCGAGATCGACATTGGAGACGATTTCAATGCCGCGTTACCCCTGTGCGACGGGGTCATTGATTTTTCCCATGCCACTGAAACCACTCGCATCGCACAAGCTTGTGCCGTCGCTGGCAAAACACTCGTCATCGGAGTTACGGGTCAGGATGGCGACACGCGTAAAGCCATTGCCCAAGCCGCTGAAAAAACCCCCGTCGTCTTTTCCGCCAATTACAGCATTGGTGTGAATACTCTTTTCTGGCTTACGCGCAAAGCCGTGGAAATCCTCGGCACCGACTTCGATCTTGAAGTTGTCGAAATGCACCATCGCCTCAAAAAGGACTCTCCTAGTGGCACCGCTCGCCGCCTTGCAGAAATCCTCGCAGAAGGTCGCAACCTTGCTTACGAAAAGAATGTTCGCCATGGACGCGAAGGTATGGTCGGTGAGCGCTCTCACGACGAAATCGGAATGCACGCCCTGCGCGGAGGTGATGTTGTCGGCGACCACACCGTAGTCTTCGCAGCTTCTGGCGAGCGTGTCGAGCTTACTCATCGAGCTTCCAGCCGCGACACATTCGCCCTTGGTTCACTCCGCGCCCTCAAGTGGGCACACGGCCGCCCTGCTGCCTTGTACGATATGGAAGACGTGCTCGGACTGCGTTAGCGAAACGACACAAGCGTATTATAAATGGCAGACGATGTCGCGGATGGCGAAGGTTTCCCCTGCGAGTGAGTGTAGAGTGATAGCGTGGCGCCCGCGAGGCAACGTAGCTTTGAACGTCTCGCCTGCCGCCAACGTGCCGAGTGGTTCGCCATCGGCTTCGATGGTGCATTTGCCGACGAGACCTTGAAGTTCGAACGCCGCGCAGATGACATTCCACTTGGCTTTGCAGACAGCGTGGTTTGTAGCGATGAGCGTATCGCCGTCGATGCGCCAGTTTGCGAGGTTCTGACCCGCTCCGAGCAGGGCATCATAGGCGTTGTAGACGAGCGTGGTGGGCTGCGGTTCGCCCGTGACGACGAACTGCGAGCAGTTCAAAATCGAGAAGCGGTGGCAGATGAGTGCAAGCGGATAATGACTAATGGGTTCTATGCTTTCGGCGTGAGGTTCTACATTAATCATTATTACACTTTTCCAATTCACCCACACACGTACGGTTGCGCCGTGGCGTTCGATTTTCACTTGCCGTATGGTTTCGTCGCAGGTGAGCATTTCAGCGGCGTGGGTTGTGACGGAACCGTCAGAGTTTACTGTCACGAGGGAGAAGATGCCGTTGTCCATCATGCGTAGGGCGGAGTAGTTGCGCAGGGCGGCGTCGCAGGGCACGGAATTCGCAACGCTGCTGTTGGGTCCCAAGATACCGCGATAGTCGAACGCTATTTCGATCGTGCCTGTGAAATCGATATCCGCTTCGACCGAGAAATCACCGTAGCCATGTAGCAGAGGCGAGAGCGAAGATCCCTCATGACCAGAGAGAGTGAATCCATCGCTATGCGGCGTATCCCAAGGTCGGGTGGCGATTTGTACCGTGCCGAAATTGCGTGTGTCCTTGGCAGGATACATGACGTTGAATTTTCCTTCGTGAACGAAACCGTGAAACGTTTGCCCCCAAATGCCGTGCTTTTCCTGTGGCAGCGGACGTGCGTGCCACACGTTGCCGTCGTCGCAAAGCCGCCATGCTTCGGCGCGGTGGGCATCTTCAAGCGGAGCGCGAAACACCGCTTGGTAGTTGCGATTGAGTGCAATGGACGTGGCGGGTGCGTAGACGAAACCGTCGTGGACGAAGGCGGGGTGGCATTCGACGGGCGCAGGAAAATAATCGGGGCTGTCCACCGAGAGGATGACTTCAGGTTTCGACCAAGGCCCTTTCGGAGATGAGGCCATGGCGGTGGCGTAACCCCAGGAATGGTTGCTGCCAGAGTCGCAGAGAATGAAAATGATCCAATCGCTTTCGCGTCGGATAGCGGTGGTGGCATACATGCGTGTGAAGCGTCCGATGCGATTGTCGTACTGGTGGTTCGTGACGCATGCACCTATGTGGGTGAAGGGGCCTGTAGGTGAGGGTGCCCAAGCGAGGGCACAACCAGAATCGGCCTCGAGGCCTCCGTCGTTTTTCCAATCCCAGCCCTCGTTGCAAAAATCGTAGCTGAGATAGTAGCGAGCTGTGGCGGGATCGTATTCCATGCACACGTCGGGATAGACTGCAACGGGCGCGTCGTAGGGTGTTCCGTCGGGACGCTTGATCGTGAACCCGCGCTGAAAGCCTTCACCGAGGCACTCCCACGTTTTCCCCTCGTCGCGCGAACGGTAAATGAGAAAAAGGCCTGGCACATTGCCATGCTTCGCGTCGCGGATTTTTTCAGTTAACTTTGCGGAGGATCCATCTACAGCACCTCCCGAAAAATCGGGTGCCACGAGATCGTCGTTCATTGCATAGCCGAATTTGTAAAGCCCGGGAAAAAGATACCATGCGCCATCCTTGGGGTCGCGAAACAGCGAGCCGTTAACCGCCCAAGGGTATTCCGCGTCGGAAACGTGGACGGTCTCGCCAAGCTTTTCGAAGGTGTCGAACGACGGGTCGCCCATCACGGGATGCCGCAACCACGAATTCATATTAGGAACAGTTGCGTAATCTATGACGGGTGGCGAGGACGACGAAAGACTCATGCCAAGTAGTAAACCGTCTTTCAAGTCACGAGACAAGCGAAAAACACAAAATTTCCCTCTTGCGCCAACTCTTCTCACATATTATACTATTCGGTTCATCAAAATGAAGGCAGACATACATCCAGATTATACAGACACGGTTATCTCTTGCGCTTGTGGCGCAGCGTATCGTACGCGCTCGACCCGTGACAATATCAAGATCGGCATTTGCGCCTCTTGCCACCCCTTCTTCACGGGCGAACAAAAATTCGTCGACACTGCAGGCCGAGTGGACAAATTCAAACAGCGTTACGGCACCATTCGCGCGCCGCGCAAGGCTCCCAAGCCCACTGCTGCCAAAGCCTAGTTTTCTCGTTTCGCGACGGCCGTGGACAGCACACCGCCGCGTACCATTATGGACTTCGCGCCGATCATCGAGAAAAAACGCCAGCGTTTCGACGAACTCGAACGCACCCTTGGTGACGCAAATTTTTTCGATGACCCCTCACAGGCTCGCGTGACGCTGCGCGAACACGCCCGCCTCAAGGAACTCCTTGCCTTGGCCGACCGCCTCGACACGCTGGAAAAAACGCTCGCCGAAAACCAAGCTCTCGTTGACGATCCCGAGCTGGGCGAGCTAGCGCAAAGCGAGATCGCCCAAATCGAGGAGGAATTGCCCGCTGCGCAAAAAAATCTCCAAATCGCCTTGCTTCCTCCCGAGATCGGTGACGACCGCGACGCTATTGTCGAAATTCGCGCAGGTACAGGCGGTACCGAGGCGGCGATTTTTGCCGCCGATCTTTACCGCATGTACACTCGCTTCGCCGAACTCACGGGGCTTACCATGACCACACTCGACTCGAGTCCGTCGGACATGGAAGGATTCAAGCAGGTAGTTTTCCAAGTAAGCGGCGACGGTGTCTTTCGCAAGCTCCGCTACGAAAGCGGTGTCCATCGTGTCCAGCGCGTACCCGCCACCGAGGCGCAGGGACGCATACACACTTCCACCGCCACGGTGGCCGTGATGCCCGAAGCCGAGGAAGTTGACATCGTCATCAAGCCCGAAGACCTCCGCATCGAAGTGTGCCGAGCGGGCGGTCCCGGCGGCCAAGGCGTGAATACGACTGACTCCGCCGTGCAAATCCTCCACATCCCTACGGGCAAAATCGTTCGCTGTCAAGACGGGCGCAGCCAGCAGAAAAACAAGGAACGCGCCCTGCAAGTGCTCCGCACGCGCTTACTCGAGGAAAAAATCCGCGAAGAGCAGGAAAGTTATTCCGCGCATCGCAAAAGCCTCATCGGCAGCGGCGGACGTGAAGAAAAAATCCGCACTTACAATTTCCCTCAAAACCGCGTGACAGACCACCGTATCGGCCTCACGCTCTACGCACTCGACCGTTTCATGGAAGGCGAGATTACCGAAATGGTGGAAGCCCTCGCTGCTGATGATATGGCGCAGAGACTGAAAGAAGTGGGGAGCTAAGCAAGTCTTCGGTTCACATATCATGCAGCGACGCACTCTGCGAGTCCGATTAGGGGCGGATCGCAATTGAATCGGTTTCAGCGTTCTGCTAAAATCGCCCGCGTCATGCTCAAAGACCAAATTTCATTCCACGCACTTTACGCCACCGCCCACCCGCGCCTCGCCGAGGCGTTGGAGTTTTTGGCCAACCCCGCAACAGCCTCCCTCGCCCCAGGTCGCTACGAAATCCGAGGCTGCGAAGTCTACGCACTCGTGCAAGAATACGAAACACACGAACCCCGCCGCTTCGAAGCCCACGAAAACTACATCGACATCCAATTCATTGCCTCGGGCGAAGAAAAAATGGGTCTTGCCGACCTCGCCGATTTGACCGTCACGGAAGCCTATAACCCAGAAAAAGACATCACCCGCCTCGAAGGAAAATCCAAAAACGATTTCCTCATGACCGCTGGCGACTTCATGGTCATCTTCCCGCACGAACCTCACCAGCCTGGCATCCACCCTGCCGACACGCCCGTTGCCGTGCGCAAGGTTGTTGTGAAGGTGGCAGTGTAGAGTGTATAGGTAGCCATTCATAATGTCAGAATCCCATCACGACGAAAACCCTCGTCGAGTCGAAACGGATTTCCCGTACAGGGAGGCCGACGCTTCGGGCGTTGGATAGTCGCAGATGAATAGATTTCTATCAATCGCAAATTTGTCTTTCTGGATTTTTTCCCTTTGCTCCAAAACTCAGAAAACGGTTGACTTCAAAACAGTTTCTTGACATAACGAAGAGATTGAGTTAAAGTATTACCGATAGTAAGGAAATATTTGCATGACATCGACACTCACATCAAAGGGGCAAATCACCATTCCGCTTCCGATTCGAGAGGAATGGGGGTTGCAGCGTGGCGATAAAGTAAGCTTCAGCGTTGTTTTGCAGGGGGTCCTCATCCAACGCATGTCGCGTCCAGTTCAATCGCTACGAGGAATTTTGCCCAAGCCGAAAAGAAGACTTTCCATTGAGCAAATGCGGAAAGTGATTGCCAAGGAAGCCTCCAAGGAAGAGCGCCGATGATTGGACTCGATACAAACGTGCTTGTTCGCTATTTTGCCGAGGACGACGCTGTGCAATGCACGAGGGCAGTGCGTTTTATCGAGTCGCGCTGTACGGTTCAAAATCCCGGTTGCATTTCCACGGTCACGCTTGTGGAGCTTGTCTGGGTGCTCATCGCAGGTTACGAATACGCCAAAAGCGACGTGCTGAATTTGCTAGAGGCGATTTTGGAAACTTCAGTCTTCCACGTGCAGGAGGTCGATTGTGTCAAGGCTGCCATCGAACGATACCGCCATGGCAGAGCGGATTTCGCCGACTATCTCATCGGTGAACTCAACAAGCAAGGCGG
>Ga0123353_10003922_pt1 | contig 19015 bp, 16 predicted proteins | sample TergutLab28metaG_3_FD_92763 | JGI IMG/M metagenome (GOLD analysis project Ga0123353, IMG submission 92763) | Labiotermes labralis P3 segment gut microbial communities from Petit-Saut dam, French Guiana - Lab288 P3 | ecosystem: Host-associated > Arthropoda: Insects > Digestive system > Gut ... | reverse complement strand
CCATACCGGCCCAGGAAGAGGCCTTAGCGTACCTAGAGGCCGTTGCCACGGACTGTAAAAACCGAAGGTTGTACGTGGGCGGGCATTCAAAGGGCGGAAACCTGGCCGTGTACGCCAGCGCCGCCTGCCCGGCCCCGGTGCAAGACCGCATCCTGGCCGTGTACAACAACGACGGCCCCGGCTTCCACGACGAGGCGCTGCTGGCCAGCGAAGCGTACAGGCGCATGGGGGACCGGATCGTGACGATCGTACCCCGGTCGTCGGTGGTGGGGTTGCTGTTTGAGCAGCCGGGGCGATGTGTGGTGGTGAAGAGCGCGCAGATCGGCCTGCTGCAGCACAACGCCCTGAACTGGGCAGTGCAGGGGCCGGCGTTTGTACAGGGGCCCTCGGTCACCCGGTACAGCGCGTTGCTGCGCATCACGGTAAAAGAATGGCTGCGGGGGCTGGACGAAAAACACCTGCGGGAGTTTATTGACACGCTGTTCTCTGTGCTGGAAGCCACCGGCGCCAAGACCCTGGAGGAGCTCACCGCCAAAAAGCTCAAGCTGGCCTCGGGCCTGTTTGATACCATGCGCACCCTGGACACCGAAACCCGGCGCATGCTGCTCACCGTGATGCGCATGCTGCTGCGGGCAAGGCGAAGCGCCAAAAGAACGATCAAAACGGAGGACTCCCCATGAACACGACGGTATTTGGCAACACCGGGCTCACCGTAACCCGCAGCGCCTTTGGAGCGCTGCCCATTCAGCGCCTTTCCAAGGCGGAAGCGGCGGCGCTGCTTCGGCGCGCCTGGGAGGGCGGCATCAACTTCTTTGACACCGCCCGGGCCTATTCGGACAGCGAGGAGAAGATGGCCTTGGGCCTGGGCGACGTGCGGGAGCGCATCGTGATCGCCACCAAGACCCACGCCTCCACGCCCGAGGAGTTCTGGGCCCACCTGGAAACCAGCCTGGCCACCCTGGGCGCCGGCTACATCGACATCTATCAATTTCACAATCCCGCGGACGTCCCCCTAGCGGACTCCCCAATGTACCGTTGCATGCTGGAGGCCCGGGCCCAGGGTAAGATCCGCCACATCGGGATCACCTGCCATCTGCTGGCCAGCGCCCGCACGGCCATGGAAAGCGGCCTGTACGCCACGATCCAGTATCCGCTCAGCGCCCTGTCCGACCCTTCCGAGATTGCTTTTGCCCGGGAATGCGGGCAGCGCGGCATCGGCGTGATCGCCATGAAAGCCCTGTGCGGCGGGCTGCTCACCAGCGCCGCGCCTTCCATGGCCTTGCTGCGGGAGATGCCCCATGTGGTGCCGATTTGGGGTTTTCAGCGGGACAGCGAACTGGACGAGGTGTTCGAATTGGAGCGCAATCCCCCCGCCCTGGACGAAACCATGCGCGCCCGCATCGAAAAAGACCGGGCAGAGCTGGCCGGGGATTTTTGCCGGGGCTGCGGTTACTGCCTGCCCTGCGCCGCAGAGATACAGATCAACATGTGCGCGCGGATGCCCTTGCTGCTGCGGCGGGCGGTGGCGCAAAGCTTTTTAACGCCCCACTGGCAACAGGAGATGGCGCGCATAGAAGCCTGCACCGGCTGCGGCCTATGCACATCACGCTGCCCCTACGGGCTGGACGCGCCCCGGCTTTTGCGTGCGGCGTGGGCGGATTACCAGGTATTTGCGCGGGAGCACGGATAATGCGCGTTTTGTAGGGGCGAAATCCATTTTCGCCCTCCTGAATTCACCGCCCTGAACACTATGTTTGGGGCGGATATGGAATCCGCCCCTACAGAAGATGCACAATGGTTGATTCGCTTTGATCAATAATCCACCTTACAATCCGGCAGCGCCTGCTGCAGGGCCTCAATCTGTTCCATGGAAAGCTCATCGTTCTCATAGATCGCCAAAGTATACAGCCCCTTGAGCCCGATTAAGGGCGTTACATCGGTGAGCAGGTTGGCGGACAGGTGCAGCAGGTTGAGGGTGGTGAGCCCGCTGAGCGGGAATACGTCGGTGATCTGGTTGCCGGTAAGGAACAGGGTGTCCAGTTCGGGCAACTCCGACAGCGGAGTCAGGTCGGCGATTTGGTTGCTTTCCAGGCTCAGCGTCCACAGGTTTTTCATGCCGCTCACCGCCGAGATATCGGTGATTCGGTTGCTGTCCACGGTAAGGCTCACCAGCAGTTCCATGCCGGTCAGGGGTGAGATGTCCTGTATCTGATTCTCCCCCAAATCCAGGGCCAGCAGCCCGGTAAGCCCGGCCAGGGGTGAAATATCCTCAATCCGGTTGCCGTGGAGGTACAGCAATTGCAGGTTGGTAAGCCCCGCCAGGGGCGAAAGGTCGGCAAGTTGGTTGGTGTTAAGGTACAGTACCCGCAGCTCGGTGAGCCCGGCCAGCGGGGCCAGATCCGTGATCGCGTTCTCGTTGAGGGTCAGTTCTTCCAGCAGGACAAACTTTTCCAGGGGCGCGATGTCGGTAAGCCCTTGGCTGCTCAGATCCAGCTCCAGGGCATCCACGGGGATGTCCCGGTCGGCGATGCGTACGGTTTCGGTTGCCTCCACAGCAACGGCAAAGGGCGCTGCACATAGCAGGAGGCAGAGGGCCAGGAGCGGGCAAAGGGCGGGGCGAAAAATGGACGGATATAACATGGCGGAACACTCCTTATTGCGGGGATGTTTTTCTTTTTGCTTGCAATTGGAGTATAACATATTTATCGCATAACGACAATGGATGCCTTTTGATCCCTTCTATGTTATAATACCAAAGGATCAACGCAAAAAGGGGTGTATGCGCCATGAAAACCCGATTATTGGCGGCGCTTTTATGCGCCGCGCTGTGGGCGCCGGTGGCAGCGCTTGCCACAGAAACCATAGCACAGCCCATGACCATGATGGGTTACGATGCCTTCTCCTCCCGCAGTTGGGCGCAAAGCCAGTTTTTTGTGCGCATGGAGGAGCTTACCGGCGTCTCCTTTGTCTTTCAACAATACGCGGACGCGGAAGCTTACGACAAGGCTAAGGCCGACGCGCTTGGGGGGAACTCCCCCGCTCCCGATGTACTGTTCAAGGCCGGTCTCACGCCTCAAGAGGAGCTTCGGTACGCTCAATCCGGCGCGCTGATCGACCTGGCTCCTTTGCTGGCGGATCACGCGCCCAACCTGTGGGCGTTGCTGGAAGCCCGTCCGGATTGGCGGGAAGCCATCACCTTGCCGGGCGGCCAAATCGTGGCGCTGCCCGCCCTGGCCGATCCTCCGGATCAGGTGTGCCTGTGGGTCAACAAAACCTGGCTGGACACGTTGAAGCTGGAAGTCCCGGATTCGGCGGAGAGCCTGCGCAGGGCACTTATGGCCTTTCGGGATGAGGACCCCAACCGCAACGGCAGAAAAGACGAGATTCCCTTGTACATGGTCGGCCCATGGGAGGCGCGCTGGCTGCTGCCCTTCTTTGGCCTGGCCCCCAACGACTACAACATCTACATGGACGAAGCGGGCGCGGTGCAATTCGCTCCCTTCCAGCCGGAATTCGCCGACTTTATCTCCTACCTGCGCGATCTGTATATAGAGGGCCTGCTGAGCCCGGATGCCTTCCGGGGCAACCATGTCATCATGGAGCAAGACGCGCCCGAGATAGAGGCGGGGGCTTTGATCTCCATGGTGCCCAACACCTTGCTCAAACCCGAGATTGTCGACCGGTACGTCACCGTGCTTCCGTCCAACGGGTTGTGGCGCGACCTGCTGGGCCCGGTGTGCAGGGGCACATTCGCCATCACCAGCGCCTGCGCGGATCCCGCGGCCGCTCTGCGATGGGTGGACGCACTGTACGCCGAAGAGGGCGCGGCGCTGGCCGCCGCGGGCAAGGAGGGCGTGGATTACGAGTTTTCCGAGCAGGGTAAGTGGAGCCCTGTGATTCACGAATTCCGTAGCGCCGATTCGGTGCGTGCCGATGCGTTGATGGACGCCGCCGGGGACGCGCTTCCCGGCCTGCGTCCCTGGGGTTTTATGCTCACCGTGGATTTCCCGCTGCAGCTTCATTTATATGAGCAGGTGCAAAAGGTTGAGGGCGCAGCAAAGATGCCGGTTCCGTTGCGTTATGTCCCTCAGGAGGTGCAAGCCGAGATCGACGCGCTGCAAGCCGTGTTGGGCGCGCTGGTAGACACCGGCATCGCCCGGTTTGTGATCGGCGAGGTTCCGCTGGACCCAGAGCATCTGGCCGCCTTCGTGCAGGAATTGCGGGATGCGGGGGCCGAGCGGCTGGTGGACGTGTTTGGTGAAATGTTATGATCGAAGTGTTTGCCGTGGAATCGCCCAAGGAACGGAGCGCGCTGTGCGAGCGGGTGCTGCGCGCTCTGCCCGATTGGTTTGCCATTGAGGAGTCATTGATGTGGTACGTGCGCGACGTAGCCGACCGGTTGTTGTTTGTCGCACGGTTCCAAGGGCAGGAAGCCGGCTTCGCGGCGATCACAGAGCATACCGACTGGGCGGCGGAACTTTGTGTGATGGGGGTGCTGCCCCACGCTCATCGAAGGGGTGTGGGCCGCGCGTTGGTGGCGCGATGCGAGCAGGCCTGCCGCCAGATGGGCAAGGAGTTCCTTACGGTAAAAACATTGGCCGATACCCACCCGGACGAAGGGTACGCGGGCACCCGGCGGTTTTATCAGGCCATGGGATTCCGGCCCCTTGAGGTATTTCCCACCCTGTGGAACGAAGCCAATCCCTGTTTGTTGATGGTGAAAAAGCTATGATTGATCCCGGCCAAGCCCCCCTGCTTAACATGCTGCGGGCCACAGAAAACCGCGTGCGCATGCACATGCCGGGGCACAAGGGGCGCTTATCTCTTGACAGCGCCTGGGATACCACCGAATTACCCTGCACCGACGACCTGTTCGCCCCCCAGGGCGGTATCGCCCGGGCGGAAAAAGCGTTGGCGCGTTCCGCCGGGGCGGCGAGCTCCTTGCTTTTATCGGGCGGGGGAACCGCAGGCGTCTTGGCCATGATTCTCAGTATGATCCCCCCCGGCGGCAAATTGATCGTACCCCGGGATTGCCATCTCAGCGTGCTGTCGGCCTGCGTGTGGGGCGACATACAGCCGGTGTTTGTGTGGCCGCGCCTGCATACCGCCAGCGGGCTCTCCTACGTGGACGCCGGAGACGTGGCGCAAACCGTCCGCGCCCACCCGGATGCCCGCGCGGTATTGGTGACCCGGCCCGATTACCGGGGCGTGTGTATGGACTTGGCGCAGGTAGCCCACGCCGCGAAATCCGCGGGCATGTGGCTGCTGGTAGACGAAGCTCACGGCGCGCACTTCAATTGGCCCATCGACGGCCAGCCCAAGGGCGCGGGCACGCTGGGCGCTCACCTGTGGATGCAGAGCGCCCACAAAACCCTGCCGGCGCTCACGGGCGGCGCGTGGCTGCACTTGCATGACGATCAACTGACGGCCCGCGTCCGAGGCGTATTGCGATTGGTACACACCTCCAGCCCGTCCTTCCCCATCCTGGCGTCGCTGGATGCGGCCCGGGCCTGGATGGACGCCCACGGAACCGCCGCGCTCACCGCGCTCCACGAAAGCATCGCGGCATTCTGGCGTGGGCTAAAAGAAGGCGGTTCGGCCCTGCGCAATACCCACGCATTGCTGGAGGATGGGAACACAGACCCGGCTCGGGTGGTGATCGACACATCGCAACAGGGCTACACCGGGCAAGAGATATCGGATTGGCTCTCTGTGCGGGGCATCGATGTGGAAATGGCGGATGGGCGCCACGTGGTGCTGATTCCGACGGTATGGGATCAAAAGGATGCGTTGGAGCGGGTGGGCGAGGCGCTGCTCTCTCTTCCCCAAAAGCCCTCCCTATTGATGGAAGGGCGCACTGCGCCCCCTGTGGAAGTGGTGATGCGTTTGCGGGAGGCTGCGCTTTCGGTGCATGTTAAGCTTTTGCCGCTTGAGAGGGCGGAGGGCGAAATTGCGGCTTGTTGCGCGGGCGTGTATCCGCCCGGTATTCCGCTGATCGTACCTGGCGAACGGGTGACGGCGGAGGTGATGAGGGCGCTGTCGGACGCAAAGCATTGCTTTGGCGTGGAAAACGGCGCGCTGCGTTGCGTGATCAACCATTAAGGAGAATTGTTTTGCTGTACGATGTGATCCTATTCGACCTGGACGGCACCCTCACCGAATCCGCCCCCGGCATCATGCGGGCGGCCCAAATCGCCGTGGAGCAGATGGGCTATACCGGCTTTGATCCCCGCGTGTTCGAAGGCTTCATCGGCCCGCCCCTCCACGGCTCCTTCCGCCAACACTTTGGTATGAGCGATACCCAGGCCGACGAGGCCGTGCGCCGTTACCGCGCCTATTACACCGAGCGGGGACTGTTCGAAAACGCGGTGTATCAGGGTATCCCCAACCTGCTGCGACGGCTGCGGGCGGGCGGGGCGCGCCTGTTTGTAGCCACCGCCAAACCCCAGGTGTTCACCGACCGCATAGTAGAGCGGTTTGGGCTGGCCCGCTTTTTTGAGGGCGCAGTCGGCGCGTCCATTGACGAGCGCGCTTCGGACAAGGTATCCATCGTCCGGGCGGCGCTGCCAACCGATGGGGGCCGGGCCGTGATGATCGGCGACCGGAAGTACGACATCCACGGGGGCCGGGCAAACAACATCGATACCATAGGCGTCTGTTATGGCTACGGCTCCCGGGAGGAGCTGGCCGAGGCGGGAGCTACCCACATCGTGGATACGGTAGCCGAGCTGAGCGATTTTCTGGCCGGTGACATCCAATCGCCCCCCGGTTTTTTTGTGACTGTCGAGGGTTTGGACGGCTGCGGAAAAACCACCCAAATCGACCGGCTGGCCGCCCACTTGCAGCAGCTGGGTTACCCTGCCCTGCGCACCCGGGAACCGGGCGGAAGCCCCATCGCCGAAAAGATACGGGAAGTAGTGCTCAGCCCCGACAACCTGGGCATGCACGCCTGGACCGAGGCGTTGCTGTATGCCGCTGCGCGGACTGAGCATGTACGGGCGGTGGTGCGGCCCGCGCTGGCCCAAGGCCAGGTGGTGCTGTGCGACCGGTACGTGGACTCCAGCGCGGTGTACCAGGGCGTAGGGCGGGAGCTGGGCCTTGAAAAGGTGCTGGAAGTCAACGCCCTGGGCACCGGGGGACTGCGGCCCGATCTTACGCTGTACTTGCGCCTGGACGCGGCGGAGTCCCTGGCCCGGCGGGGGCGGGCGTCTTCGCTGGATCGCATCGAGATGGAAGGGGAGGCCTTTCACCGGCGGGTTTGCGACGCTTACGATCAGCTGGCCGCGCGGGATCCAGAGCGCATCCGCACATTGGACGCTTCGCTGCCGGTGGAGGAGATTGCGATTGCAGCTTGCAAAGAAATGGATTTGGCATTGGCAAAACGATAAATGGAGAATTGAGAATTGAGAATTGAGAATTGGGGTTGCGGCAGGGTAATCGCGTTCATCGTCGTTACGAGGATAGCGAAGCAGTCCGGATCGCTTTGCCGAGCTCTCATTCTCCATTCTCAATTCTCAATTTTCAATTCCGTCGCAAAGGAGGAACTCCTTTGCGCATAGTTGTTGGCATGTCCGGCGGGGTGGATTCCTCGGTGGCGGCGCTGCTGCTGCACAGGGCGGGGCACGAGGTCATCGGTGTGTTTATGAACAATTGGGAAGAGGCCGGCGATGACGGCGCGTGTACCGCAGAGCGGGACTGGGCCGACGTGCGCTCGGTGTGCGACGCTATCGGCATCCCTTATTATGCCGTGAACTTTGGCAAGGAGTACCGGGAGCGGGTGTTCGCCCACTTTTTGGCCGAATACCGGGCAGGCCGCACCCCCAACCCGGACGTGCTCTGCAACCGGGAGATCAAGTTCAAGGCCTTTTTGGATTTTGCCCTGCAACTGGGCGCGGAGCGGGTGGCCACCGGCCACTTTGCCCGCATCGGTTGTGAGGGGGAAGCATACCGGTTGCTTCGCGGAGCGGATCCCGCTAAGGATCAGAGTTATTTTCTGTACATGCTGGGGCAGCGGGCCTTGGGGCTGGCGGAATTTCCGGTGGGTGGCTTTACCAAGGCCCAGGTGCGGGCGCGGGCGCAGCAAGCCGGGCTGCCTACCTTCGCCAAGCGGGATTCCACCGGCATCTGCTTTATCGGCGAACGGGATTTCAAAGGGTTTTTGCAAGCCTTTTTGCCTGCCCAGCCCGGCGAAACGCTGGATGTGCGCACCGGCAAAGCCGTAGGGAAGCACGATGGGCTGATGTATTATACCCTGGGCCAGCGGCGTGGCCTTCAAATCGGCGGCGGCGGAGACGGGCGGCGCTGGTTTGTGGTATCAAAGGATGTGCAGAATAATCAGCTCTGGGTAGCCCAAGGCGACGATCACCCCGCGCTGTACACCACCCAGGCCCAGGTAGGAGCGATCACCTGGATCGCCGAACGCCCGCCCCTTGCCGATGGGGAAGCGCTGGCCTGCACGGCAAAATACCGCTACCGGCAAGGCGATCAACAGGTAACCGTTCGCCTTGCCGACGGCGGGCTGCACGTGGTTGCAAACGAACCCCAGCGCGCGGTGACGCCGGGTCAATCCTTGGTGTTATATCAGGGCGACGTATGTTTGGGCGGGGGTATCATTGAGAGAATGTGGTGAAGGTTAGTTAGGCAGCATTTCGCTGACTTTGATCCTGGGGTTTTGATATCTGCGCCGCGTTTTTGTACGGGTTCCGTATTGGATTGCCTGTGCCGGAAAACCAGTAGATGGTGGACATTTGGAAGGCCTCCTGTTTGATCTGTGTATAGAAGTTTATCAGCGTATCCAGTTGAACGCTATTTTTTCTTTCTGCTCGATCACATCCATCTCGTGATGATCGGCTGTTAGCAATATGCCCTGCGAAAGGGACGCTTCCGAAAGTGCGATTGCATCGGCAAGTGAAATTCGATAAGACGCTTTCAGCCGTCCTGCCTGCTCAAAGAGCTTATCGGATATCTCCGCAGTGATTGTGCAGGGCATTTTTTTGAATTCTACTAGCATTCTATCCGCTTGCTCTTTGCCATGTATTCGGTAAACATCATAATAAACTTCCAAAAGATTGATTTTGTTCATCACAGCAGTCGCTTCGCCGTTAGATACCTCCTGCATTGCTTCCGCTACTTTCTCTGCCCCGCTTTCATCGCGCAGAAGGGCGATGAGGGCACATGCATCCAAAACATAATGCTTCATCGCTCCAACTCCTTCTCCGCCCGCTTTCTTTCCAAAAAGCTATCAACGGACATATCGGGATAGGCCGCAAACATCCCTCGTAAACCGATGGTGCAATCGCGTGTTTCTTTCACGGGCGTGAGCTGTACCACACCGCCTGTTTCATGCACACGGACTCTCTCTGTTGGAATAAGGCGCAGTAAAATCTCCGGTAATGATTTTGTATGGATAATGCTATCGATCACAGAAAACACCTCTTTTTGTTCGATTATCTCTTTGATGAGATCAGTATACCACTTCAAAACAGCAAGAACAACGGAAATCGCCTCTCTTGAGTATAAACATATCTTTTTTCTCTTGCTTCTTTTGGCATAAACAGTTTATAATGTAGCCAAGCTTTGTTCTGCCTGTGGATATCCGGCCGTCTTTTCCCATGGCTTGTCCACATGCGCTTTTGTTGCACACCGCGCCCGCAGCTATCTTTTCCACCGTTTCCACCGTACTACGGCTATTACGATATCTATTCTCTACATCTACTACGTCTGGGAGGGTCGCGCGATGCGTTTTCAATGCCAGGTATCCCACTTGATGACCGGATTGTCCATCGTTACCCGTGCGCTTGCTACGCGCTCCACGCTGCAAATACTGGAGGGCGTGTTGCTGGAGACCTGCCCTCAAGGCTTGCGCCTTACCTGCACCGATTTGGCCTTGGGTGTGGAAACCCTGGTGGAGGCCCAAGTGGCCGAGGAGGGCCGGGTGGTGATGCCGGGCCGCCTGTTTCACGAGATCATCCGCAAGCTGCCCGACAGCACCGTGGAAGTGACGGTAAACGAAAATCATTCGGCGGTGATCCGTTGCCAAAAATCCCGCACGACCTTAGCGGGCATCCACGCCGCCGAGTTTCCGGAGTTGCCGGAGGTGGAGGGCGGAAACTTGATCGCCGTGCCGCAAAAAGCGCTGCGCACTTTGATTCAAAAGACTTGTTTTGCTATCGCTACGGATGAGTCCCGTCCCCTGCTCACCGGCTGCCTGATGGAAATCGAAGCCGAAGAGATTCGATTGGTGGCGTTAGACGGTTTTCGCCTCGCGCTGCGCAAGCTGGTGCACAGCCAAAGCATCGAACCTATGCAGGCGGTGATCCCGGGCAAGGTGCTGTCCGAACTGGCTAAGGTGCTGGCAGACGATGAGGTGGAAGTCCAGCTTAATATCGGTCGCACCCACCTTTCCGCCGACATGGGGGTTACGCGGGTGGTGGCTCGGTTGTTGGAAGGGGAATATACCCGCTACCGGCGCATATTACCCACCGAGTGGCACACCAAGGTGAAGGTGCAGCGCGACGCCTTTGAAAAAGCCATCGACCGGGCGGGCCTGATGGCCCGGGAAGGCAAGAACAACTTGGTTCGTTTCCAAATCACCGGCCAGCAACTCACCATGACCTCCAACGCCGAGCAGGGCGACGTGCAGGAGCAAATCGATCTGCTGGTAGACGGCAAAGATCTCGAAATCGCGTTTAATGTGCGGTACATGGGCGACGTACTCAAGGCCCTGGATGAAGAAGAGATATGCCTGCGCTTTAACTCCAACGTAAGCCCATGCGAGATCTGTCCGCCCGAGGGAGACGAATATCTGTACCTGGTATTGCCTGTGCGCGTGATTTGATGGGGTATGTACGATGGCGGTATCTTTGCAGCGGGACGCCGAGGGCGGCGTCCCCTACGTAGGGGCGCGCATTGCCCGTCCGTTTCTATCGTAATGTCAGTACCCGTCGCAGAGGCCATGATCGTCCCCATTGTAGGGGACGCCGCCTTCGGCGTCCCGCTGCTAACCGGTGAGTAAAGAGGACAAAACATTGCGCGTCACACAGATTGAGCTTCGAAACTTTCGCAATTACATACATGCCGGGCTTTGCCCGGACCAGCGCCTCACAGTGCTTACCGGCCCCAATGCCCAGGGGAAAACCAATGTGCTGGAGGCGCTGCATTTGTGCTGCCTGGGGCGTTCCCACCGCACCGCCCACGACCGGGAGCTGATCACCTGGGGCCAGGAGAGATGCTCAGTGAAGGTGGCGGTCCACCGGCGCGACGGCAATCACCAAGCGGCGGTGATGCTCCATAGAGGGGAAACCAAACGCAAGCAGGTGCAAATCAACGGCAAACAAGCCAACCGAATCGGCGAGTTGATGGGGCATTTTCATGGCATTCTATTCTCGCCCGAGGATCTTTCCATCGTAAAGGATGGGCCGGGCGAGCGGCGGCGTTTTTTAGACATGGAACTCTCCCAGCTGCGCCCCGTGGTGTTTTACGCGCTGCAACGTTATGCTCGTGCGCTGAGCCAGCGCAACAACCTGCTCCGTGAGTTGCAAAGAGCGCCCGCTCTGCGCCGCACCCTGGACGCTTGGGACGAGCAACTTTCCGAGGCAGGAGCCGCGCTGGTGATCCATCGCCGGTCCTACATCGAAGCCCTCGGGGCCCAGGCGCAAAATAACTACGCCGCCATTGCCGGGGAAAAGGAACAGCTCATCGCGCGGTATCATACCCAGATCGACGGCGACGGGGATCAGCCGGCGGTGGCCGGGCAGTTCCTGGCCCGCTTGCATAAAGCGCGGGAAGAAGATATCCGCCGGGGCGTTACCAGCGTCGGCCCTCACCGGGACGATCTGCGCCTGCTGCTGGGCGACCGGGAGGCGCGGGTATACGGCTCCCAGGGCCAGCAGCGAACGGTGGTGCTTTCGTTGAAGCTGGCGGAGCTGGACGTAGTGCGGGCCGAGCGCGGCGAGAACCCGGTGCTGCTGCTGGACGACGTAATGAGCGAGCTGGATCCCTATCGCCGCCGCCAGCTGGTGGAACGCATCGCCGGGGTGCAGACCATCGTGACCTGCACCGATCTGAGCGACTTAAGCGGCGCCGAACCCGGCGCGGTGTACCGGGTGAAGGCGGGCACGCTTACCCTGCAGTAGGAGGAGGCCCAATGCCGGTATCATCCGTCTATGTGGAAAAAAAGCCGGGATTCGATGGGGAAGCCCACCGGCTTTGTGTGGAATTGCGTGAGATATTGGGCGTATCCGGCCTGCGGTCTGTGCGGATACTGCGCCGGTACGATGTGGAGAACCTGCCCGAGGAAGCATTCGAAAAGGCGCGCCATACCCTCTTTTGCGAACCCGGCTTGGAGAAGCTGTACGAAGGAACCCTTCCCTCCCTGCCGGGTACCGTGCTGGAGGTGGCGCTCCCGCCCGGTGCCTACGATCCCTATGCCGACGGCATGGCCCAATGCCTGCAATTGTTAACCCAAGACCGCCGCCCGACGGTGACCTGCGCTAAGGTGTACGCGCTGGAGGGAGAGATCGGGGATGAGCAACTTGCGTTGATCCGTTGCCATTTGGCCGACCCTGGGTTGCCGGTGACCGGTGCCTGGCGTGCGGCACAACCTGCGGCTCTTTTTGCAGCAATCGAAAAGATAAGAATCGCGCCCTCGCCTTACACCGCGCCCATCGCTTTGGCCTGGGACCGATATCGGGATATTTCCGGGGAAATACCCGGCTGTGCTATCGAGGTGGATGCCCGGGTGGACGGCGCGCGGGAACCCTGGCGGGTGACGCTGAAGATCGCCCCGAACGCAAACGAGGCGGTCCTTGATGCGCTCTCAGAAGAGGCAATCGCTTACCAGGCGATGCGCGTCAGCGGCGGCGGCGCGACTGTAATGACCAATGCGTTTGCCGGTTATTGCAACCAAATCGGATTGGCCGTGGGTAAGGCCCAGGAGGTTTATCATCCCGCATGCGCCGATCAACCCTTTGAGACGGTGGCGGTGATCGCCGCTTCCCCAGTAAACAACCTGCACCGCGCGGCTACCGAACCCGGAGACGCCGTGCTGCATATCGGAGGGCATTCTGTATACACGGCGCGGGGCTTGCAGCGGCTGTTCCGCAACCCGGATTTTATGGGCCGGGTAAAGCGCTGCACCCGTGAGGGCGTCGAGGGTATGGCCTGCGTGGCCAGCCCTCAAGACGTAGCGCAGATCATGCGGCTGGCATCCCAAGAGAATTTGCCCTGCGCGCTGGTCGGGGAGGCGACCATCGCCAGCCAGGCGTTGGATACTCCTGACGCTTCTCCGCGTATCAAGGCACGGATCGTTGCGCCCGATGCCTCCGACCCCTATCCGCTGCGTTCGCCGGGCGGGCCCTCTGCCAAAGAAACCTGGCTGCGTTTGCTGGGTGACTTAAGCGTACGCAGCCAACGCGGGCTGGCGGAGCGGTTCGACAGCGGCGCAGGGGGCGGCATGGTGATCGCTCCCTACGGCGGGGCTCACCGGGGCACGCCCAACGAAGCTATGGCCGCCCTGCTGCCCGTACCCGGCTCCACCACCACCATGACCCTCGTGGCCCACGGCTGCGACCCCGCCCTATGCGCTTGGAGCCCCTACCACGGCGCGGTATACGCGGTGCTGGAGGCCATCGCCAAGGTGGTGGCCGCCGGTGGCGACGCCGCTGCCTGCCGCCTGGCCTGCCAGGGGATTTTTCCTGACCCAGGCAAGGAGCCTGCCAAATGGGGAGGCCAATTGGCGGCCCTGCTGGGCGCGCTAGATGCCCAATGGGCCATGGCGTTGGCGGCCATCGATCTCCATCGCAGTGAAGGAGAATCAGGTACGCCGTTCATCACAATTGCCTTTGCTATGGCAGCAGAGGATGTTGTTCGGGTTATCACACCCGAACTCAAGGGGCCAGGCCACGCCCTGGCGCGCCTTACGGCGCCCCGTGACGCCGCCCTGTTGCCCGATTATCCCGCCCTCCGCGCCGCCTACGACGCCGTCCATGTGGCCATGCGCAAGCGTCAGATCCTGTCGGCCCACACCGTGGGCTATGGGGGTTTGGCGGCGGCGCTTACCCGCATGTGCCTGGGCAACCGCATCGGTTGCGTGATCAACGACGACCAGAGCGACGCCCAGTTGTTCCTGCCCGACTGGGGCGGCCTGGTGGTTGAACTGGCCGACGGTGAAAGCGCCATCCCCGGCCTTACCGTCATCGGGCATACCACCAAGGAACCGGTGATCGCCCATGGCAAGTTTCGCCTGCCCCTGGCCGATGCCCTGGCCGCCTGGGAAGCGCCGCACTCCGGCAAGCCGGCCACCCAAGCGTCGTGCCTGGCGGCGGCGTCACCGCCCCAGCAGGTTTCTTTTTATGCCCAGCGCGGCCAGGCGAGGGCCCGTTTCCGTACCGCCCGGCCCAGGGTATGCATTCCTTGCTTTCCGGGCACCAACAGCGAGATGGACAGCGCCCGCGCCTTTGAGCGCGCCGGGGCCAGCGCCGATGTGACCGTATTCCGCAATACCTCGCCCCAGGCCGTTACCGACTCGTTGCATGCTCTGGCTCAGGCCATCGGCCGCGCCCAGATCGTGATGCTGCCCGGCGGCTTTACCCACGGCTCCGGCAAGTTTATCGCCGCCGCCCTGCGCGATCCGCGCATCTCCGATGCCATCGACGACCTGCTCTACAACCGGGACGGCCTGATGCTGGGCATCTGCAACGGCTTCCAGGCACTCGTGAAGCTGGGCCTGCTGCCGGTTGGCTCTATGGTTGTGCCGGGGGAGAAGGATCCCGCCCTTGCCGCCAACGCCCTGGGCCGCCATGTGTCTGCCTACGCTCACACGGTGGTGGCCTCGGTGAAGTCGCCGTGGATGGCCGGCGTGGAGCCGGGTCAGGTGCACGCCATCGCCATGTCCCATGGGCAGGGCCGGTTTGTGTGCGGCGAGGCCCGGCTCAAGGAGCTCTACGCCGCAGGGCAGATCATCACCCAGTACTGCGAACCCGACGGCACGCCTACCATGCGCGCTCCCCACAACCCCAACGGCTCGGCCTGGGCGGTGGAGGGCATCTGCTCGCCCGACGGCCGGATATTGGGCAAGATGGGCCACAGCGAGCGGGTGGGGCCGGGGGTGGCGGTGAACATACCGGGGGAGAAAGATCAACGGCTGTTTGTGTCGGGGGTGGGGTATTTTTCTTGAAAATGTTGACACTACATGTACTTTTTAGTTAGGATGTGTACAGATAAACCATTCCCAGTAAGAACCCACCTAGCACGAACAGGAGCAACGATATGAGCAAAAAGGGAAAAAAGCTGATTGGACCGATAGACAGCGGCACTGATGCGTGTGTTTATCAAGGTATCCGAGAGACCCTTGCGCAAGCGCGTACCAAAGCGCGTACAGCCGTTAATTTCGCCATGGTCGAAGCCTATTGGGAAATAGGACGACAGATTGAGGTAGCCATTGGTGAACGCGCCGAGTACGGCAAGAGCTTGTTGAAGTTTTTAGAAGGTCAACTAACAGCCGAGTTCGGCAAAGGCTTTACGGAGCGAAATCTGCGCTTTATGCGTCAGTTTTATATGGTGTTCCCAATTCGGAACGCACTGCGTACCGAATTGACGTGGACGCATTACCGCCTTTTAATGCGCGTGGACGACACCAGCCGTCGCGAGTTCTATTTGAAGGAAAGCGCAGTATCCGAATGGAGCTCTCGGCAACTTGAACGCCAAATAAATTCGTTCTTTTATGAGCGTTTGCTTGCCACGCAAAAGAACGGTCGCGAAAGCGTTCGGAACGAGATAGAGGAACTCGAACCGAAAACTGACTCCGACTATGTTCTTAAAGACCCGTATATCTTAGAATTCCTTGACCTAAAAGAAAATCGTGATTACCGTGAGAGCGATTTGGAGCAGGCCCTTATCGATAAAATCCAGGAGTTTCTGCTTGAGCTCGGAAAGGGATTTTCCTTTGTGGCGCGGCAGAAGCGGGTCACCACTGAGGACGGCGAACATTACTATATTGATCTCGTTTTTTACAACTATATCCTGAAATGCTTTGTCGTCATTGACTTGAAAACAGGTAAGCTTACATATCAGGATGTTGGTCAGATTGATTTTTATGTCCGCTTATTTGACGATAAAGTGAAACAGGCAGACGATAACCCGACTATCGGAATTATCCTGTGCGCCAACAAGGATGAAAGCATCGTCAAATACTCTGTGCTTGCTGACAAGGAAAATCTGTTCGCATCCAAATATATGCTTTACCTCCCGACGGAGGACGAGTTAAAGCACGAGTTGGAGCGTGAAAGCGAACTGATAGAGCGGCAGAAGGCGTTGGAAGGCGGAGACGGTGAATGAGCCGAATAACAAGCCTACGTGCCGTTGCATGATTCCCATGGGTAAACTGCTTTCTATGTAAGATATAAGGGTAGTGATTAGCAAGGAGGGTTTTATTGTGAAAAAGATCAACATCGCCCTGGTAGGCCTCGGTTTTGGCGGGGCGTTCGCGGAAATCTACAAATGCCACCCCAACGTAGGCGTTATCGGAATCTGCGATACCAATCAAAAACTCGCGCAAACCGTGTCAAATGCATGCGGCATACCCAAGGTGTACGACAGCTTCGAAGCTATCCTAAAGGATGATTCGGTGGACGCGGTGCACCTTGTAACGCCCATACCCCTCCATGAGGAGCAGACCATCGCGGTTTTGGAGGCGGGCAAACACTGCGCCTGCACCGTTCCCATGGCGATCTCTCTAAAAGGCATACAAAAAATCACCGAGCTTGTCCGAAAGCTCGGAAAAAACTACATGATGATGGAAACAACGCTGTACACCTATCAGTATTTTTATGTGAAGCAAATGATGGAAAGCGGCAAGCTTGGCAAGATACAGTTCATGCGGGGCTCCCATTATCAGGACATGGCCAATTGGCCCGATTATTGGATGGGATTGCCGCCCATGTATTACGGAACCCATGCGATAGGGCCCATGGTTGCGTTGTCGGGCTCCAGAATAAAGCGGGTCCACTGTGTTGGCTCGGGAACCATGGCGGAGTGGATGACAAAACAATACGGCAATCCCTTCCCGGTGGAAAGCGCGTTGTTTGCTTTTCAAAATGGGATGAAGGGCGAAGCCACAAGGTCGTTGTTTGAAACGGCGAGGGTATATCAGGAAGGATTGTTCGTTTACGGCAGCGACGCTTGTTTTGAGTGGGGATTTACCGATGACGATCATCCGTATGTTTCAACCGCATTTCCCGCGGCTGACGGCATGCGCGGCGGCAGGACCGAAGTTGCCGCCGTGCATCTGCCCAACTATCACCACCTTCTTCCGCAAGAGATTCAGCGCTTCACCGTTGGCGGAGAGTATGATCCCCTCAATCCGCAGGAATCACTGAAAAAAGGCGCCGGAGGCGGGCATCACGGTTCCCATCCCCACTTGGTGCATGAATTTGTGAGCAGTATCATCCAGGGGCGCAAGCCGTGGATCGATGAGACCTTGGGCGGAAATATCACGGCGGCGGGCATATGCGCCCATGAATCGGCGATGAAGGATGGGGCCGGTGTGGAGGTTCCGATGTTTTGATCGCCCTAACGTTAATTTACAAATCAAAAAGAACGTTCGGAAAATACTTGACGAAACGTTCTTTTTTATGTAGAATCATTTTATTGTTCGGTTTTTTCAGAAGAAACGGTATCGGGAGGGGAAATGAAGTTGAAAGAAATGACACTGGTAAAGCAAGGAAAAACAAAGGATGTGTATCGGTCTTCGGACGGTAAGGAAATCTTTCTTGTTTTCAAAGATGATGCGACCGGAAAGGACGGCGTTTTTGATCCGGGCGAGAACCAGGTTGGTTTGAAAATCGACGGGATGGGAAGCTCATCCCTGCGCCTGAGCAACTATTTCTTTCAGAAAGTGAGCGAAATCGGAATCCCTACCCACATGGTTTCGGTTCAAGAGGCCGAAAATACAATGACCGTTCTTCCCGTTACACTGTTCAGCCACGGACTGGAATGCGTCTGCAGGCGCGTTGCCACAGGTTCCTTTATGCGGCGATATGGCTTGTACGCAAAAGAAGGGCAACCGCTTCACAATCTCGTGGAGATAACCGTAAAGGACGATGATCGCGGCGACCCGCTCATTACCGAAGACTCGCTTGTGGAACTCGGCATTTTAAGCGATGGCGAATACGGCGTTTTGCGGGATTATACAAAGAGAATCACAGAGTTAATCGCTGCGGTTCTACTTGAGAAAGGCATTGTCCTGTACGACATCAAGTACGAATTTGGCAAGCATGATGAAAAAATCGTTTTAATCGATGAGATATCTGCGGGAAGCATGCGGTGCTACAAAGACGGTGTCAAACTCGATCCGATTTTGCTTACAGAGCTTATTTTAGGAGGAAAGAGCGAATGAAAAAAGTTGCGGTGATCATGGGTTCGGATAGCGATTTGCCGGTGCTTAAGCCCTGCTTTGAGACGTTAAAAGAGCTGGGTATTCCTTTTGAGGCGCATGTCTATTCGGCGCACCGCACGCCGGCGGAGGCGGCTGCCTTCGCCAAGGGCGCGGCCGGCAACGGCTTCGGCGCGATCATTGCGGCGGCGGGGATGGCCGCGCATCTGGCGGGCGCGCTGGCGGCGCAGACCGTGCTGCCCATCATCGGTATTCCGATAAAGAGCGGCGCGCTGGATGGCTTCGACGCGTTGCTTTCCACTGTGCAGATGCCCGCAGGGCTGCCCGTTGCCACTGTAGCCATCAACGGCGCAAAGAATGCGGCGCTGCTGGCGGCTCAAATGATCGCCATCTCGGACACGGACCTGTACGCCAAACTCCTTTCCATACGCGAGGATATGCGCCGGCAAGTGCTGGCAAAAGATGCCGCGCTCATGGGCGACTTGTCATGAACGTCCGGGCTTTTGACAAATTACACGAGGAATGCGGTGTGTTTGGCCTTTTCTTGCGGGGGGAGAACAAGGGCGTGGTGGCGCCCGCGTATCACGCTCTGTACGCCTTGCAGCACAGGGGGCAGGAAAGCTG
>Ga0123353_10003921_pt1 | contig 19016 bp, 10 predicted proteins | sample TergutLab28metaG_3_FD_92763 | JGI IMG/M metagenome (GOLD analysis project Ga0123353, IMG submission 92763) | Labiotermes labralis P3 segment gut microbial communities from Petit-Saut dam, French Guiana - Lab288 P3 | ecosystem: Host-associated > Arthropoda: Insects > Digestive system > Gut ... | reverse complement strand
TGCTCGAAACATGTAGAGGAATATAATAAACTTATTATAAAACAAGATTTTATGCATTAAGTTGGTCAGTTGCTAAGATTAAGATGGGTTTTTGTTTTTTTGTCACAGAATTTTTATTCAGGATGGGGGGACCTCAGCCCAAATTCCAAACTCTCATTTATATCTAATTATTCTAAATGTAATCCCTGCTGATTTAAATTCCTCCGTCCTCACTCCAAGCTACGTAACAAATGGATGGTAAATACATTGCATGAAACTACTTCAGCTTGCAGTCCGGTCAGTATTGTACACAAAGGAATTCGTCCCGTTGTAATCCCTCAGTTCTGCTCTATGGAATAGCGTCATTCTGTATCGAGCTGTGAACACAATCTACGCCCACATTGTGACATTCTGCCATGCTCCTGCTTAAAAACGACGCTACGCCTGACTTGAGAGAAACCAATGCGTGACGCAGTGAGGACCCGGAGACGGTGTGCTATCGCTGTCGATGTTGTTCTGGCTTGCAGGGCGTTTTGCTGGATTAGTCTTGGCTGTGCGAATTGCCTGCTGGGTGAGAGTAATTTATTCTGATTGTACAGGGTGTTTCAGTAGGAATAGTAAATATTTTAGGAGATGGTAGTATGGACTCTTCCGAGTAAATAAGTTTATATAAACATGTGTCCAATTTTCAATGGGTGTGAAAATACAGCTGTTTGAAGTTGGCGCGTACAGATCAGATTTTTGTCTGTGGGGATGGATGAAAAGCGAAGTATACAAAGAAAAATTAAACACAAAAGACGAATTGGTCGCTCGCATTATAAATAGTGCTGCCCTCATAAAGCAAGAACGCCAAGACAACCTCAGGAGAGCTGCACGTACTATAGCCAAGAGGGTTGAAAAGTGCATTGAAGTCGATGGTGGGATTTTTTAACACTTACTTTGAACTGTTGCAATTTATTGAGATCGTTTACGTAACCAATAAATGCAATCAATACGTCATTTGTCTTTCCTTCATAATTTTTGTAAGGCTTTTTATTCGTAACATTCCAACAGCTGTGCTCCACACCCACTGAAAATTTAACACGTGTTTATATGAAATTATTTACTCGGAATAGTCCATTCTACCACCTCCCAAAATATTTACTATTCCTCCTGAAACACCCGGCATTTGTCGCGCTGAGAGCTTGCTTTACTTTGCATTACTGGTGACTACTACGTGTGAGACTTTTTACTGCAAGAACGGAAAGCACGTTTGCTTGTCAGATTCTTCGAGGGTTTAAAAGCCAAGAGGACATAAAAATCTCGTACATATGAACATTATTATTGAAGAAAGTGAACAGACTTATACATTGGGCATTTAGCTGTGCACATTGTAAATTGTTTAACCATTAATTTAGTTTATTGCGGTCTGTTTTGTTACGCCCTCAGCAAATCAGACTGTACAGCGTCGAGTTATTGAAGGATTGTATATTAGCTAATTTGAAATGATTTGGAAGGAAACGATGACACCATTTTTGAAGGAAATATCCTGAAATTTTCCTGGATTCACGGTGAAGACTACGTAAGCTTCCCTGAAGGCATTAGAACCGGTCACTGCCCAATGCCAGTCACAAAGTTTATCACAGGAACCACCGTAGTCGGTCAACCAACACTGATGATTAGTACTGTGAAGGGATTAAGTTTTTACCACCCATGGCTCGACAGCCCTTAGTAGGACAGGGAATCCTCATTGTTGAGGCTTCACGACCACAATCAGATACACCACGCTCGGTAGGACTCCTCTGGGCGGATGATCAGGTAAGGTATAGATACTGTTGTATATTTAAGCTGCTTGTGGGGATCGAATACAGAAACGTATCGGCCGTACCAGCAGACCGGCAATGGTTGTCATTACCGGTATTGACGGAGAATAAATATACGCTGCTTCATGTGACACATCTACAGTAGCATGCCAGCCTTGCGGAAACTGCGCCACTTGCACGATTCCAAGGTATGCAATTTCAGATTACTGGTAACTAGTGACAATTTTAAACGCTATGAATTTTTCCTTTTTGAAATGGAAGCACATTGAGACGAAGGTGGAGGAATAATACTGCTGGGTGATGACACCATTGGTGTGGCGGTCAGGCTTCGGCCGAGCAGGTTCCAGCGTGTTTGATTACGGATTTCAGAACGACTCCCCTGTACATATAATGCATATAATATATACTGTATAATTGACCGTACGTATACTCCGTTCCGACATGCGCTCGACGTATGGGAATTTAAGCAGCGTTATTCGAGGAATGTCTAATTGTGAACTACAGAAAGTGCAAGACACTGTGTATTAATTTATCTTGTGGAACGCAAAACCACGGCTCTATGAGACACATAATACAGTACCAAAGAACTACAATGCCTGCTTATCCACCCTTTTGTGACTAGGCTACAGACTAGACCGAGGAATGGTGGTTCGATTTGCAGGCGAGGAGAGGAGCTTCTTTTTGTCAAGTGTTCAGGCCGACTCTAGAGCCCACCAATCGCCCTCTTCAGTTGGAACCGGCATATCTTTGACCATGAGTGAAAAGGTCGGTGCGTGAAATTGATTACTCACATCCACTTGGTGCGAAAGTTAAGAAAGATTGGAGCTGTTTTCCACTCTTCCACATGCCTTCACGTGTTTGCAGGTCTTTCCTTATGTGTACTGTAGATATGTTTATGGTCAGTCACGTACCCAGCTTCGCCATTAAAGCGAAAGCTTCAATCAAATTTCGCACGGCAGGCTTCCCATTTTTTGTATTATACATAAATATGACCTCAACAAAACTTGCATGTTTGTGAACAATATAATAGAGTAGAGCCTGTGAGAACCCTACAGTAAATGCTGTCAGTGTCACTGTGGAATCATGAGGCCGTTGTACCGCCATTTTGTTATCGTAGTCGGTCAGCTAATACAGAGTCTAAAATCGACACACAAGCACACACACAGAGCATGGTTTTCTCATAGTCTTTTTTACTCCTTTTGTCAAACAAAACGCTTCTTGTATAAAAGGCACTTTCGAATTTGTTATGACCTTTCGCAAAACGGTTGCGAAAAGCGAACAGAAGGCTTTTCATGTCCTTCTTTCCATCTGCCAATAGGGAACACACTGACTTCCACTGGACGAATTGTCGCAAATTGTCATGTTTGAGAGTTCCCTTTCTGGCGACACTTTCTAGTTTCTATTAAATTCGATCAAAAATATCATTCAATGCAAATTATTTCTTACCTACATTTTGGGTAATACCTCCCGGGTAATTTCAGACACTGTGTTCTTTGTGATGTACGAATCGAGGCTGAATGATATTTGATCATCTAACCACAACACTTGAGTTAAATCCAGTACGTTCAGTCTCGCCATTTTCGGGATATCACTTGTAAGGAACTTGTGTCATTTTAAGATACGAAGAAATGTTACGGTGTTAGTAACGTTACACGAGAAACTTGGAAAATTGTATGTAGTCAAACACAGCTGTGTCACATGAGGTGTATTTAGTGACTATATAATGGACAACTACATGTTTCGGCCTGTACTGGCCATCTTCAGCTTGTCTTGGGGGAACTTAAGATCTTACTATAAGCATGCACGCGCACGTGGTGTAGTGTACGGGCCTTATTAGCAAAAACAACAACAAAAAACAGGAATCTAATAAAACCAACACAAAACACTGTTCACTGCAAGGCACTTGTTTTACTATTAATTGGATTTATATTACGTATTGCCATTCCTCTACAGTGGGCGTACTGTGTTATTTACACTATATGTGCGTACTGGCTTGTTACTTCAGTGTGGTGGTGTCTTCTGCACTGCTGTGTATTGCCACTGTTTGTCTGATCCTTCCTTATTGGAAAAAGGTTTCCGGTGGTCCTGGAACATAGTTGTGTTTGGCTACATACAATTTTCCAAGTTTCACACACACAACGGGGATGACACACTTCCTAGTTACACGAGAAAGTCACGTTTCAGGTATGTGTGTGTGTGTGTGTATATATATATATATATATATATATATATATCAGAACTTTTCTTGCGGTTATCAACGAATTTAACAACCGAGCGAAAGGACCTGAGGCGTTACGCTCTTCGGACATTTCGTAACTTGCTTTAAAATCATACAGCTATAACTGAGAAGGAACTATACTAGTTATTACTGTATCATTAAGGCCATGAAGTTGAATTAGTTTTGTGCTGCAGCCCTTAGCGAAGTTTTGAGTTACAACCGACAACTTTTCCCGAAACGTCGGTACGGAATTACCATCATACTCTGCGGAAAATCCCAGAAGGGCTCGGACCTCAGCTCATTTCTTTTCTTTAATGTGGGCACTAGATTTCGGGTGGTGACCAGCGTCGTGCCTCGACCGCTTTACCCCCGGAAAAGGATTAGATTCATTTCTCACTGTACAGGAGGCTGGGCTGGCGCCAGGGACGGTCTGGACGGGTGCGGAAAACCTCGCCCCCACCGGGATGCGAATCCCGGACCGTCTATCCAGTAGCGATTCGCTATGCTGACTGCGCTGTCTCTCTCTTTCTCTTGCGTGTGTGTGTGTGTGTATGCGCGCGCGAACACACACACACACACACACATCAATGTTATTTCTAGAAGTTCAGAATCTCGGGTCTGGTACGTTGTCCTTTAACGGAGGTGAAGGTAAAGGTAAAGCAATCCCTGTAGAGGCCTGGACAGGCCGTGAGGGTTCCAGGAAGTTGAGGCTTCAGATTTCATGACACTCGACACTTGAAGGTGGTAAGGTTGTCAGCCTTACGCACCGTCCACTTTTACCCCCAGGAATTTTTCCTGGTAGTCATTTCTGTGAGATGCTGAGTCGACCCAAGGGCAATAGTGTGGCCGGAAGGTTTATGTCAATGAAAAATGCCAGTGACACGATCAGGAATCTAACTCGCAACCTTCCGTTTTGTAGCGTTATGCCTCAACCAACTGCGCCACTGTGTGTCCCCCTTTAACGGAGACCAGGCACAAAGTGTTAGATATAAACACCTTTCAAGAAGCCTCTTTTTTTGTAAATATACAAGAGCAAATAGCACTGAGAACGCGTCAGAACTAAGAACAGTTGTTTTTAGCGCCGTAGTGTTTTGTGCATTGTTATGCAAGTTTCTGCTGCTCCGTGATTAAAAAGATCCTGTTGAAAAATCATGTGAAGGCATTTTAAAGCCATTTAAATCGAGGAGTTGGTAAGCTTGAATTCGCTTCGTGACTTGTTTTTAAATACAAAGGACACTTTTATGCTAATTTGTTGCAACTGTTAACTTCCATGTTTAGAGAATACTCCCAGTAAAAGGAGTTTTCATTAAGTAATTTACACGCTTTCCTTGTTGTTTCTCTCTGTCTTGAAAAAATCAGATCATTCCATAGTACGAAGAGTTCATGAAGTTTGCTATTCCTTCTGCATCTCCATGCCTGTTACTTTCCTCTCTTTAAAACTTCTGAATACCTTCTCCCTGATTTGCTACTCCATCTTTCATTTCGCTGGTTCCAAATAATTGGTATATCCAATAAGAGGTAATTTTATATAAAATTTTAATGACTTAGCCAACTTCGATAATAACAATATGCGAATCACTTCGCCCTTAATACAGTGGACGATATTTATTTCACTCGTAGTATTGTGAAGCAACATTTTAATAAGGAAACTTATTTTTTTTCAGTCGGTGGATGGAGTCCTTGTAGTGGAAAGTATAATGAGCTGATAACGACCGATGATATCTTGAGATCGATAACGATCCGTCGTATGGTTCAAAACCCTTAGAGTATAACGAACGTAAGAAACGTCCGCGTGACGCAGCAATTCTGATGCTTTCATTCCGTTATAAGAAGTACTTCAGAGAAATGCGTAGGCGTCTGAATTATAATAAGGTGAGATCAGGTTACAAACGACCAAGAGGGAAATACTTCAGACACACATAGTACTTTCGATGTTTGAGGTGGTCACAGCGATCATGCTGAGGATTCAGGTCGCTTGTGGCATGTGCGCTACGAACTGTCGTGATGTGTTCAACAAGGGTTGTGCAGCCCAACGAGATTTTGTGCTGCTTGAAGTCTTGAAGAGGATGGTGCCACTAACCTTTGAAACGTGGTAACCAGTCACCTAGCAACACAGCATCACACGCCAGAAGACCTGATCCCGTATAATGTACTGCAAAGAAACATAATCCAGGATCCACGCATACTTCATCATTTCGCCCAGCGCTGGAAGCAACTGTAAATATGCTCTCCAATACCCAACAACTGCTGTATTGTATCGTGTTATATTTTTTGACGTTTCTAAGTCTTTTGCTTTTCAAGGTTTGTAAGAAGATGGTCCGAAAAAAAGTTTATAATGCATATTTTTGGGTCCTGTATTTTCATATCTAGTAATACTTTTATGTACTTGTATTACAAATTCAATTGTACTGCTATGTCGCTGTATCCACGCAGTCCCTGTCGCAATCCAGGCACTTACCTTATCGTAGCACAATATCCTGTTGACATAAATCCGTATCCCTTGTCATCAGCCATCATACCACATCTGTTTACACATCGCGATCAGCTTTAAATTTGTGGTCCCCGCTGTTACTGTGAAGCTGCAAATGGATGGTAATCTCTGTGCGATATTAAAAAAAAAGCTTAGGTTCTCTAACTACGAAGTTACAAGTCACGTAAACATATTTTCTGACCCATTCTCGTAGGTACGTTGTATGAAGTGGGAAGTATCTGGGAAGCATACCACTAGTGAACAGGGAGACTGTGAATAGAATTTTCCTAGAATTTTGAATGTTTTGAGACAGACCCGTCTCAAGAAGAAGTACGGACACCAGTCTTCATGTTTTAACACTAGTGTAACTGTCCAGAATTCTGTTGCACGCACACGGTATTGCCACCGATTGAGCTGGTGCAAGTGGTAAAGCTTATCTTGTATTCGGGGGGCGCCTGATTCGAATATCTACTGGTAAATCGATTGTCCTGAGGTCTGTCATGGTTCTTCAACATATTTATATGGTCAGGGATGGCTTCTTACACATTCGTTTAAAATTTATTGTCATCCAGACATTTCATGCTATAGACTAACATATTTGGATTTACTGGAAGTATCGTTAGATGAAGTAAAATTACAAAGCAATACAAGCAGTATTAGATGCATCAGGCCATCACTATGCGCTGCCAGGTTGGTAAATGATGGAAAACGGGTTATCGGGAATATATAGTTCATATATCGTGTGTAAGCATGTTTATTATTTCAGTAAAAATGTATTCAATTATTTCATTGTAACTAACTAACTGACTGGCTGACTAACTCTATGAAGCAGAGTCGTTCTTGAGAAGCTGATAGTTCCAGAGCTAGTCGAAAATTTCTCCGTATTTTGTTGAACCCGAAAGTTCATTACCCTAATCAAAACAGTCGGCCACTTGTTTATATCCTGACGTCGGATAAATGACGTCCATTCCCCATCCTACTTCTTGAATACATTTCAATATTATCCTCCCGTCTACCCCTAGGTCTTCCAAGAGCTCTACTTCCCTCAGTTTTCCCCACCAAAGCCCTCTATGCACCTCTCTTTTCTCCCATACGTGCCACCTGCTGCACCCATCTCGTTGTTCTTACTTTGATCGCCATAATAATAGACGTGTAAAGTCTTCTCCACTCTTCTGTTCCTTCTTCCTTCTTTGGTCCACATATCTTCCTACCACATTCTTAGACACCGTAAGCCTATGTTTCTTCTGCAGCGTGAGAGACCAAGTTTCACACCACTCTAATACAAGAGGAAAAGTTATATTAATGTATATTGTAATCTTTATAGGTTTGAATATGGATAGTAAACGGGGAAAAGGTTCTGGACCGAGCGTAGCAGATTCCTGGTGGTGTTCTTTAGAATAAGCAGGCCAGTAGTGACCGCTGGCTGTAGCACGTGTGTTTGTATACTGTTGGTGCACGGTTAATGGAAACGAAATGGACCGCACTCCCGCCTACTAACAAGGTCTTCTATAATCAAGCAGTCGGTTCGCCAGGTGCCCCGTCCGCTCGGTCTCCCATCTCGTGACCTCACTGTGATGTTAAATGGACTTTGGTAACGTGTGGGTGTTCATTTAATCCTGAATCAGCAATGCAGCCAGTCTACAATTACCTGACCAGCAGCGTGGTTTATCTGCGACCTCTTTGATTGAATCAGAGTAAATGTAGGGAAATCGGGCTTATTTCTTTAGACGTCGAGTTTAAATCTGATGACGCACTGCAGACAGAGAGCTGGTTGAAGGATCGCTGTGCTCTTAATCATACCCTACTATCCTGAATGTTATCTGTTTAAAGCCCAGAGGTAAATATATGTACCATATACTGTAGCGTATAAGAACGCTGTATTATACCGTAGGCGGCTGGGATGGCGTAGTGGGTATAACGACTAACTAAGGGCTGGAATGTCCTTGGATCGAATCCCGATAAGAACCACCCAGCCTCCTGTACCTACCATGAGTACGGGGTGTTTCCTAAGAATAAGGCGACCGGGGCGTGGTGCTGACAACCCACCCCCTTCTAGCGCCGAGGCTGGAATGGGTTGGAGTTAATACCTGCGCCTCTTCTCTGTGCCTCCATCTAGGCATGTCATGGGGTGAGTTTACGCTGTCATATTTGACGACGCGATGTTGTAATGTGTTACTTACGATTCTGACGATAACTACGGTTTGGTCCTGAAGTTTTATGTATCATTTACTTTCATCTCAGGCTTTAAATATTTATGTTATCTCCATGTATCAGTTCCGTCTGTGGATTTAATTGTTTCCATGCAGTGAATGTAACTGTAATGTGAACCGCAGTTTGACACTCGTTTATTACTTCACATTCCCAAGCCGCTCTGATGGTCTGGTAATTAAGGATTCAAATAAACATTCAGTAAATATTCAGGCTAAGATGTCAGCGACCCTTACTGTAACTTAAAAGTAATCTAAAGGTATATTGGAAATAAGAACCATCTGAACGGAGACGAAGCACTTACGTTGTGTCTGTTAACTCAGGTAAGGTGCATTGTCTAGCATAATGTTGTTATAACAATGTAACGATTTTCACAAGCAGGTGAATCGATTTATATTTTGACTTTTATGCTTTTGGGTAGAAGTGATTCCCTTTTGAGTAGACACCAGAAGTCTAGGAGTTTGGCAGGTGAATGTAAAATGACTACCCAAATAACTTGTGCCCTCGGGGCTGAATTTTTTTTATATAGTTCTGAAATGCATTTTTCCCCTATTACGTCGTCCAAAATATATTGGAGATCTCACAATGACGCGTCTTCAGAGACGTCAAATTTCAGCTGTGAATTAGTTGAACTGATATTCTTGCAGGCATTTTTATACCTTAATGTGACACACACGATATCAAGTTTTATTATTTTCTTTACCACAAGACAAATAAAGTTTTCTAAGTAAATTAATGAAACTTTGATGCTTTGATTACTTTTTAGACGTTCTTAGATTTTCGTTGATTAATTATTGAAAAATTCAGGATGCGTCTTCCATGTGTCTACTAATGCGTTCTGGTCGTATAGAAAAATGTGCTAAGGATTGGTGTTCAGAGTTACATTTACACACCCTGTGGCTACATACTGAGGAACAATACGCTTCTTTTTAATTTGATATTCTTGTCGTCAAAGTATATTTGCTGTAGGGCGCTGTGACACTCTACTCTTTGTCAGCTCTTCTGCTGCGTGTACAAAGCAAAATTCAACAGTGCTCTTGCGAGAGAGAGGGATTTGTGTGTGAAGAAACAACTGAAATTATTTTGTCCATTTCCATTTCTAATTACATCGTAACGGCATCATTGTTTGACGGATGGCCAAAGATAGATGAAGGAATGTTGGTAATTTGGAATACATTATTTCTTTCTTTATTTTCTGCAGTAACAGTAGATATAATATTCCTGTATTCCTGGTAGTTGTTCTGTAGGAGGTAACATTTGTACTGGATGCAGATATCTCATTCAGTACAGTAGATAGTCTACGGGCTGGAGGACCGAGGAATCGGAATTCTATTTCTGACAGTGAGAAGTTCCTCTTTGTCCACAGTCCCCAGACCGAATCTGCACCACACCCTGCCTCGTATCATTTGGTTAGACGTCGCTATTTGTTCGGTAATAAATCGGACTTAACGTGATTCTGATCGCTCGCTTGCATCTGGTGGCAATGTTAAGAATGAGTAGAACTTCCGATCGTCTACTTTCATAACTGAATACATTGCTGTTAGTCTAGATTCGTAGCTGCATACTCCGCAAAGCAACTATGATACAGGAACTAATGTCTCCTGCAGCAACGTTGCGTGGAAATATATACTAACTGACACGGCGTAATTTCCCGGAAACTTCAATCTTCACCGACGTCGCTGTGAGAACCTCAGATATTTCAGTATAAGAGCAGCTACAAGCCTTAGCTTCCGGCCTCCCGAGTTATTTCGTGGTTGTGGCAGTTGCTACAAGAAAATGCTGGAAAGTAATCTAAATAGTGACCTCAAATTCCACACTCTTCATTCTTATCTACACACCATTCACAAATTTGTGTTCCTACCCCATGCGTTGCTGTACTTTGTGTGTTGTTTCAAGAGGGTTGTTTAACTAGTTCAATATTCTGTGTTCTGGTACCACGTTTAATGCATTCATACATGTGTTTATACGCGTATTTCTTCTAAGTCCCTTTGATGTATAAGTAGTGACTAAGTACTGAGGGCGAATGGTTGAGAATGATGGTTAAATCGAGCATCTTATGGTACCAGTTCGGTTATGCTGATAAGAAGTAATGGTGCAGAGGTCACAGTCTGTTGAGACATGGAATTATTCATATTTTTATCTGTCCCATAATCTTCCATTCATCACGAATTTTTTGTCTTTCTCTTTCCCAGCATCATTCACCTTTGATGTCAGCGAAACTTATCAGTGTGATTTTTCCACTTAAAAACGTGTTTTTTTATAATTTAAATAAAATTTTCGGCTTACCTCTAATTCTTGCGACGTTTGAATGCACTGAATTGTGTTTCAGAGTACAAATTAATCAGAAAAGAAGTTCAGATAATATTGAAAGCCTGCTTTGCTGTCGAACAGATTGATTATTGTCATTATTATATTTTATTTTGTTTTTATTAATAATTTAATAAGTGCATAAGTCAGATTTGTGGGATATAGCCTCAAAAATTCATATTGTTGCCATATTTGTGATTGTTGAATAACATAAAATATTTCATACTTAATATGTAGTTGTGTTTATTACCTATCACCTTACCAGATCCTAGAAGAAATATTTCATTAATATAACAAACCTATGTTATATTGTAATTTTACATTTTACGAAAATATTGCTTTAAAATTTGCCTATTATTTGCATTAGTACCATATATCCCTTACGAACAAGAAAGTAACTGGCGCTACCGTCGCTTTCGCCTCACGATTTCCGGTACCAACCATGTTGTTATTGACGAATTAAAACAACAGAAAGTACGGCTTTACGGTAGCGTCCGTTGGTATAACCTTTATACGAAGCTTCGCCCAAGTCAGTAAAGTGATTAGGAAGTTGCAATGAGTGAGAGACGGACACAAACGAACGGTGATGTGCGTCCAGTAATTTTTTTTTTTAATAAAGTGAAGTATAATCGTGTAATCTAGACCACCAAAAGCACATTTGTTAAAATAATATTTTAATTTTTACGGTGTTTTCTACATTATTCGACCCCGAGGGTTCGTCTTCAGGAAGACGATTGTACGTACAGTATGGTATAATTTGTTTACATGTCAACGGTATAAGCAGTTTTGTTCGTTTATTCTTGGCGCGACAGCCTCCAGTGGGCCAGGGCCTCCTCATTCACGAGGTTTCTAGATCACACACGACGACGCACCACAGTCGGTAGGACTCCTCTGGACGAGTGATCAGACCGTCGCACAACCTCTACCTGACAACACACAACACTCACAACAGAGAGACATCCACGCCCCCGGTGAGATTCGAACCCATAATTTCAGTAGGCGAGCGGTCGCAGACCTACACTTTCGACCACGCGGCCATTGGTACCTGCAGGCAGTCTTGTAGGCTACTTTAAACAGTTTTATTAATGAGAATTATACCTAATAACGGTGTATATTTTAATGGGCCTGCATTTTGTACCAAATTATTCGTTATTCGGAGTGACTGTCTTTCTGTTGTCTTCTTACTAGAGGTAGTAATTTTAGATTCTACTATTATTCATTTTTAATGTGCTTTGTTTCAAATATATTATGGGTTAAATAGACAATGCAAGGTTGCTTTGGTACCTCAGTGCAACCAGTAATGCTCCTACATACCGCACGCACCTCTCCCCTCCCCCCACCCAAATTTTATCTGTAGGAAATCATTCCGAGTTTTCTTCTGAAAAACTAGAGAAATAACTTTTGGGAAGCATAACTTCCATAAATTTGAGTTTCTGTGTACATTAGCCTCTCATAATCTGTAGGAGTTTAGATTCCGGCACTTTTATTAACACCTTTGGCAAACAGTGTGTGTTGCAGTGTTTGTGTGCAAATATATCACGGCAGCAAAGAGTAAAGGACGGTACATATCCACTGATAAATTATATTCAGAATATATACAGGGTGTATGTAAAGTGCATGGACAATCTTCAAGTGTGTGCTGCCCACAACAAAACAATGAACCACTCATACCAATGTATATCCAGGTTACAGCCCAGCAGTGTGTTGAATGCAGTGCTTTTGATTGTCATCTGTAGGTACACTTTAAAACCCCCGGTGTATTCAGCTCCAAATTAAAATGAAGAGACTCTTCACCAACTCATTTTTAATGTGTGTTGGAGTTTCGGTGTGGTTGGGTTGGAGTGGTATCCATGTTGCAGGCTGCTTCAGCCTGCAACACGGATACCACCCCAACCCAACCACACCGAAACTCCAACACACATCAAACCAAGAACAATACGGCCAATGTGGTAATTCAACAGATTAGTCGCAAGCTCCTGATGGTAGATATATTAATGTCCGAAACATGTTGAGCACATAAGAAGTGAAATTAAATAAAATAACAAGTGACATCAAGTTGGTCTTTTATTCTTCAACTATTCCGGACACGTGTTTATACGAATTGTTTTTGCTTCGTTTTGATATGAAGAAGTTTTGATTTTTGTCTGCGTATTTTAGCTATACCCTGTAATCGTACAAGCTGCACATACACAATCCCACACCTTTGTAGATTTTCAATTGTAACATTTTACTAAGCGAATTCCTGTTGATCGCTAGTACGTTTTCTGAAGAAAGGAACTCAGTTGCAGGGATTACCAATGATTACTGTCAATCCTTAGTGTCGTTAAATATTTCTGTTGACACAGAATAGACGCCAAATCTCTCCACACTGAGTGTGAATGAGTGGGTAATCTGGCGTGTCGTTATACTCACAGTTGATGCGAAGAGATTTGTGTTTTTATCACAAGATTGCACCACTGCTAAGTACCTGAGCTGTGGAAATGGAGAATTTATTCAGGAAAGAAGATTAAATTTTCAGGAGGGATAAGGTAAAGGTATGAAGCTGAGAGTTATGAATGATTCAGGAATTTGGTTGGGAAGAAAAGCTTGTTGTTGCGAATTGTTCTGAAGTAAAGGGCACTTCGTTGCGAATATTCAATGAAAACAAAGAGAAATGTTTTCTCTTTCTTGTAAATACCGGGCGTTCCTAAATTAGTTATTCGAAACTAAGATGTAATAACACAGAAAGTAGAAAAATTACAGTATTGTGATATATATTACAAAATGTAGTATATGTTTAAGTTTCATCTACAGATATTCACAGGTGTTCATTGTGGTTTCCTCATGTCACGCGGCAGATGTGCCAACTATAAGAGATTTCTTCCAAAATCCTACGAATCATGTCTGCATCTATGGTCGCAACAGCTTCTGTTATTCGTGCCCGTAGTACTTCCAGACTTACAGGAAGAGGTGGAACAAAAAATTTGTCTTTGGCTTATCTCCACATAGAAAAGTCCAGTGTTGTTAAATCAGGCGATCGTGGTGTCCAAGCCATAGTTCCACCACGTCCAATCCTAGCAACCATCTGCCGCGTGACACGAGGAAACCATTGAACACCTGAGAATATCTGTAGCTAAACATAAACTACATTATGTGATATATATCATAACACGGTACGTTTTATACTTTCTGTGTTATTACACCCTAGATATGTAAAACTAAATTAGGGAAGTCCTGTGTGTGTGTGTGTGTGTTTGTGTGTGTGTATACACACACAAACACGTCATCAGTGCTTGAGGACCGGTTTTCACTACATAGTTTTTCCTACCTAGTAATTAATGAACGCCGATTCCTCTATAAAATTTATTGCTTTAACTGTCTTTAATCACGTAGTGAGGGGTCTGAATTAACTAAAACACTCGGGGCGCTCTTACTGAAGTCGCGAAACATCCTTTTTGTGACAGACATCCTCAACTGTAGAAGGAACTAGAAAGTGTAAGGTTACAATGATCTGAGTTTGATGTTCATATGTTAGAATTGATTTGTAAGAGTACGATTTCAGTCCAGGTTTCACACAATTTTATACAATTTTGATATATACACATTATTATACGTTTGGTCAGCCTGAATATGGCCGTAATAAGAGCGAAACGTGTTGCCGTGGAATAACACGACGAATTAACATCAACGTCAGTAACGTTGTGTTAACGGTATGAAGTGCTTTTTATTTAAAGAAATGATCTTTTTGCCTTAACATTGTAAAGGAGCACAGGGACCATGAAATAAACAGCTGTGTGTATTTACGTATTTCGTGCCTTCTCAGTTCCTTACGGTGAACATTGTGTCGGTACCTCAGACTGTTCCCAGCATGTACCTTCTGTATCCTTTACTAGCAGTTACTCGCTTTACTCCCTACAGTTCGGCGTCATGTAATCCCAGCCACTGCTAAGTGATATACGAAGACACAAATAAATTTAACACAAATATATTTGCTCTGTCTGGTATAATTTATGTGACATGCCTATTTTACTCGTTCTATGCAGACAGTATAATGAAAAACGATTTCATTCTAGTTTCGTCTTCTCGCTCTGACTTCGTTAACTTCTCAGAAAACGTGCGTAATTTTTTAAATAGAGCCTAAGTACCGAACGAAGTGTGCTGATTGGCGGAAAACTGTAAGGGAACAGACCTACCATCTAGAGAGAGAAGAACGATTTATCGCTTCACGCAGAACGGTCTCAATGTAATGACAGGATATAAGCTAAATGAAATACGTGATTGTGCAAAGTAAGGAAAATTTCATTGCGAGAATCGTTGCTTTCGTAACAACTTGGTCATTAATTCTGGGAGTCAGTGCTGAGTAGAACAGCATTAGCGGAATGTCATATCCAACCGCAGTACGTGAATGTCTCCCGGGAACGGCTGTCTTCTCTTTCTAAAGCATGAGCAAAATCTGCGGGAGTGACAAAGAAAGTATAAGAGAAAGTAAAATAAATTGTGCCTGTAGATTACTTTTCCCTACTCTTCATCTTCTGAACCGGGGTTGGCCAACACAAGTGTTGAAGGCAGTACTGCAGATGGACGTACATAGTTTCCAGGTACATTAATCGCGATTATAAACGTAATATATAGGGAAGATTCTATAGAACATTTTCGAGAGTGTTGGGCGAAGGTTCGGACTGTCCGGCTTGGACACCACACCGCAGGGTTTTCTACGAGTAGGCCTGTTAGGTTTCCGCCGGTTAGTGTAAATTGACCAGTAGTATCAGCTAAGCCATGTAATCTTAGATGTCAGCTTCGCTACGTAACAGTCCATCCGAGACTAATGCACGGAGATTTATGTGGTCCAGTCACGCAGAGTTAGTGTTAGTACTGAGACCAAATTAACACACAATCACCGAACACTGCAAGCGTTTGATGTATGAATTCCTGGTCTGCTATTAAAACAATCGCGAACAGATTTACCTTTCAATACAAGTTTGGAATCGATACCTCTATTGTAGCTTTCTCAGAATCCAAGAGGAAGCAATAACAACCTTTGAAGAAGGATCACTATTGGAAATTTTGTTGTCGATATTTGCTTCGCTAGGGCGTGTGTTGTTATTGATAAGTAGATAGTGGGCTCGGAGAGATTTTTGGCGAATATTCCTGAAGTGTCAGCTGCTTATGTGCAATTGTTCTTCACCTTCGTGTACATTTGACACATTTTATTTCTTCACAGCATTGTTGCTCAATGTTTAAGTCTTATTGGACGTTATCTATTGGCTGATACAGTGTTACCAAAATTATGGAGGATCGTAGTGACTTCATCTTCAGGTTCAAGGAGCCCAAAGACGTAACAGTTCTTGTAATGTGTAATTCCGATTATAAAGGAAAGAAGATCCTTGTTAACGTCGGTGAATATTTTCCAGATGGAACAGAGTAACACACCAGACGACTTTAATATTTATGAAATTTTAGTATTCATTTATCACGAATAAAATTTGTTACTGACAAAATTACTCAACAGCTTTGCTTGCCTTCCTTTTTCCCACAACAGTTGTTTAGCAGACTAAACAAAAGAGCGAATTTTACACTGAAAAATGACTTTCGTCTGACAGTTTCTTTAAATACATACACCGTATTAAGAACATTACGATATATATATACAGTGTAGGATAGATGGAGGCGGACAGAAAACTCCAAAACAAAAAAATGTACAACTACCACCACCACTAAATGTCGCTGCTGCTGCTACTAATACTACTACCACCACACAACCACCACCACCACCACTACTACTACCACTACCACCACTACTACTACCACCACTATTAATACTACTACCACTACTACCACCACCACCACTACTACTACTACTACGGTCGGACTACTTAACTGTTTCTTCTCACCGTGACATTGCAGTAACCGTACCTTTTTGGGGGATTCGTTTTTTACTCTTTGTTATATTTTGAGACTTATAATTATCCTCAGTTTTCAAGTACGCCAGTTTGTCAGACAGCCTGTACGTAGAATCATAATTTTTCGTCATATCGTTATTTGTAAGAATGCAGGAAATTAAAAAGACAGTTTTATATATTAAATGGAAGCTCTTCATAAATTGAATGTAATTACCTGTGTAGCTTATATGCCATAGTAATAACACATACGCATCAGCTTCACATGTTCCAAGCCGGAGAGGGGAACATTCGTCCCTCGATTAAAGGCCCAGAAAGTGTGATCTGTCGCGCACGTCCGGGTGAGAAGAAGAATACAACTGTAACTGCTGCCATGTTGTGGTGTGTCCTCTTGCTCATGACTTACAGGCTGAAATTCGCCATTAAGACGCACTCACAAACACAAGCACACACACGGGCATATGCCTAGGTATGCGTGAAAGAATGTTAAAAGCATTTATAAATGGAAACCACACGCAACTAGACCGAAAGGAAGGCCAAGATTAAGATGGGATGATGACGTGAGAGATGATTTGAGGAAGGTGGGAGTAAATAATTGGAAACAGAAGACACAGGAAAGGAAACCATGGAGAGGAATAATTGAGCAAGACAAAACTCACAAAGAGTTGTAGAGCTGAGGAAGAAGAGATGCGTGAAAGAATGTGTTTCTATCAGAATCTTTAATTTGTATTTTTATCTTTAGGTAAATTACAGGTTGTTGTGAACTAACAGAAACAAAGATGACAATCTGTCGTCAAAATGCCTAAAATGTTTGGGTGAACGAGGCATTCAGACGCGTGAAGATATGCTCTCTCTCATTATCTGCGTACTGTGTACGTACAATAGAAGAAAAAGACGCTGGTTTCACATATCATTTCTCCGTGTGTGTGTGTGTGTGTGTGTGTGTGTGTTTGCTGTATGTACGGAGACCACATTTCTCCAAGGAATTTGCGTTCCATTTGTCCAACACACTACGTTCCGCAAACGCAGGGTGTTCTTTCAAATGAATACCGTATGTGTTGCAAGCGAACTAGAGGCAACTTACGAAATTTGAATGGCTCTTTAAAATATTAGTTCATGTTCCATGAAAAACTTCCCAAGAATAAAAACAAAGAAAAAGAAAAGAACGCCGAATGTCAAGTACGTGCTGTATACCTGGGTAAAAGTTGTCATTTCTAATCGCAGTTTCATGCTGCAACGCACATCATGTTGTTACAAATCAACAGCGGTAACTTCTATCTCCAAATGTTCTTTACATTATCACTAACCGCTGCCAGTTTCCACAGTCTTCCTCCTCTCTCTGACTTCTTCATTTCTCTTCCTCTGTTTTCGGCTCTTTTATTCACTTCCCCACCCTTCTGTTCCGCTTTATTTTTTCCTTGCTGTTCACTAGCATTCACTGCTGTTCCTTTTTGCCGTTCTTACTACTATATTATATTTGTCTTGTTTCCCTCTCTTCTTATTTGTTTGCTTTTCATTATTCTTTTTTATTCGTTGTTTCTTTACGTTCGTCTGTTACTGTATTATTTCCATAATTGTTTGATATACAAGTATTCTGCTTTTCCATTTCTGATAGCATTATTTTTTTTAGACAGATTCCAAGAAAGACAAAGTACGGATGAAAGTGTCACGTATACGACGCAATAAATGCAAAGGTCAACGCTCTGCTACTGTCTATATTTTTAACTTTTTGCTTGAAAAGATTTCGTGAGTTCTGGTAATTATACATGTATATATTGTGGTTTATATTCTAGGGATGGGGTCAGTTTTGCGACAAAGGCACTTATCCATTGAACACAGTTTCATTCTTTTCACAGTCAAGCCATTGTGAGTAAAGTTAAAGGCGAGTTCGTCCCTTTGAACGGCATGAAGGCCAAGAAGGGGAGAGGAAATATCTACGTAGTAAGACTGCTTTTGAAATGCGATGGCACACGCGTAGAAACCAGATTTCGTCTTTCGGCGAAACGGACGAGTCCGTTAGATCGGCGGGAGCGTCAGTTCAGTCGACTACTAACAGCCGAGGTGTGCATATCAGCGGTAGTAATTCTGGATACACCATGTTCCGAGGTAGTGTGAAGGGTACTGGCTACCCACTCCATTCGCCAGTTTCCCCTTCA
>Ga0123353_10003919_pt1 | contig 19022 bp, 11 predicted proteins | sample TergutLab28metaG_3_FD_92763 | JGI IMG/M metagenome (GOLD analysis project Ga0123353, IMG submission 92763) | Labiotermes labralis P3 segment gut microbial communities from Petit-Saut dam, French Guiana - Lab288 P3 | ecosystem: Host-associated > Arthropoda: Insects > Digestive system > Gut ... | reverse complement strand
TTAATTAATAAATCATGTTTTTATGTTATATTTTATTTTAAAATCTATTTATATATGTATTTTTAGAATTTTAATATATTATATAATATATTTTTGAATATATAAAAAATATGAATCTATAATTCTAAATTAAACTTTTATAAACTCTTTAATAATCTAATAATTATTGATTTTAGTTATTATTTTATTTGTTCATTAAAATAAAAATAAATAATGAAAAAACTATAATATTCAACTAAAAATACATAATCTTTATTAAAAACAGGTGGTCAATTTCAAGTGTAAAAAAATCTTTTTTATTCTAAATTTCAATTTTATTATAAAAAATATATAAAAATTAAAAAAACAAATAGTAGAAATTTAAAAATTTATTTTGCTGAAAAAATAGCATATTTCTATAAAAAATAAGTTCCAGAATTCAAAAAAATTATTTGGGTAATTAATAACAATTCTTAAGAAAATTTTACAAAATAAAGTCAAAATAAGAGAGAATTATTTTAAATTATAATTATTTTAAATTATAAATTTTTAAATTATACTTTTTATCTTAGTCAATATAAGATTTTGTGTGAGAGATAGATTTCAAGTGTAAAGTAATTTTCTATAGGGTCTGAAAATTAAGAGGTGTGTTTCAAGTGTAAACTTAATTTAAAAATTTTAAAACATTTTTCAAATATCCAATTAAAAAACCTCAATTTTGATTAAAAAGAACTTTCATGAATTTTATTAATCTTTCAACTGAAAAATATGATTTATTTCCTATAATAGAATAACAATTTTTTTAAAATAAATCATTCTACAGATATTGGTTGATTAATTTTTTAACTTTATTTGTTTAATTTAAAGAAAAGAAAGAGAGATCTGCTTCAATTGTATACAGTTGAAATATACCTCTTCAGTCATAGTATATGGAAAAATGACTTTCACTTGAAAAGTACCTCTCACTCTCTTTAAACATTTTTATTTATTATGATATATTTTGATTATAATATAATTAAATCATAGATAAGTAAATATTAAAATAATAAATAACTTTATAAAAAATTGATTATTATAGAAAATACAATATTAATAATAAAATAAATAAAAAATAAAAACAAATAAAGAATGAAATAAAATATGTAAATAAAATATATTAAATAAATAATATATTAAAAAAATGAATAATAGAAAAAAAAAAGAAAAGATAAAAAAAAACAATTTACACAAACATTGAATCATTATTTCCAAATGATTCTTCCTCTATCTCTCCAAATGTTCTTCCAGCTAACCACATACATTGAAGTTTGCCTTTGAAAACTTTTTTTATAGTCATTATTAAGCTATGTTTTGTTAATCCATCTTCATACATCTCCTCAGAAATAACAAATGTTTGAAGGACATTATCAGGATGTTCTAATTCAAAATCAAGTAAAAGTTGATTCAAACCAAATCTAATATCCCAAATAAATTTTTCTCTCTTTTTTTCAGGAGCATCTTTTATTAATGATATTTGTTCTGGAGATATTTCTGAAGCACAACCAATTAAAATCATATCATCTTTGTGTTTTGGTTGAATCAAGTCAAGAAAATGGTCTTCAGGATAATTAACAAGAAAATGGAAGTTAGCAGTTTCATCTGGTATTTGTTCTTTAAATAGGCCTTCTTGTACAAGCCAGTCTCTAATTTCTTTTTCATCAATCATATAATCACTTTTAATTTAGTTTTTCTATATATTTTTTAATATTATTTTTTATTTATATCAATGTTAGGTTTGTTTTTTAATTATTAATTATTTTAATTTCATTAATTATTTTATATTTATTAATATATTTTATATAAAATTTTATTAATATATTTTTTAAATAATAGTTTTTTAATAAATTTCTAATTTTTTAATAAACTTCTAATTATTTACTTTATTTATTTTTAATAATATTTTTTAATATAGCCATTCTCACAGGTACTCCATAAAATGCTTGCTCAAAATACTTATTGTATTTTGTATTATCAACATCAGTAGAAATTTCATCTATACGTGGAAGAGGATGCATAACAATAAGATCTTTTCCATTTATTAAACTTTTATTAATACAATAAGCTCCTTTGATTTTTGAATATTCTTCTTCATCAGGGAATCGTTCTTTTTGAATTCTAGTAACATAAAGAACATCAACATTATCAATAACTTCTTTTAAATTGTTTGTTTGGTAAAATTTCACATTATTCTTTTTTAAATCATGAAGGGTTTCTTTAGGCATTTTTAACTCGTTTGGAGAAACAAAACTCATTTCAACATCAAAAAGTCCAAGGGCATATGCAAGAGAGTGTACTGTACGACCATATTTTAAATCTCCAACTAAAGCAACATTTAATCCTTTTATCTTATCAAAATTTCTTCTAATAGTGTATAAGTCAAGAAGCGTTTGAGTGGGGTGTTGTCCTGCCCCATCTCCAGCATTTATTATAGGAACATCAACAATATTTGATATAAATTTAGCTGCCCCTTCAAGGTTATGACGAATTACAAGAGCATCAGAGTAACTTTCAAACATTTTAGAAGTATCAGCTAAAGTTTCGCCTTTAGAAACAGAACTGGCTTCAGTACCAACAAAACCAACACAACTACCTCCAAGACGTTTCATAGCAGATTCAAAAGAAAGATGAGTCCGAGTTGATGGTTCAAAAAACATCATACCTAATATTTTACCAGACAACTCTTCTGATTTTTCTTCTGATTTAGCTACTTTCTCAAGATTCTCAGCTTCATTTAAAATAAATTCAATATCTTTCTTTTGAAAATCTTTTATTGAAATCACATTCTTTAAATTGAAAATTTTAACCACTCTCAAAGTTATTATAGAGTTTTTAATCAAATTTAATTAATTATTTTAAACTTTAAATTATTATATTAATTTTATAGCTATTGTTATAATTTTAAACCATTATTATAATTTTAAACCATTATTATATTTTTAAATCATCATTACAATCTTAAATTATCATTATATTTTTAAATTATCAATTTGATTATTTATTTTAAATTTTAAATTATTTTATATATTAAAATAAATATTTCAATTAAACACAATATAGATTCTAATATAATATGATGTATCATTAATATTTATCTTTTTCATTCTATTAAAAATTAATCATTAAAAATTTATAGTTTATACTTAAAGGAGAACATGGTTTCTTTTTTTAATATTAATAATAAGGAATAATATAATATGTTTTTTATTTCCTTAAGCTATAATTTCCTTCCAAAGAGTAAATACCCACTATGACCAACCATTCTTGTTTTTGGTCGCGTACCTTGATTTCTCACTTCTATACCACGTTCAAGAGTTTCAATAATATTTAAATTAACAAAATTGATTTTTTTAGCTATTTTATAGGAAGTTTCAATTTGATCTATGTATGGAGCATAAACAGCTAAATACCCTCCTAAATTTAAACATTCATAAACATCTTCAAATATTTCATAAGGCTTTATAAGATCAAGAAACACTAAATCGATGTTATTTTCATCAATTCCTTCTTTTATATCTTTGTTTTTAATTTCAATAATATTTTCTAAACCAAAAGACATGACATTCTTTTTAGCTACTTCAGCAAAGTCTTCTCTTATTTCATAGCTATAAACATGCCCAGAATTTCCAACGATATTTCCAAAGTTCAATGCAATGGCTCCAGCACCAGTTCCAGCATCAATGATTTTACTTCCACTACCAATTCCAGTTTGAGCAATAACAGTTCCAATATCTTTTTGAATAAGTATAGAACAACGTCTGTCCATTAAATCAATATAGTCATTAACATTAGGTTTTATTACTTTAAATTCCTTATCAAGATGGGTTTTTAAACTCACTCCAGCTTCAGCATTAGCTATATCTTCTTTACTTATAATTCCCAAATCACTATGAAACTCTGAATTTTCGGTGATTAAGTATTTTTTACCTCTTTCATCTATTAAAATTTTCAATTCATCACCAGTTATATAGTTATTAATAGCTATTTATTCTATTAATTTTAATATTTGTTTTTATATTATTAATAAGTTTATTTTTATATTGTTATTCTATAATAATCAATTTTTTATAAAGTTATTTATTATTTTCAATTTTAGTTCAACATTGATAAATATTATTTTTAAAAAATAAATATTATAATTATATAATATTCAAATATATTTTTTTAAAATTTATAAAATTATAAAATTAAAGATATATAATAAGTATATTATAAAATAAAGTATATAATATTCAATTAAATAAGAAATAAAAATAAATAAATAATCACATAAGAAAAATACAATAAATATTGCTACAAATTAAATTTTAAACCAATATACACAGTTTTTATTTTCTAAATATTATTTTATATGTAATACTTTCCAACAGCTCTCATAACATATTTAAGTAAGATTTACAAAAATCTATCATATGGATAGATATATTAAACATCCTCTTATCAAATCAAACACTGCTGAAGCAAGATTATATCAGCAAATTTTAGCTGCAGATGCACTAAAAACTGGAAATACAATGATTGTAGCTCCAACTGCTTTGGGAAAAACATTAATAGGCGTTCTTGTAGCTGCAGAAAGGTTAAAAAAAATAAAAGGATCTAAAGTTTTAGTACTTGCTCCAAGTAAACCATTAGCTATTCAACATGAAGAAAACTTTAGACATTTCCTTACTGTAAAATGTACTTCTATTACAGGAGCAGTTAAAGTTGATGATAGGAAAAAACGATGGGATGAATCTCAAGTTATTTGTGCAACTCCACAAACTGTAGAATCAGATTTACTTAATGGTAGATATAGTCTTGAAGATGTTTCTCTTATTGTTTTTGATGAATGTCACCATGCTGTAGGGTCATATGCTTATGTATACCTTGGACAAAGATATCTAAAAACAGCTAAAAATCATTTAATATTGGCTCTTACAGCTTCTCCAGGATCTGATCAAGGAAAAATAAGGGAAATTTGTGAGAATTTATTTATTCAAGACGTGGTTGTAAAAACTGAAGATGATCCAGATGTAAAACCTTATTTTAACCCAGTTGAAATTGATTGGGTAAAAGTTAAAATGAGTAAAGAGCTTGAAAAGATAAAAGAACATATTACAAAATCACTTAAAACTAGGTTAAAAATACTTAAAAATATCAATGTTATAAAAACTATTTCTGTAAGTAAAATTGACATATTAAAGGCAAGAGGTATTGTTCAAAATAGAATAGCTAGGGCTATAACACCACCAAAAGAATGTTATAATGCAATATCTATTCTTAGTGCTGTTATTAATCTTCAACACGCTCTTGAACTTCTTGAAACTCAAGGAATAGCTACTTTCAATAAATATATAAATAGACTTAGAAAAAAAACCACAAAAGCAGCTAAAAGCCTTTTAAACGACGCTGATTTTTCAATAGCTATTAGTTTAGCTAAAAATGCCGAAAAACATGGATGGGAACATCCAAAATTAAGAAAATTAATTCAAATATTAAAGGAAGAATTAAACTTAGATACTAAAGAAAAACCTTTAGTTAAAAAAATTAAAAAAGAAAATTCGTCTATTGAAAAAAATAATAATAAAAAGACAAAAATAATTGTTTTTACTCAGTTTAGAGATACACTTGAAACAATCTATCAAAAATGTGAAGAAGAAGGAATTAAATCTGCTAAATTCTTTGGACAAGGTTCAAGAGATGGTGAAAAAGGTCTCACTCAAACTGAACAAAAAAATATTATTAAATCATTTAAAGTAGGTAATTTTGATGTTTTACTTTCAACTAGTGTAGCTGAAGAGGGTATTGATATTCCTGCAGTTGATTTGGTTATTCTTTATGAACCAGTTCCTTCTGAAGTTCGAATGATACAAAGAAGAGGAAGAACTGGAAGAAAAGATACTGGAAAAATGAAAGTATTAATAGCTGAAGGAACCAGAGATGAAGGTTATTATTGGGCAAGTATTAATAAAGAAAGAAAAATGAAAGAACATTTAATTGATAAAGATTCTCTTAAAAATTTAAATGTTAAATCTACAGATAAACTTAAAGAAAAACCTAATTCTAAAATCATTGGAAGAAAATTAGAAATTGGAATTGAAAGAAATGATGGAATAGAAGAAAATACAGAGAATGTGGAAGACCTTAAAAAGGTAAATACAGAGAATCTAGAAAAACTTAAAGAAAAAAATTCAGAAGACATAGAAAAAGTTAAAGAAAAAGATCCAAAAAATATAGAAGAGATTAAAGAAGAAAAAATTAAAAAAGTTGTGGATGAAGCTTTATTATTCGATAGTGTAAAAGCTTCTAAAGGTCAAAAAGTTTTAGTTTATGCCGACTCAAGAGAAGGCAATTCAAAAGTTTTAAGAGCTTTAGATACTATTAATGTAGATATTAAAATTAAAACAATGGTTGCAGGGGACTATCAAGTTAGTGACGAAGTAGCTATTGAAAGAAAAACAGCTAAAGACTTCGTAGATTCTATTGTTGATAAAAGACTTTATAAACAAGGAAGAATATTACAAGAAGAGTTTAAAAAACCTATTTTAATCTTAGAAGGAGATGATATATATTCTGGATTTTTGTCTCCAGATGCTATTAGAGGAGCTATTGCATCAATAGCTATTGATTTTGGAATTTCAATTATTCCAACTAGAAATCCTGAAGATACTGCAGCTATGATTAAAAGGATAGCTATAAGGGAACAAAGTGGAAAATCTTCTCCTATTCAAATAAGAACAGAACGAAAACCAGCAAATGTTTGGGAACAACAACTATTTATTATAGAATCATTACCCAATATAGGACCAGTAACAGCCAAAAAACTACTTGAAAAGTTTGGAACTGTTAACAAGGTAATTAATGCAAAGAGCAATGAACTTCAAGAGATTAGTGGAGTGGGTCCTAAAACTGCTGAAAATATAAGAAAAGTTTTAGATAGTAAATATTTATATTTTAAAAAGGATAATAAAGATAAAAAGTTAATATGAAATTCTATTTTTTTTATCTTGAATCTTAAAAAATACTACTCATATATCATCAAATAATTCCCAAATTTCAGGATACTTTTCACGAACAGCTTCATCAACTAATTCTGATGCTTCTTTACTAATACTAAATTCTGGTCGTGTTTTTCTTAAATATCTAAAGACAGCACTTGATTTTGCAGACCATAAAGTTATTCTTGGATTTTCTGCAATTATATTTTTCACTTCTTCAATAGCATTTACTTCATAATCATTTAAGCTAGTTTTTACAGTTTCTGTTTTTATTTCTTTAACACTTTCTCCAACATTTTTCCCAGCGATTTCTTCTCTCTTGGCTAAAGTTTCTCCAATCCCTTTTTCTTCAATTATTTCTTCTGCCATTATTTCTATGTTTTCTTCTTTTTTAGCTAATTCATCATTTATTTCTTTTAAATCTTCAGCTGATAATTTATTTTTACTTGCATCAACTTTTTTATTATTATTTTCTTTTTCTTCTTTTTTCTTTTTTTCTTCTAATTCCAATTCTTCTCCACTATCATTTTCTTTTTCATTTTTAGTAGTATTTTCTTCTGTTAATGAAGATTTTTCATCAATATCTTCATCAATGTTTGGTATTAATGAGTCTAATCCTCTTCCCAATCCTCTTTTTGTGTTATTTTTCACCATTTTCCCATCTCCTTTTATATTCTTTTTTAAAATTATTATAATTGATTATTTTATATTTATATTTTATTTATCTATATTTCAACTCTTTATATTTTATTTATCCAGGTTTTCATGTTTATATTTTGTTTGTCTATATTTTATCCATCTATTTCTAATATTTCTTTAGCTAAATTCAAATAAGAAATTGCTCCTCTACTTTCTTCATCATAAATTACACATGGTAGACCATAACTTGGAGCTTCTGCTAAACGAATATTTCTTCCAATAACTGTTTTAAATATATATTCTCTATCTCCAAGTTTTTCTTTAAGTTCACTATAAACTTCTTGCCCTAATCGTGTCCTAGAATCATACAATGTTAATAATATTCCTTTTATTGGAGAAGGACTTTTTAAACGAGTTTCAACAAGATGTATTGTATTAAACAAATCAGCTAGTCCTTCTAATGCAAAATATTCTGCTTGTATTGGTATTATTAAACTATCACTAGCTATCAATCCATTTATACTTATTATCCCTAGTGAAGGTGGAAGATCTATTATAATATAATCAAATATATCTGCTACTTCTTTTAACAAATCTTTTAAAACAAGATGATAGTTTTTTACTTGACTTAATTCAACTTCTATTCCACTTAAAGAAATATTACTTGGCAAAATAAATAAATTTTTAACCATAGTTTGCATAATTGTTTTTTTCACACTTATTTGCCCAGTAATAGCTGAATAAATAGTATTTTCTAAGTTTCCTTTATCTATTCCAAAGCTTGTAGTACTATTTCCTTGTGGATCCATATCTACTATTAACACAGATTTTCCCAAACTTGCTAAAGAAGCAGATAGGTTAACGGCCGTTGTTGTTTTACCACAACCACCTTTTTGATTTATTATAGCTATTGTTTCTCCCATACAATCATTTCCATTTTTATTAGCATATTCTCTCTTTGTGATGTATTTTTTTCACTTATAACTTATAATTTCTAAAATAAGAGGTTTAATTTAAAACTAATTAGTTTTTAGTTATAAGTTCTCATAGTTTTCTTTTAACTTCTAAGTTTTAATTTATAACTTATATTTTATACTTTATTATTTATAATTTATACTTTATTATTTATAAGTTTTATCATATAATTTTTAATTTATAAATAATAACTTATTATTTATAATTTATATTTTATACTTTATTATTTATAACTTATAGTATATAATTTATTATTTAAAAGTTATAATTTTTAAGAAATTACTTATTTCTTATTACTTATTTCTTATTACTTATTTCTTATTACTTATTTATAATAACTATTAAGTTTTAACTTATTAATTTTAATAAATAACTTATTAGTTATAAGTTATAACTTATAAATTAAAAACTAATTATAAAGAAATAATTAATTTAAGAGGATAAAACTGAGATAATTAACTAATAATGTATTGAAAAATAATATCACTTGTAAAAAATAATAAATTTTAATAAAAAAAGAAATTAAAATAGATTGAAGAAATAAAAAGTTGAATGAATAAATATAAATTAAAGAAATAGAAAAATCAAAAGAATAAAAAGAAAATAAAACTAAAAAACTAAGAAGAAATAAAAAAATTAAGGAATAAAATGAAATTAGAAAATAAGAAAAAAAATTAAAAATATTAGTGATAGCTATATGATGCACTGTTCAATATAACAATTCATATAGACTATCTAATATAACAATCCAATATAGCTATCTTATAGCTATAATATTTTAGACTTGTTCATCTTCATCAAGAGCCAATCTCATATTGTCAGGATCTTGTGGTATATGAGCTAAGAAGTCTTCTGCAGATCTTCTAACATCTCTTGAACCTATAATATATCTTCCAACAACTATGATATCTGCTCCAGAGCTAATTGCTTCATCAACCTTTTCAGGAGTGATTCCACCAGCTACAGCAACAAGACCACTTGGTCCAAGAAGCTTTTTGATTTCTTTAATATTACCCCATTCACTCATATCACTCACATCTTCACCTTTTTCAGCCATTGAAGTTTCAAGGTCAACATTTCTATGAAGAAGAACGATATTTGGTTTAAGGTTATCTTGGATTAGATTAAGCTTTTCTTTAAAGTCATCCACATTCATCATATCAAGAATAGAATAAATTCCTTGCTTTTGAGCTTCATGAATAGCTTTTTCAATAGATTCAATAGTTCCAAGTCCAGAAATAGCTACTGCATCAGCTGTTTCATCTGCAGCCATTTTAATCTCAACACGACCAACATCTAAAGTTTTAAGATCAGCTATAATGAAAGCATCAGGTCTTATTTCCCTGATTTTACTTACAACTCCAACACCGAACTTTTTAATAAGTGGAGTTCCAGCTTCAAGTAAAACTCTTTCTCTATCAGGCACGTCATTTATGACTTTTTCCATAGTATCAATGTTGTCAAGATCAAGTGCAACTTGAACATATGGAGGAGACCACAATCTTGTAACTCTGAATCCCATTATTGGGTGAGTTCCTCTGTCTTTTTCAGATAATACTTTGTCAATTTCTGGATAGTCAGACATAGCTCTTCTGATAGCTAGCTTAGTAGCTCCATAATTATATTGATAAATTTTTCTATAATCTTCTGCTTCTGGGTGTATAAATACACTCACTACCACAACAAGATCTTCAGCTTGATTTTTTGGAATAAGACCTTCTTCAACAGCATCAGCCACAGCTCTTCCCACTGCAGTTTGAGCAGGTCCAAATATTTTACTTGCATCATTTAAATCTCCAACAGTAACTTTTGGAACAATTAAAGTAGCTGGTTTTGCCATTAGATTTGGTCTAATAACAGAAAGTAATGGGGTGTGCCCCATTGATAATTGAGTCATACCATTAGCAAATGCAGTCCCAACTGGACCTTCTTTATCTCCAATGATTAAATCAACATGAGCTAATTCGTTTCCATCTCCAACAAGAGCTTCTCCTATTTTGTACATTCAATACCTCCGAATTCACATGATATTTTACATTTTTAATTAGTTTGATATTTTAATGATAATAGCTTTGTTTTTAATTAATATAATGTTTACTATAATAATATGATAGTTCACTTATAATTAGTATAATATTTTAACTTTATAAATATAGTAACTTTGATAAATAAACAACTTTTAATAAATATAATTTTTTAGTAAATAAACAATTTTTAGTAAAATATAGTTTTTTATAAATATAATTTTTTTACTAAATAAACGATTTTGTTCAATGTAAGTCAGAATTTAGCTAATTATTTAAAAAAAATGGTGAAATTTTTAAACGGAGACTTAAAAATTATATTTTAATTAGCTATAAATAATTGGGGTTTAAACACTTAATTTTTTTAATCTTGGGGAAGAATCAATGTTTTAAAATTTTTCTGACTTACATTTATATATTGAACAAAATTCAGGACTCACAATGCAAAAAGTCCTTTGGCATATTCTTACCAAATATACTGTGTTTCTAATCATATATAAATATATCTCTTTTTTAGCTATTTTAAGAGTGAATATTTCAGTTAATAATGTAATATTTTGTTTAACATGTTATTTTATTTATTCATGGAATTTTTGTCTTTGTTTATAAAATTATATTAATATAAATTATTTTTATTAATAGGGTTTTTCAGGTGATTGTGTAATTTTTTGATAATAGTACTTTTTTCATAAATTGTGTTTTCTTATTTATATTTTTTAATTATATTTTTTAATTATATTTTTTTATTATATTTTTTTATAGTTTAATGTATAATTTTTAAAATAATATAAATAATAATTTAAAATTAAATATTAATGAATATAAAATTAATATATATAAAATAAAAATAAAATAACTTAATAAATAGTTAAATAAGAGGAAATACAATAATAAATAATAATTATAAATAGAAATTATAAATAAAGATTATAAAAATAATAAATAAAATTTCAATAAATAAAAAATATGAAAAAGATTAAAAAAATAAGTTAAATTCAATATTCTTTATTTATTATTTGAAATTAATTCTTGTTGAAAGATTTCTTTGAATTGGTAATTTTCTAAATGGTTTTTCCATAGTTTTTGATAATACTTGATAAACTACTTCATCAATATCCATTTCTTTCTTTTCACCAGTTTCTCTTATAGTAACATTTAATTTACCTGTTTCTATTTCTTTATCTCCAACAACTATTGTAAATGGAACCCAGTCAGTAGCTGAATTTCTTATTTTTTTACCTACTCTTTCGTCTCTATTATCAACATCTACTCTTATATTGTTGAGAGCTACTTCATCAGCTATTTGATTTGCAAATTCAATGTGATTTTCACCAACAGGTATAACTCTAACTTGGGTAGGTGATAGCCAGATTGGTAACATAGGTGGTTTTTGATTCATTTCAATAGCTGTTTTTTCTAAAAGACTACATATTACCCTTTCAATACTTCCAGTTGGACTACAATGAAGAATAATAGGATGTTCTTCTTTTTCTTCCTTGTTTAAATAGCTAATATCAAATCTTTTCCCACTTTCAACATCTATTTGAACGGTTGGATTTTCAATTGGACGACCTAAATAGTCAATAGCTGCGAAATCCATTTTACAAACCCAATAGTGTTTTCGTTCTGGTAAAATTTCTAATATTAATGGCTTATTAATTCTTTCTGCAGTTTTATGCATCCATTCTTTATTTTCATCATAAAAGTCTTGAGTAGCTCTAAATATAGCTTCATAATTTACATTAAAATCTTTTCCAGTTTGAACACACATATCTACTTGTTTATCAAATTCTATAAGAGATTGGTCTATATCAGCACATACTGAATGCATATCTGGCATTGTAAATCCTCTTAAACGTTTAAGCCCTACAACTTCTCCTCTCTTTTCATATCTAAAACTATATGTTGATAGCTCGTAAACTCTAGCTGGAAGATTTTTCCAAGTTAAAAATGAGTTTCCTAATACTCTAAAAGCTCCAAAACAACAGGCAAATCTCAGCATCAATTCCTTTTTTGTTTGAATTTTATATTGCCTTTCACCAAATTTCTCAGCATGCTCTCTTATTGCATCATTATCTAAATCATACATCACAGGAGTTTCAATAGGCATTGCTCCAAGATCAGTAACTAAATTATATACATAATCAGATAAAAGATCTCTGATAAGGCGACCTTTTGGATACCATTTCAAATGACCAGCATCAGATGCACTTTCATAATCAGCTAATTCCTTTTCTCTCATTAACTTAACATGAGGTGGTTCTTTATCTTTACTTTTCCCAGTTCCAAGCTCATAACTAGCTAATTTTTTCAAATCAGATTTTTTTTCATATTTGTAAGTTTCACTATCTTTTAATTCACCATCTTCTAATATATAGAATTTTGATGGATTAGTTTCCTCTTCAGCTATTTCATCTGGACTTATTTCAATATGGCCAATATTTCTAGATAGTTCTGAAAGGGGGTGACCCTTACAAGAGATTTCAAATGATTTATACCAACCAAATGGTACTCTATATACTTCAAATCCTCTTGCAGCTAACTCAACTTCTGCTTCTTTTAGTATAGTTATAGCTATTTTTGGAGATGAAAGTGAGGATGATAAATGCGCATATGGATATAGAACAATATTTTTAGCATTTATTTGCCCATTAACCTTTTTTATTTCTTCTATTAAGTTATTAACAACAGTTGCAGGATTTTTTTCATCATCTTTTTCAACAGCTGTAAACACAACTAATGATTCTTCAAAATTTCCTTCTTTTGCCTCTGCTTCAATTTCTTCAGCTATTGGAGTTTTATTTTTTGTTTTATATTTTAAATGATTAGAATGAATTAATAATACTCTCATTGTATCTCCTTTTTTTATCACGGTATAATTTAATTAGATTTAATTATTATTTTATCATAATACTTTATTTATTTTATTTTATATTTTATTTATTTTATTTTATATTCTATTTATATTATTATAATTTTATATAAATAAAAATATTTTATTTAATATTATAAAGAATATTTTATAATTTTATAAAATTTTATAGAATCTTATAGATGAATTTTCATAATTTATAATATATAGAAGAATAATAATATAGAGAAGAATATCTCTATACATTATTTAATAAAGATATTTGTATTATAATAAGATATATTTTTTATAAAGTTACTATTATTTTTCACTTGAAATCAATGTCTTTTTTTAATAGAAAAAATTAAAATCTTGTTAAATAGTTAAAATTGTAGTTAAAATTTGCTTTAAATAAATATTTTCTCTTTTTTAAACTAAATATTTGTTAACATTTATTATTATTTTATTTTAATAAGATACTTTTTTTATATTATTATAATTAAACTATATTATTAGAAAATCTACAATTGTTAACGGTATTAATATTGAATTCACTATATAGTACTTTTACTTCTTTTTAGATTTATATTATTTTGATTAATTTATAGTTACACTTGAACTCCATGTCTAAATTTCAAACATTAGAACCTAAAAAATACTAAAACTATGTTTTAGTTTGAAAATAGTTTAATTAAAGATGAAATTCAGTCAAATTGTAGTAAATTGATTTAAAAAAGTTTTAAATTAAAATAAAACTGAAAATCACATAAAAAAAGATTTTAAAATAGAAATTTTAAAGATAGAGTAAAATCAATAGAAAATAAGTTAAAATAAATATTATAGTATTATAAAATAAGAAAACAAGTTAAAATAAAAACTAGAGTATTATAAAATATGAAAATAATTTAAAATAAAAAAAATAAAAAAAGAGAAAATAAAAAAAAATATTTCTCTTTTTAATCTTTTTTTCCTTTGACAAATACACCTAGGACGGATAAGATAACCAGAATCATTCCAATAATTGGAATTCCAGTTTCTTTCATACTAGCTTGAACATCTGGAACATTATTTGTGTTTCCCTTATAACTTACTTTTTCTTCAGTGTCAGCATCACCTGTTTCACTTTGAGATTCTGTACTAGAAACTTTTCTAGCAGAATCATCATCTTCAGAGAAAGGATTGTAGTTATATTTGTTTACATCGCAAAATACTTCTGGGTTATAAAATACCCCATAAGCTGGCTGAATAGATGGAGTAATTCCACCAACAAAATTTACATTAAATCCAAATGCTTCATTATCTGATCTAAGTCTAAATACAAAATTTTGATTCCTGAATCCAGTTAAAGCATAGTTATATACAGTGTTTGAACTAAGGGTAATAGTTCTTCCATTTGGTAATGTTAGAAAAACATTAAACGATGGAAGTACATTACGTTCAAAGTCAACAAGAGTATTTGTTTTTAAACTATATCCTAGATTAGCTAATTCTCCTCCAGGATAGGTTACTGCTTGATTAGTTCTTGCGACACGATTGTCTGCATCAAGTTGAAGTATGAAATACACAGTTTTCACAATACTTTCGATACCAAAGGATTTTATAACTCCAGCATTACTTCCCCACCAATTGAATTCAACATTGGTGAAAAGTCCATTGCTTATAATATCCATTGAATTTTCTGCGAAACGATTGTAGTTAATTACATTGCTGGATGCACCAGCCATAATTTCAAATGCATATCCATTGTTAGCAAAGTCACAGCCTTTTATTAAAGCTCTTTCACTATCTAATTCAACACAGACACTATTTCGTGTAAATTCAGAGTTAAGTAAATTTAATTTACCACAATCCTTTACACCAAGGTCATTGTTAGTGAATTTACACTTATCAATGTTTAAGGTTCCATAATTATTGATTGCGGCTGTTTTATCAATAATTGATCCACTATTTCTGAAAGTAATTCCATAAATATTGACCACAGCACCATTTTCTATAGTGAAAATAGCACCTTGATTTTCGCCATCAATAATTGTTTCACCAGTGCCTTTTTTCGCGTAAGCAGCACCTTGAATTGTTATGTCTTTATTAATAGTAATGCCTCTGTTTTTAGCTCCTTTATATGTTCCACTCATCATTGTTATAATTCCCTTATCAGACGATGCATCAACAGCATCTTCTAAGTTAATATATCCAATACTTGCAGATGGAAGAGGACCTACAGTGACTTCTGCCGCGGAGACAGAACCGACTACAACACAACAGACAAGAGTCAAGATTACTAAACCTATTACAAGGGGTTGTGTATTTGTCCAACCAATCTTGTCCATTTTTACCTCCTAAACCACTCAATGCTTTTTTAAAAAGAAAAAAATATAGCTCAATTTTTTAATTTTTAGACATCAAAAGGTTTCAGATACATTACTTGATATATCAAATAATACTACCAGTAAAACACCCTAATTATATTAAAGATTTTTAATAAAAAATTTTCATATAACTAAGTAAATACTAATAGTGACTGAATGTATGTTCGACTTTATATATAAACTTTATTTTTTATTCATGAAAAAATGTTTATATATTTATTTAATTCATTTACAAATTCATTGATTACTAAATGTAAATATTTTTTTCAAACACAATAATTTATCTTTATATCTAATATTTTTTAGTTTAAGGATTAATTTATCTTTTATTTTTGATTTTAATTATAAACAATACTTAAATTTTATAAATTATTTATTATCAACTGTTTAAGATTTATTATAGATTAAATTATTATTATTTAATCTTATATTAGATTGTATAAGTTATTACTAATATTATACTAGACTATATAAGCTATTATTAATATTAAACTAGATTACGCAAGTTATTATTAGTATTAGACTATATTATACAAGTGTTTTAGATAAGAGCAATTACTATTAAAGAAGAATTATTATCATATATAAAAAATTTATTATTTTAATAAATTTTATTATTTTAAATAAGTTTATTATTTTAAATAAATATAATATAATTAAGCATGTTTAATAGGAATGATTTACAAAGATAATTTTTGTAAATATTTTATACAATCTATTATTAAGCATGGGTTTATAAGATTTTGATATAAATTGAGGTGATATAATGGATTTAATTGGAAAACCTATTAATATTAATAGTTTAGCTGAATACCAAGAAGGTTCTGTAGTCAGTACTGAAATTATTAAAAAAGAAGTTGGAACAGTTACAATTTTTGCTTTTGATAAAGGTCAAGGACTAAGTGAGCACAGTGCTCCTTTTGATGCTTTGGTTCAAATTGTGGATGGAGTAGGAGAAATCACCATTGATGGAAATAAGAACATTGTTAAAAAAGGCGAATTTATTATCATGCCAGCTAACATACCTCATGCCTTATTTGCAAATGAACCTTTTAAAATGATGTTAATAATGATAAGGTCTGAAAAATAGTTTAGTTTTATCTAGTATAAAATTTTAACATAGTTTAGTTTTATCTAGTATAAAATTTTAACTTCTATTTTTTTCATTATTTCGAGTTTTGAACTCTATTTATCTTAAATTTTTAAATTTTATAATTGTGATTAAATGAGAAGCGATAAAATAAAAAAAGGGATTGAAAGAGCACCACATAGGTCTTTACTTCGTGCTTGTGGTCTTAAAGATGAAGATTTTGATAAACCATTCATTGGAATAGCTAACAGTTTCACAGATGTTGTTCCAGGTCATATTCACCTAAATGAACTAGCTGCTGAAGTTAAAAAAGGAGTTATAGCTAATGGAGGCATTCCATTTGAGTTTAATACTATGGCTATTTGTGATGGAATAGCTATGAACCATATAGGAATGAAATATTCTCTCCCTTCTCGTGAAATTATAGCCAGCACTGTTGAAAGTATGACTATGGGTCATAGTTTTGATGGGCTTGTATTGTTACCAAGCTGTGATAAAGTAGTTCCAGGAATGTTGATAGCTGCAGCTAGACTTGATATTCCATCTATTGTTGTTACTGGGGGGCCAATGTTTCCTGGGAAATTTAAAGGGGAGAATATAGATCTTATAACTGTTTATGAAGCTGTTGGAGAAGTCTCTTCTGGTAAAATGTCAAAAGAAGATTTACATGAACTTGAATGTAATGCTTGTCCAGGAGCTGGTTCTTGTTCTGGATTATTTACAGCTAATACAATGGCATGCATAACTGAGACTCTTGGAATGAGTTTATCAATGTGTGCTACCACCCTTGCCCTTGATGAAAATAAACTTATTATAGCTAATGAAAGTGGAAAACGAATTGTTGAAATGATAGAGGAAAATCTAATTCCTTCTAAAATCATGACACAAAAATCATTTGAAAATGCTGTAGCCATAGACATGGCCTTAGGTGGATCAAGTAACACAGCTTTACATATTCCAGCAATAGCTAATGAACTTGAAGATAAAGGAGTTAAAGTTGATTTGGATTTATTTGATAAAATAAGTAAAATTGTTCCACATATAGCTTCAATTAGTCCAGCTGGTGAAGATACTATGTTGGATTTGCATAATGCTGGAGGGATTCCTGCTGTTTTAAAAACTATTCAATCAAAAATTGATACTTCTACAATTACTTGTAATGGTAAAACCATGAATGAGAATATTAAAGAGGTAAAAATTAAGGATTCAAATGTTATAAGATCAATCAATGCTCCTGTTCATGAAGAAGGAGGGATAGCTATTTTAAAAGGAAATTTAGCTCCTGACGGCTCTGTTATAAAACAAGCTGCTGTTGAAGACAATATGATGTATCATAAAGGTCCTGCAAAAGTTTTTAATAGTGAAGAAGAGGGTGTTGAAGCTATTTTTAATGGTGAAATTTTTGAAGGAAATATTGTTGTTATTCGTTATGAAGGACCAAAAGGTGGACCAGGAATGAGAGAGATGTTGAATCCAACTTCAGCTATAATGGGTCTTGGTATTAAAAATGTGGCTCTCATCACAGATGGTAGGTTTTCAGGAGGTACAAGAGGACCATGTGTAGGTCATATTTCACCAGAAGCAATAAGTGATGGTCCAATAGCAGCTATTGTAGATGGAGATATAATTGAAATTGATATTAAAAATAGATCTATTAATGTAGAACTTTCTGATAATGAAATAGCTACTAGGATAGCTAATGTTAAGTTTCCAGAAAAAGAAATAAAAGGATGGTTGAATATATATAGGAAGTCAGTTTCTTCTGCAGATAAAGGAGCAATATTGAGATAATTTTCTTATAATTCTCTTATAATTTCATTATTATCTTTTTGATTGTAATTTTATTGCTTTATTTTTGGTTTATTTTTATTTCTTTTATTATTTTTTTACTTGAATTTATATAATATAATAATCTAATTATTTTTTTATAAATTTTATAAATTATATAAATAATCTTATAAATTATATAAATTTTATAAAATTATAAAACTATAGACAAATTATGTAAATTATATTTAAATTATATATAATAAGAATAATAAAATTAATATATTAAATAATATAATATAATAAATTCTAAAATAT
>Ga0123353_10003918_pt1 | contig 19022 bp, 16 predicted proteins | sample TergutLab28metaG_3_FD_92763 | JGI IMG/M metagenome (GOLD analysis project Ga0123353, IMG submission 92763) | Labiotermes labralis P3 segment gut microbial communities from Petit-Saut dam, French Guiana - Lab288 P3 | ecosystem: Host-associated > Arthropoda: Insects > Digestive system > Gut ... | reverse complement strand
CGGCGGCTCTTATGCTGACCGCTGCGACGGCAGTGATGTTTGCAACGCCGAAAACACAAACGGCACACGCGGCAACGGCGTCAGATTTAAGAATCGCGATTATCGGCTACAACACAACCGCAGGCGGAACTGCAATAGGAACAGGCTTAGACGCAACAGTTGACGGCAATACCGTGACTGTTACAGGCGGCAGAACGGGCGTGACAGCCACTCTTGCGCTGAATATTGACGCAAATGTAACGGTGGTGTGGAAGGCGGAATTAAGCGGCGCAACTGGTGCGGGACTTCCATTAGTAAGTTTTTCCGGTGCGGGAACTTTTACCGTTGAAAGCGGCAGTATCGTTCAAACGGCGGACAATAGAACTGGGATTAGTAACGCCGAAGGCAAATTAAATATTGATGGTGGCGAAGTGTTAAGCGCATATGCCTCATACGGCAATGCGATTAGCAACTCCGGCACGCTTTATATTTTTGACGGCACGGTCTGGGGGAGAGGATTTGAGGGCGGTAGTCCGATCAGAAATAATGAAACCGGCACAGTCTATATTTTTGGCGGCGAAGTAAAAGGTTACGAGATTCATAACGCCGGAACGGTTAATATTTTGGGCGGTACAGTTCCGGGAGGCATTACACCCTTTTCCACCGGTGGCAATATTGCTATAGCTAACATTTCTGGCGGCACGGTTGGCAGTATTTATAATAACTCTCCGCACATCGTCAACATTTCGGGCGGCACGGTTACCACGTCGAGCAGCAGTAGCACAGTGATTAATAACACCAGTGGCACTTTAAACATTTCGGGCGGCACGGTCGAAAATACAGTCTCCGGCACTGCGATTTACAATAGTACGGGCACGGTCAACGTTTCGGGAACTGCAACGGTCAGCGCGACAAGCGGTCAAGCGATTTTCAATAGTACAGGCACGGTCAACGTTTCGGGAACTGCAAAGGTCAGCACGACAAGCGGTCAAGCGATTAGGAATGACAGCACAGGCACGGTCAATGTTTCAGGAACTGCAGCGGTCAGTTCGACAACGGGAATGGCGATTAACAATAATGCAGGCGGCACGATAGCCGTTTCCGGCGGCACAGTCAGTACGACAGGCAACAGTCCGGCGATTTTTAATACTACGGGCACGGTCAATGTTTCCGGCGGTACTGTCAGTGCGACAAGTAGTGCAGCGATTACTAATTTTAACGGCATGCTTAATATTTCGGGTGGCATAGTGAAAGCGATTAGAAACGGTGACCCGGCAATTCTCGGTAACTCAGGCAAAATTACTATTTCCCAAGCAAATTCAGGCACACCCACTTTAATTACTTCGGAAACCGTTGATGCAGGAACCGGTACTATTTTAAATTTCAGCACTCTTGAAATTCTCGGAGGCTCAATCACCAACACCGCGGGCGGCAACGCCATTTATAACTCCAGCGGCGTAGCAATAACAATCGGCAAAGCCGAGCCCGCCCCGACAAGCCCGATGTTGGTAAAAACCTATAACGATTTCGGTAGCATATCTGTCGGCGGGAATGTCATAAGCGGCTCGGTTGCGGAGTGGTATAAGGTTGGCGACCCTAATCCGATAGCGAACGCAAATCGCTTAACATATACCCCAAAAGCCGTGGCCGACAGCGGTGCTTACACGGCTCGGGTTAAAAACACCTTTACGGGAATGATTAACGGCACGGTGCAAACATTGTCAAGTGCGGAGTGGAGCGATTTGTCCGACCCGATTTATGTAACGATTATGCCGAAGATAGTTGTGGTTATGGCTATGGCGGCAAGCAAGGTTCAAGGCACGGCAGACCCTTTTTTCCTTAATTATACTCACTCCCCATTAGTGGGGGACGTGAGCGGCAACTACGCCTATTTTGACGGCCTTCTTGGCCGCACGGGCAGCGAAGCGGTGGGAACATACGATATACATCTCGGCACGGTAAAAATTTATGAAGAATTGGACGACGAGTTTGGGACTATTCAAGAAAGCAAAAACTACGCAATCGTTTTTGTGGGGAATAAATTTACGATAACCGCACCCCTTACGCCCCCTACCTTCCTTACGGGCACGGTCAATCCCGCAAACACATTGGGCAACAATGGCGACACGTACCTTAATACCGCAACGCAAGATGTGTTTCAAAAAGACAGCGGCGTTTGGGCAAAGGTAGGCAACCTTAAAGGCACGGACGGGGGGACGGGCGGCTTGACCACGCAAGATGTAAAGAACATTGTTACACAGATGTTTATTAACGGCGAATTAGACACGGCGGTGCAACCTATTGTCAACGCGCTGTTGATGGGATTGCTTGGCAGAGTTGCCACCTTGGAGGGCGAAGTTGCCATTCTTGACGCCGCGATTAAAGCATTGGGTTTTGACACCGAAGATTTAGCCGCTTTGGAAGCGATACTTGAAGCGTTTGAGGATACGGACATCGGGGACATGCTACTTGATTTAATAGAAATGAAAAGCGACATTGCAGAACTTGAAGGGCTGATTGCGGACATTGCAACGACACCCGGCACTGACGGCAAATCGGCATTTGACCTATGGAAATCACAAACAGGCAACGAAAGCAAAACTCTTAACGATTTCCTTGCAAGTCTACAAGGCACAAGCGGTGCGGACGGCAAGGACACCGGTGACGGAATCGCCGGCACGATTGGAATTGTGCTCGGGAGCCTGGGTCTTGTACTCGGTGCTGCTGCTCTGTTCTTTGCATTAAGGCGAAAGAAAGTTTAAAAAACTCTAAACAACCAAACCTCGCACCTCGCGGGGTTTTTTCTTTGCGTACAATATACACGTATACATCTCGAATGGTGGGAACTATGGGAGTTGAATCGAACCATTGAAAATATTTGAGGCTGATGTTGCCCTGTGATATGATAAAGCATGGTGTGTCGCGAAAGATAACAATGCCAACCAAGAATAAACCGACAGCTGAAAGTAACAAACCATATACTATGTTTATTCGTTGGCAAAGCAATTTTTCAAATGATATGGTAAAGCGTAAGTGTTAAATTAAAAACCTCTGTAATCACACAATTTTGAAAACCTAATTTGACTATTAATATTATTTATGATATTTTACTTCATGCAACCAATGTCAAAGGTAGATTTTCAAGACCAAGCATTTGTAATTAAGGAGCACCTAAAAACTAGTTGTCCACCAGACCAACAAGAATATTGGCAGAACAGATTAGCAAATTGCTCAATAAGTCTTGAAAAGAAAAAAGATATCGCAGAAATAATTTCGTCACCTAGCGCGGAACAAATTTTTAGTGAATATTGCAAGTCGTCTGATATTGTTGGTGAACGCGCAAGCAACGATTACAACGAAACAACATTTCCAAAGAAATTACATGACAGTACAGTCAAAACATTGATTGAGTGGCGACAAAACGTTTTGTCAAAGTTTAGTGGCAAACAGTTAGACCAGCACGCACAAGGTTTTTTATCTTATTTGACTGCTTTGCAAATTCCGACACAATATAATCCTCAAACCCCAAGATTACCGATTGGGCTTGCATTTCAAATTAACGAGAAGTTAAACGAAATACACCCACACACAAAAGTTTTCAGCAAGATACAAGTTCCATTGAAAAACCAACAGGCTTATTTGCATGTCTATTCAGCTGAAACAAAAGAGTATGAAACAACCCAACGATTTTACATGAATATTGACCTTTCAAATCGTGCGCCACTTATGGATATGATACGCAAAGTTTGTGAAAGTAAAGGTATGGCTTTTCACGGAAAGTTTTGTCAAAATGACGAGCCAAGAAAAGATAACTTTTTGGTTTACACAAATGAATTTGAGTTTGAGCAAGTTGTCAACATAATCAAAAGCATTAAAACACAAAGTCCAAACCTATTCAAAGGCGCAGACGATAAATCCTTATTGTGGGGTTCTGTTAAAGGTGCAGAGTTCATAGGTTATGGTGAAAACCCTATGCACTTAATTGACGAAAATTGCAAGGCAAAAGAAACTTCATACACTGGGATAAGAAAAAAGATTTTTGAAGAATATAGAAATCAACATGGCGATGCTTTTGACCAAGACAAATTTGCAGTTGTGTGTAAAGCCTTTGGCGTATCACCGGATAACTTTTCATTAAACCTTGATACAGAACGATATAGACAACCAGAACACTACAATAAACGACAAGCGCAAATACAATCATATCAACAAGAAGTCAGAGTTAATACAAATGTGACCGCTTCTCCACAAGTTAATCAACAACCCATGCAACAAACGACACAAGTCCAATCGCAACCTAGAAAACAGCAAGCGCCAACCCACAACGTGTGCGCGGGCGTTTACAAAACCGCAACAAGCGAATACACGATCTTGAACAACAGTGACGGAACTTCAACCATTTATAAAAACGGCGAATTGTTACTCGCAAATCATAAGGTTCGATTCGGGCAAAGCGGCGAATTGCAATTTATAAAAAATGGTGATTTTCAAGGTCACTCCACCGCAGTTAAGGAAAGACCTCAGACACAAAATGAAAGTGGTTTTGTTGGTATGCTTGGTGTTTTGGGAAGTTTCAAATCATTAAATCACAACCACGTTCAAACAATTTTACAAAATAATCTTGACCAGTTGTTCAAAGAACCACAATTTACATTTCCCGGCTTTGTCAACCCGCCAAAGCTCATTAAAGATGAACAAGGCCATCACCCATTTGAAAAGCAACAATACGAAATCATGGCTCATTATTTGCAGACCGCAACAAGTATGGGAAAGCGTGACGAGTTTCTACAACATCCACAAATCAGCGGGATAATGCAAAATATGATGGGTGATCCAGTTATGATTCAATCACTTCAAAACTTGCAGAACAAACAAAAAAACATAGACAACGCTTGAACAAAATCGCAAAAAAGTTCTCAACGCAACTGAACAAACAAAAAGCCTTGCAATACACCGCAAGGTTTTGTTCTTTGCGTACAATATGCGCATATATCGAATGGTGGGAACTACAGGACTCGAACCTGTGGCCACTAGCGTGTCGAGCTAGTGCTCTACCAACTGAGCTAAGTTCCCATGGGACACATTATAGCGAATGTATTTGCATTTTGCAACTACTACGTGGAATTATTTTCCTCCTCCGCTACAACTGCAACATCTTCTGCCATAACCTCTTCGTTCGCTGTTGTTTCTTCGCTTGCCGTTATCTCGGCCTTTACAACTTCCATCCGTCTCATATATAACGCATTCGAATCTGGATATTTCCGCAACACAAACCAACCGCCAACGCATACAACTGCCGCACCAATCATTCCAACAATAATGTCAACCATTGTGTCAATAAGCCCGGACCCTTGATATCCCGTTTCTATATTAGGGGGCGCATCCTTCCAACGTTGCATGTTCCTGCCGAAAAACGAATCCACAGTAAATTCGAAAACTTCCCAAAGCGTAAGTAACGTAACGGCAAAACAAAACGCAAACATTGCCACAAAAAACGGAGACAAGTTAACATGATTGATTCTTTTTTTGTTAAACACGTACACGATGGAAAAGCCGCAAATGCCGATAACCACCCCGCTTGTAACATGCAATATCTTGTCGAATAAATTCGAGTGGTCGTAAAGACGAAAAATCTCGCCCAACACAAAATGCGCAAATATAAAAACCGTGACAGTTATATGCAACCACGCGGGTATCTTCAAACGAAATTTCGAACGTATAAATACCGGACCAACCATAAGAACAAGCCCAAGTGTACAAAGGGCAGCATGCTCAATCATTCTGTCTACCGATTGGTTTCGCAAAACAAAAGTAAGCACTATATCCACAATCATCGTAAGCACTGTAATTGACCAGCACACAATAAAAACAATGAGCACCTTGCGCGAACCAAACCGTCTTTCAATCATTCCGTCTTTCTTTTGTTTCATAATCTGTGTTTGATTATACACAAGTAAAATCCGCTTGTCAAAACGTTACAACTATTCCGCTTGACGCTATACCAAACCAAAGACTATAATAAATAATGGAAAAAAGCAAAATATCATTAAAAGGCGCGGTTTTGGTCGCGCAATCCGGCGGACCAACGTCGGTAATCAATTCAAGCACCTATGGTGTGGTCAAAGCTGCCCTCGAACACAAAAACGTCACACGCGTACTATGGGCTGCAAACGGTGTCGAAGGGATTTTGGAAAACCGAATCTTCGACATGAACGCGGAAGACCCAGCAGAACTTGCCCTACTTAAACAAACCCCTGCTGCAGCATTCGGGAGTTGCCGTAAAAAAATCAAAGAAGAATCCGACCTTGCCAAAATCGTTGAAGTTTGCCAAAAACACAACGTACGCTACTTCTTTTATAACGGCGGTAACGACAGCATGGACACGTGCCAAAAAGTTTCCGACTACGCAAAAAAAATCGGCTATGACATGCGCGTAATGGGCGTACCAAAAACAATTGACAACGACCTTGCCGCAACTGACCACACACCAGGGTATGGAAGCGCCGCAAAATACGTCGCAACAACCTGTATGGAACTTTCAAAAGAAGCGGGCGTATACGGTTCAAGCCCCGTCATCGTCGTCGAAGTCATGGGGCGCAACGCCGGCTGGCTCACCGCCGCCGCCGCACTTGCATCCAACACTGGCTTTGGTCCGGACTTTATTTACCTGCCCGAAGTCGCATTCGACTTTGAAAAATTCTTCACGGACATCGCGGAACTTCATAAAACCAAGAAAAATATCCTTGTCGTAGTCTCCGAAGGCATCCACGACTCTAATGGTAAATTTATCACCGAGTACGCAAATGAAACATCAAAAGACTCATTCGGCCACACACAACTTGGCGGGCTCGCCGCATTTTTGGCATCTGAAATTAAAAAGCGCTTGAACCTAAAAGTTCGCGGAATTGAACTAAGCCTTCTCCAACGATGCGCCGCGCACTGCGCATCTAAAACCGACGTGGAAGAAGCCTTCAAAGTCGGTCAAGCAACCTTCAAAGCCGCCGCAAGTGGCGAAACCGGCAAAATGATTGCCTATAAATGTACACGCGGCAAAGACGGTTACAAATGTGAATACGTCCTTGTTCCTCTTGCTGACGTCGCTAACCATGAAAAGAAAGTTCCGCTTGATTGGATTACAAAGGACTTAAACAACGTAAATAAAAAATTCATCGACTATGCCATGCCGCTCATCCAAGGCGAACCAAACCTTGTCCGTGAAAACAGCTTGCCACGATATGCACGTTTAAAAAGAAAACAAATATAATGAGTAGTAATGAATAAAAAAAGTTGGCGTGACAAAAATTCTGAAAACGCAAAAATTATTATCAAGATTTCGATAATAACAATCGTTATAAATTTGATGCTTGTGGTTTCAAAAATCGTGCTTGGCGTGATATTCGGTAACTTGTCCGTTATATCCGACGCAATCCACTCTGCCTCTGACCTATTCACTTCCTTTTTAATTATTATCGCAGTACTGCTTTCAAGTCCAAAACGTGACCAAAAGCATAACTACGGGCACGAAAAAGTTGAACCGCTGGTCGTCATGTTCCTTGCAATAATAATCGGCGGCGTCGCAGTGTTCTTGGGTTATGAAGGCATCCATGGAATCCTCGCCCCAAAAGACACCGAAATCAATCTATACTTAATCAGCATTGTCATCCTTTCAATCATAGTCAAAGAAGGCATGTTTTGGTATGAAATGTACTATGCCAAAAAAATCAAATCCGATATGCTAAAAGCCGACGCTTGGCACAGCCGTTCTGACGCCCTCGCATCCATCGCAGTTTTGGCAGGTCTTGTCTCAAGTACATTCATTGGAACAGACATCGTCGAAAGCATAGCCGTAGTCATCGTCGCGCTATTCATCCTAAAAGTCGCATTTGATATCGCAAAACCAGCCATAGACCAGCTACTTGACCGTTCTGCAGGCGAAGCAAAATGCAAAATGATACGGGAAATTGCTCTACAAGTTAACGGTGTAAAAGATATCGATTTGCTTCGCACACGAATGTTCGGCAACAATATTTACGTTGACATGGATATCGCTGTCGACGGTCAATTAACAGTGGACGAATCACACGAAATCGCACATACCCTGCACGACATACTTGAACAGAACGAAGAACTTCGAATCAAACACATCCAAATTCATGTGAACCCGCATAAAGAAAAAACATCATGATACTGAAAAAACAATTCCCATTCACTTGTGAAAGGGTGCCAAGTGAAATGAGGCGAGGTAGCTTATTCTTATTGGTCCTTTATCCCAAGAATATAGTCAGCAGAAACATCTAATGCTTTACAGAGCAAAGCGAATGTTTCTAAACTTGGCATACTTTTCGTTGTTTTGTATTGTGCCACCATTTCACCGCTCACACCTATTCTTTTGCCTATTTCCACATTCGTTAAACCCGAAAGTTTTATTTCTTCGATTAATCGTTCTTTGATGGTTTTCATTGATTATAGTATGGCTAACCATTGCTTAGTAAATCCTTGGCACAAAGCAATACTTAGCATATTGTGTATTGATGAACGACCTAATCTACGAACAAATCGCACGCAAAAACGGAACAACTACTGAAAACGTAAAACGCGAAATTCAAGCGATGATAAATGCAACCTACAAAAAACCAAACGCATATGCACAAAGCGTGCCGCGGGAAAATGATGTGCCGACAATCGAAGAATTTACAAGTTTTATATTCATGGAAATACTGTTGCAAAAGAAAAAATAACAACCAATGTCAGTGCTTGGTTGCAATTCTAAAAAACTGTATTAATATACATCGGGTTTTTAAAGCAGGTGTGTCTTTCGTCGCTACCATTTTCTCTCGACGACGTGAAAAAAGTATAGGTTTGGCGTTTGCCAAAGTGGTTTCACACCACAGGCGATTCATTCGCCAAGGGTTTCGCACCCTAAACACCTGTTTTAAAAGAACCGACAAAAACCCAAATAATAAAAATCATAATAAAAACCCGACACACAAATTGTCTCGGGCTTTTTTGCATTGTAGAAATTTAACTAATCCTCTTTATCCTCTTCCGGGTCCACATTCCAATAATTTTCCTTAATTGTCTGCATCGTGCGGGCAATCGCAAGTGCGTGCTTCGGTACATCTTTATTTATTGTGCTCCCCGCCGCGACATACGCGCTGTCCGCCAAATTAACCGGTGCAACAAGATTGCTGTTACTTCCGACAAATACATTGTCACCAAGCGTACACTTACTTTTAACTTTGCCGTTATAATTTGCAAATACAACGCCACAACCGATATTACAATTCTTGCCTAACGTTGCATCCCCTACGTACGACATATGCGCAATCTTCGTACCGTCGCCTATTTGACTCTTTTTCAATTCCACAAAATTCGATATACGACAATTCTTCCCGATTTTATTTCCTTCGCGTAAATTCGCATAAGGTCCAACCGTAGTACCGTCACCAACAACACTCGACATAACGCGGCTGCTCTTAATCGCACATCCGGCACCAATGTGACTGTCAGTAATTTTACAGCCCATGGTTATCCGTGCCCCTTTGCTTATAACTGTTTCACCGCGAAGATACACATTTGGCTCAATCGTAACGCCCTTTTCAATCGCAACTTCTGCGTCAATATACGTATTATTCGGGTCCATAATATGAACCCCTTCCGCCAAGTGCTTAAGGTTTATTCTGTGCCGTGCAATCGCGCTAATAATCGCAAGCTGTGAATGACTGTACGCCACAATAAAATCCTGTGCCGGCAAATTCGGAATTTCTTCCTGCGTAAACTCGTCCGTGTTTTTTATAAACTCGGTGTCAAATATCCACCCGCGTGGCATCTTTGCCGCCTTGTATCCCATCGACCGCGTACATACAACTGCCTGCTCAAACGTATTCGCCGTCAAAAGCGGAGTATCCGCATACAATACACAAGTATACTTGGCATCCGTCGCATTATCACGCACAATCGTCAATATGTCGTCGGACTTTGCAACAGGCACCTGCACATGAGGAACACTTCCAATGGCCGACAAAGTGTGGTCCAAAATCGACCGCCCGCAAACTTGGATTTCAAGCGGCTTCTCGTGGCTAAACGCCGGTAGCTGCGGTAACAAGACCAACACAAACACATCCGACATATCCGTCTTGACCTTAATTGTTTCCTGTTGAATTTCCGCTTCCATCATGCCTTAACCTCCACCATAACATTTGCTTCAATTCCAAACGACAACTTGCACTTTATTTTATATGTCCCAACCGTTTTAATAGGTTCGGAAAGCTGCACAAATTTTTTGTCAATCCCCAGTTGCGCGGCAATTTCCGCCGAAGTAACCGACCCAAACATCTTCCCGTTTGCGCCAACACTTACCTTAATAACAACATTGCTTGCCTCCAAAGACGCGGCAAGAGTCTTCATAGCCTTCATTTCCTCTTGCTTGTGAAAAGCATCGCTCTCCTGTTTCGCCTTAACTTGACTTAATGTCGCATTATCAACCGCCCTGCCAATTCCATTCTTGATAATATAGTTCCGCCCGTACCCATCATTGACATTGATAATGTCGCCCTTCTTACCTTTCCCTGGCAAATCCTTCAATAAATAAACCTGCATAATTACTCCTCCTTATGTAAATAATTTAATAGATTTACACAAATTTGTCAAAGGAGAATTATGCCGCATGGAAATTCGATGCCGCAAAGGCGACTGCACCCACAACACAGGAAGTTCTTGCCGCGCCAAATCCGTAAACATATGCAAAGACACCGCCGAGTGCGAGACCTTTAAAAAAGACGATATTAAAGAAAAAATAATAATTGAAAACGGCAACATCTTTGAAGTCGCAGATGAATTAAAAGCCATCAACACCCGCAACGTGCCACTAACCTGTGACGCAACAGATTGCCTTTTCAACAAAAAAGAAAACTGCATCGCAAACGGCATAGTTGTCGTGGACGACGAAGAAAGCGATAATGAAGGTTGCAGTGCATGCTGTGCGACTTTTTGCGAGGACTAATCCTTCTTCGCTAACTCCTTCGCCCGCTTCGTACACGCATCCATTGCTTGCCCGATTATATCCGCAAACTTTAATTCTTCCAATTTTTTAACTGCCTCAATCGTCGTGCCACCTTCCGAGCAAACATCTTCCCGCAATGTGCGCGGATTCTTTTTTGTTTCCAAAATCATCTTGGCGGACCCCAACATAACTTGCGCCATAATTGATACCGCAACGTCGTAATCAATACCGCACATTGCGCTGTGCTGGGCAACCGCTTCAACAAACATGTATGCATACGCCGGACTGCTTCCCGACAGCGCAACTACATCATCCATCTGCGATTCATCAAGCTGATAAACCCTGCCAAAACTTGAAAGCAACTCCGTTACAAAACGAAGTTGACTTCCAGAAATATCTGCACCGCAACACATCGCCGTCACACCTTCACCAACCAGCGCGGGAGTATTCGGCATTATCCGAACAACCTTCACCCCACCAAGCATCTTGCTGACATGGTCAATCGACACCCCGGGCGCCATGGTAACGATAACCTTCTCATCAGTTCTTTCAAAAACTTTAATCACTTCGTCATATATCTGTGGCTTAACGGCAAGAAAAATGTAATCCGCAAAATCAACGGCCTCCTGGTTATCACTGGTTACCACAACGCCTTTTTTTGAAAAGCCCTCAAGTTTTTTAATATCCACGTCAGACATGCAAATATTCCTTGCCGGAACTACCCCATTTTTCAAAATCCCTGCGACCATGGCGGCCCCCATATTCCCGCCACCAATAAAAGCAATTTTCATTTTACCCCCTTGTTTGACCGTTACCCATAATAATATACTTCACAGTGGTAAGTTCACGCAAGCCCATTGGACCACGTGCATGAAGTTTTTGTGTGCTTATACCGATTTCCGCACCAAAGCCAAACTCGTACCCGTCCGTAAACCGCGTAGAAGCATTCACATAAACCGCCGCCGCATCAACCATCTTCAAAAACTTTTGCGAATTGTCATAATCCTTCGTAACAATACAATCCGAATGCTTTGAACCATATTTATTGATATGCGCAATAGCTTCGTCAATGCTTTTCACCACCTTAACCGCCAAAATTAAATCGTTATACTCGGTATAATAATCTTCTTTTGTCGCATTCTCCCTAACTTCAACACCACGTTTCACTAACTCCTTCCTTGCCTGCGACATAAATTCTTTTGCAATTTTTTCATGCACAAGCAGCGTCTCGCACGCATTGCAAACGGAAGGGCGTTGGCACTTGGCATTAATCAAAATCTCAAGTCCCATTCTCAAATCCGCAAACTCATCTATATAAGTATGACAATTGCCCGTGCCGGTTTCAATAACAGAAATGGCGGCATTTTGCGTAACAGACTTGATAAGGCCCGCCCCGCCACGTGGAATCAAAACATCAATGTATTGATTCAACTTCATCATCGCTGTAACCGTCTCACGCGACGTGTCTTCGACAATTTCAATCGCATGCTTTGGCAATCCCGCCTTTGCAATCGCATCCTTCATAATTCGAGCAAGTTCCAGATTCGTCCTTATCGCCTCGCTTCCGCCACGCAACAAACACGCATTCCCCGACTTGATACAAAGCACCGCCGCATCAACCGTAACATTCGGACGCGATTCATAAATAATACCAATAAGCCCCAAAGGTACACGCTTTCGCCCAATCACAAGTCCATTTGGTCGCTCCCAACTTTCACCTTCGCCCAACACGTCGGGCAACAACGCAATATCACGCACAGCCGCCGCAATCGACTGAATACGTTGTTTATTCAAAACCAAACGGTCAAGCATGCTTCCAGACAACCCCGCTTTCTTTGCATTCTCTACATCAACCGCATTCGCCTTTATAATGCAATCAACCCCTGCCTCCAAACTATCCGCAATCGCATTCAAGCCTGCATTTCTTACACCAATGCCGGAAACCCCAAGCTCGTACGCGGCTTCCCTTGCCTTCTGTGCCTGCGCAATAAGTTTCTCGTTCACTTCCTCGCCTCCTTTATATTAAAATAAGTCCCTGCAACCTTTCCATCCAATATATCATACACCAACAACGGGTTACTGCCGTTAATAATAATTGTGTTGATATTTGCCTCGCCCGCAATTTCCGCCGCCAACAGTTTTGTTACCATTCCGCCAGTACCATTTGCACTCCCAGAACCGCCCGCAACTTGTTTCAACTCTTCGTTTATTTCTTTTACTTCGGGAATCAACCTTGCGTCAACCTCTTTCGGATTCTTGTCATACAGCCCGTCAACATCAGTCAACAGCACCAACAGGTCCGCACCAATCAACGCTGCAACATGTGCCGCCAAAGTATCGTTATCGCCGAACTTAATCTCCTCCACCGCAACCGTATCGTTTTCATTCACAATCGGCACTGCACCATATTCAATCAACATCCCAAAAGTATTCATCGCATTCTTCCGCTTAATCTCTTCCGTCATGCAATCCCTCGTGATTAAAACCTGCCCGATAACATGACCGTGCTCACTAAAAAATTTGTCGTAAATTCCCATAAGGATACTTTGACCAACCGCAGCAGCAGCCTGTTTCCCCTTAACATCCCCAGGCCGTTTCCCCAACTTCAACCGTGCCACCCCAACACCAATCGCCCCGGAAGTCACCAACACAATATCTTTGCCGGAATTCTTCATATCCGAAATAACCCTGACCAATTCCTCGATTCGCTTTAAATTAAGATTGCCGTTTGCGTGTGTCAACGTACTCGTACCAACCTTAATTACAATTTTCTTTGCGTCTTTACAATCTCTCATTTCATTTCCTTTTAATTCTGATACAAAAAGCAGGAAGCATTTACATTTGCTCCCTGCTGTAGATGTTTAGCGTTTCTTTATTTGCAACCACCAAACAATTAGCGCGCTGAGAGCACGTTAAAGCATGGCGGTACCGGATAACCAACTGTTGCCTTCATTGTATTTGCACCAAGATTCGAAATCATAAATGCTCCCTTTTGTATCCTGCGAATGATACCATGCACATGTGTCCTGCGTCAAGAATTTAATTGCAAACACATGTCATCCATGCTACTTTTTAGCATGAGAGATTTAACAAACGTAAAACGTATCGTTATAAAAGTTGGCACAAGCACAATGATGATATCCGACGGTATTCTTAATGAACACGCCATTGAACAAGTCGCGGAAGTTGTCGCCAAACTTAGGCAAAGTGGCAAAACCGTCGCCTTGGTAACTTGTGGCGCAATCGCGGCAGGTGTTGCCAAGCTAAGACTTCCTTACTACCCCAAAGAAATGAACGTCAAACAAGCCTCCGCCGCAGTCGGCCAACCAATTCTTATGAATATCTACGACAAATACTTCTCCCGCCACGGTATCGCCGTCGGGCAAATCCTGATGACCAAATATACAACCCAACGCGATGACTCGCTACAAAATATAACCAACACAATGAATACCCTGTTCTTTAACGGTGCTGTTCCAATTATCAATGAAAACGACCCAGTCATAAGCGATGAAATCAAACTCGGAGACAACGACATACTTGCCGCCCATGTCGCAAACACTATGCAAGCCGACCTGCTTATATTCCTCACAAACACCGACGGTCTTTATGACCGAGACCCTCGCGTTGCTACAGCACAACTGATTCCGGAAGTAACAGCAATAACGGAAGAAATAAAGGCCGGAGCAATCGGTCCGACAGGCACGCGCAGCACAGGCGGTATGTCCACAAAACTATCCGCCGCCGTAATCGCATCCAAATCCGCAAAGACCATAATCATGAACGGTAACAATCCATCGCTCATTCTCGACGTATTAAAAGGCGTCCGCATCGGAACATACTTTAACTTGCGTCGCCAACAATAATTGTTGTCTTTTTTTATACTACCATTGTGTGGCAAGCAACATAGCAATAGTACAATCAACAACGATGGCATGAATATTCCCTCTCTTTAAATCGCCGTATGCGTTCGCTATGCGCCCATAAGACTTTACACGAGCCAAGGATTTTTCCTTGCTCCCTTTTAAAAGTGTACCATCATTTATGGCATTAATAATAAGCTCTTCGCTTGTCGACCCTGCCTGAACAGCAACTACTTTTCCTCTGAGACTTTTAAGTGTAGTCAACTTCGCAGATTTGTTACTAAGTATCGTTTGTGTTGCCGAATAATAGCTGTCCGAAAAAGTCATTGTTAAGCTTCGCCCCTCGGTTATCGAAAATGCTGCGGCAATAACATGTATCGTGCCGTTCAAAAGAGCGTCAGGTAGGTCGTCAAAGAATATTTCTCTCACTTGGATTTTCATATTCAACTTGTCTGCTGTAAGAATCATAATTGCAATGTCCAAACCGGTTAAATACTTGTTTGGTATACTTGAAGTCATAACGATTCCTTTAATGTCTCCTACGCTTTCCACAGCGAATTCAAAAATGCCAAAATCTGCCTCTGTGCCTACAATAAGTGTGCCGGCAGTACCCTCCTTTGCGTTTACATCAGGAATATCAATCGGGCATACTCCCGGTGGATTTTTTTCATATATATTCATATAATAATCCCGCAAAGCTTCCATGTCATCTTCAAGTTCCTCAATAACCTCGTTCACTTTTACAATGACATCTGCGGTTGTATACTCCGAGCCGGTGATTTTCGATAATGTTGACGGTAAAAATGCTCTTCTGACTGCAAAACCATATTCTTCCTCGGTGCCTGCTATGATTGCTACTCGCGGCTCGAACCCGGTTTTCTTTTTGCACGCGCTGAAAGACACAGTACAGGAGACCGCAAATACAATGCTTATCAGCACAATTAATACTTTTTTCATATGCCATTCCCCATATAAATACCATCCAAAACAAATGTAATTGTTTGACTCCTGCCAAGGCATAATATTGTGTGTATAAGGCATGATAATATGTCATAGGGGAATGATATGCAAAAGAAGATTTTTTTAGTTTTATTAAGTGTCGTATTCATTGCTTGTTCATGCGCAACGTTTTTAACAGGTTTTTCGTCAGCCAAGCCTCAAACAGCAATAGCCTCAACCTCAAATACAGGTCCGCATAAAGACTATATAAGCATCAGTGACGGTTTCAACGGCATAAGCGGTATGCAATGGTTTTCCGGCATGTTCCTTGACACGACCGACGCGGGTTTCAACAGCAACTACGGCAAGTTAAAACTGGAATACCAAAATAATCCCGAAAAACTTCAAGAAGACGTAAAACAATACGACTGGTGGTATTTCCGTGGCACAAACTGTTTACGCACGCTTGTATTCATGTTGGAACTTGAAATATCATTTAAAGGTATAGCTTTTCACATGACCCAAGATATCAATATCAGTACTACCGGCATATTCCAAGACAAGCATAAAACAATCGGTACAGAAGCCAATCCGTTCAACGGAATTTTTGATGGGAACGGGTACAAGATTAACATAGACCGCCCTGTCGAACCAAACGAAGATGGTTACGTCGGTATCTTCGGTGCAATTTCAAACGCAGTAATTATGAACCTGACTGTTACTTCACCAAGTGCCATCGCACCGCCGCACAGCAACCCGTTCAAAGACAGCGTAGGTACTACAACACGCATGGGCGTTTTCGCTGCCTCGGCAACAGATGATTCCATAATAATTAACTGTATCAACGAAGTTGACCTAGACGGATTAATTGACACAGACTACGGCGCAGTTATTGGTAAAGCTGTAAACACACAAATCATCAACTGTGTCGATAAAGCAGATTATGATGATGTGGATGGTAAAGTCTTTGGCAACATCTCTGGCCCAAGGTCAAAAGTTTCAAACAGCGCCAACTATATAGAATGGAACAAACTTAACCCTGCGGACCAAATAACCTACATTAAAGAAATGAACAGCAACATGCTTTATTTCCTGCGCAATCACGGAAAGCATTCCGCAAGGTATTTCTGGGGAATATATTCTGACAAACCGCTGTTCAATGCCATCAGCACTCTTCTGCTTTTTGACGAAAACTTTCTTCTTGTAGAACTTATTGTGCAATCATCGCTTGCGAACATAGAATACAACTACATCGACACCTGCAACTTTATGGATGAAGACCCCATAATTGTTAGCCCCGACACTTGGACAATGTTGGTGGGAATTATAAAATATTATTTACATTCTGACATATACATTGCAAGATATTTCAGCGTCCTGGAAGACAACGCGCGGGAAACTGTCTTTGCACTTGCCTGGCAAAATGCTTTGGCAATCAATCGGCTTAGCGAGACCAACGTGTACGAATGGGATGCGTTGTCAACGATTACAAATCTGTACAACCTGGTTTTATCCGAGATAGACAAACTAATTGTCGCAAGGGACAACGATGAATATAGCCTTTACAGCTTCTCGCTTGCCATAACATCCTTGGCGGACACGACACGCGATATTTTCAACGAACTGTATTGGACTTGGGCACTTATAACAGACCTGGAAGACGCAATCGAATATGAAGACATGCTTATGACATTTGCAAAGAACACACTTCGATACCTTTACGACGACACAAGGGACTTTATGGAAGGCGCCGCCCAAATACACATGACTTATCTTGACCAAATGTATGCCGGATATCTTGAAAGACTGGACACGCTTAAAATGATTTTGGAAGACGACATTATTGTAAGCCAAACGGAATTTTTAAGGAACGTTCTTGAAATACTTGACGAAGCGGTCGAAGAATTCGATGGTTATTACTGGGATTGGTTTGTGAACATACGACTGCTAGGCTTCAGGCAAGAACGCGCAGTCGAAATGATTGAAGCATATAACTATAAACTTGAACTTATCCCCGCAGGAAGCTACCGCGAAAAACTGGAACGTGCCAAAGCCGAAGCGCTTGCAATTATAAGTGAAGCCGAATTCGCTGATTGGCTGTCCTTTGCGGAAGAATTGTATACAGCCGTTGCCGAAGCACAAGTCACATTCGAAGTAATATATTCCGAATATCTGGAAAGCAAAAATGGTAGCGTCGGTAACCTGGTGTACTGGATTATCGGCGGCGGTGTTTTTGTTATCGCCGGACTGGCTGTATTTGTCGCTCTTCTTCTCAGACGGAACAAAAGACTTGTCGCAATCGCGTACGGCACGACAACAAGAAGGCTTGATAAAAAAGATCAAATGCTGAGCGAACGTGCACAAGCAATCGAAAAAGAAACACAACTAAAACGCGAACAAGCCGAAGAAATCGCACGGATACAACGTGAGCGCGCAATGCAACTCAACGCTGCTGTACAGTTGCGAAAAGACAAGCGCGAAGAAGAATCACGTTATGAATTGGAAAAATACGAAAAAGCAAGAGCAGAAAAAGAAAAACAAAAAGAAAATGAACTTCTCAAGATGTTGGCAAAAGACGGGAAAAAGACAGAACCAAACGAATAAGAAGTTCCAAAGCAAACATCTTGGCTCGCCAAATCACAAAACTGACCATCTTCAAATCTTATTGCGAAGCTTTTCCGCTTCCGCTAAGCTTTACATTCTTTCAACATCATCTTTATTTACTGTTGCACTGGGTTTGGCAAGCTTGTGTGATTCCCTTGCTTCTATAGCTTTTTCAAGCTTGTCCCATAATTTTTCTTCATTAGCTTCAAGTCTTTTGTATTCAATTTCGCTTATCTTAGTTTTAACAAATTGAATCGCGTGTTTGAACCGGATTTTAATTTCTTCAACACCCGCCCCAATTGCTCCGGGAAGTGCTCCAATTGCAAAACCGCCACCAATAGCATGTAATGCATTGATACTTATATCTGGGTTAGCTGAAATTCCTGCACCAATAAGTGCTCCAATTACGCCCCCTATTCCCATGACTAATTCATAAGCGTTGCCAGATTCTTCTAGTTCATGAGCAAGTTCGCTTGGATTCGAACTCAATCGCCCCAAGCCTTTAAATTCTTGTTCTGTACTTTCTTTCAAATTCGCCTCCTCTTCTCTCCGTAATTTGGAGCTTGGAAAATTCGTTGGCTCGCCGAGGATGCTTCAATGCATACTTTTGCAAGTATCTCGGACGGCAAGATTTG
>Ga0123353_10003917_pt1 | contig 19023 bp, 11 predicted proteins | sample TergutLab28metaG_3_FD_92763 | JGI IMG/M metagenome (GOLD analysis project Ga0123353, IMG submission 92763) | Labiotermes labralis P3 segment gut microbial communities from Petit-Saut dam, French Guiana - Lab288 P3 | ecosystem: Host-associated > Arthropoda: Insects > Digestive system > Gut ... | reverse complement strand
TACCTGCCCGGCGCATACGCAGGCACAAAGCCCGACATCCAGCTCTTCGGCGGGTCGAACGTGCTCTCCGACAACGTCATGAACACCCTGAAGGAGATGCTCATCGACTGAGAAAGAAACCTGGAATTCTAAGCTGTACCTTTTAGGGCATGGGGAACCCTGGAGGATGCACGTTTAACCGAGTAGGACCAAGACCGCCCCGATGAACGTGTCGGGGCGGTCTCTTCGCAGAGGGGAGCTAGTAACAGCCATGAGGCGACTATCACAGCAAAGGCCGCTTAATCTTTTATGCGCTTTTCGCGGGCGGGCAAAAAGCGTTACGCAATTGCGAAGAACGTTCGGCTCAAAGATCCCGAAGGCAAAGGTGATGGCCCTTGCCCTCGTAGCGGCACTGGCGGCACAGCTGCTCGTCCCGGCCCTGGCTCCCGCAATCGTGTTTTCGCCGGATGTCACCTGGTACACCGCTGATCCGACGCTTGCAACGTACACCCTGACCACCTCTACGCAGATGGTCGGGCTTGCCGAGATCGTGAACGGCACCGCAGTCGGGGCTGGCGGGGTGCCGGTACCTGCATGCGACTTCTCGGGAAAGACCATCGTGCTCGGCGCTGACATCAACTTCGCGAACACTGCTGCCGAGCAGACCAAGCCCATTGGCGGCAACGGCACGGGCAAGGCATTCAACGGGACGCTTGACGGTAATAACCGTCGGGTGTACGGATTCAACATCCTCACCTATGGCGGCGCGGGGGTAGGTCTTTTCGGAGCGACCGGCGCTGACTCGGTCATAAAAAACGTCCGGATAGACCGCGCCTCCATCACGCTGTCCCAGGGTACCTCCTCAACAACGGTGATGCGCAAGGTGGGGGCGCTTGTCGGCGATCATCGCGGCTCGATGGCGAACTGCTCGGCGACGGCGGATGTCTCGATCACCATGAGCAGCTCGGTACCGTTGACCTTGAGCAGGCATTCCAACATCACCCGGGTAGGCGGCCTTGCGGGCTCGGTGGACGGCGATATCGACGGCTGCACGTTTGCAGGCTCCATCAACCTCTCATCGCCGAGCAATCTGCCTACGGATGCCAACAGGAACCAGAACCGGGTCATCACCTACGTTGGCGGCATCGTGGGGTACGCCGGAGGTGACGCGCCTGGCACAGGGGTTCACGGCGACATCTCCAACTGCACGAACAGCGGATCGATCTCGGTTGCCACAACAGGCAAGGACAGCGTTGATAGGTTTGGGGAGTCACTTTCTCCCCAATCCGCCGACATCGGTGGCATCGTTGGCAGGACGATCGGGAACGTGCGGTCTTGTGTCAACAACTCTAATATCGACGTGTTCAATGCGTCCGGTCTCGGCGGCATTGTGGGCACGGTCAGGACAACGATCACCGATGACAGGACAGATGCCGACATCGATTTCGACGACGGCACCTCAGAAGACCCGCTTGAAATCGCCGACTGCACCAACAACGGCGTTATAAAGGGTCGTCACCTAGTGGGCGGTATCGTGGGGTACGCTGGGACGTACGTGGCCATAACGCGCTGCGCGAACAACCTCGGTGCCGACATCTGTGTCAACCGCTGGAACAAACCCACCTGTGGGGGTATTGCCGGAGAGACCTATGGTGACATCACCTGGTGTTATAACCGTGGCGATGTGATGAGCGTCAACGCAGAGGGCGAGCCAAGTAGCGGTTACTATGCAGCCGGTATCGCTGGTGCGGTGACCAGGTTTGCCAGCAGAGGAAGCGGGGATTTCACTTCACCCCAGCCTGAGATCTATGCCTGCTATAACGTTGGTAAAGCTATTGCTTCCGGGAACGCCAGGCAAGGATCGCTTGTCGGGCGAAACGATGGACATGTGCACGATTGCGTATTCCTCGAGGGGACGGTTCAAGGGAGGAGCGGTGCGAGTGACGAGGATCTTGCGGTAGGAAACACATCGAGCATGATCGGCATCGTGCGAAACATCAAGATGCTTGCCGAGGAGCCCATGAAGGACGGTACCGCCACTGCGCTTCTTAATGTACCCGCCCCTGCGTTCGGGTGGGTGGATTATTGGCTGCAAGCCCCGGCGGTGAACTCAGGCTACCCGGTGGCCTATCAGCAGATGCCTGCGCTTACGACCACGCCGATCACCGGTGCCACGGTCTCGCGCGCAAGCAACGCAAGGTATGCGGCCTCGTATGACCCGGCTCCCCGGGTGACGGTCACGCTCGGCGGGGCCACACTTAAGCAGGACGCGGATTTCCGGGTCATAGGCGAGGCAGGTGCACGTGCTGTCACCGCCTCCGGTGCCACCCCGTACTTTGCGACTGTCATCGGCATGGGGAGGTACTCCGGGACGCTTGCCAATGCGGTCAGCTACGGTATCGACCCAGGTGAGTTCTCTACCTGCGTTGTCTCTGCCGAGTCGAAGCGGTTCAACTGGCAGGCTCAGACCCCTGATAAGGTGATTGTCTACGATTCTGCTGGGGGTGTCGTCAGCCCGGACGACTATACTTATAAAGTTTACGGCTTCAACACCTCGACTAAGAAGTATGAGGCCGGAGTTCCCTGCGTTGAGACGCGGATGAACGGCTATCCGATTGTGGCCACTGCCAAACCGGGAACCAACTACGTGGGAAGCACCACGTACTACGAGGATCCCAACTCGGCATCGAAGAACGCCTTTGTCATCGAATGGGCGAACATAAAGCGCGACTGTGAGATCGTCGGCTTTAACATCGGTGGCACGGTGTATGCGTATGACAAGGACTTACTGGGTCTTAAGGGGCCGGTCAGTGTCCCTTACACGGGCTCGACGATTAAGCCGCAAGTAGTCGGGTTGACCTATCTGGGTCGTCCGCTCACTGAGTCCACCAACTGGGACAATGGTGATTACTCCTATATTTACGGTCATCCGGACGATGTGAGTCCGACGCTTGACTCTAACACCAATGTCTCGACCGATGAGATGCAGGGCTGCGTGACCATCAGGTATCGCAGCGGTGGGAACTTCACCGACTGGGCAAGTGCCTTTTTTGATATCGTTCCAGCTGAGATCTCAAGCGTTACTTTCAGCGTGGATCCCGTGCAGGACTATACCGGCCTGCCCATCACCATCCCCGCGCCGGTGTTCAACGGCAAAACATTGGTCGTCGGGACTGATTACACGGTCACGTACGCGAACAACACCAATCCGGGGGTGGCCACCTATACGGTTACTGGGATGGGCAACTTCAAGGGCACGAGCACCGGCAGTTTTACGATCATCGGCGATTCGACGACCGGAATCACTACACGCATCGCAGGTGCCAACCGCCTTGAGACTGCGGCGGCGATCGCGCAGAAAGCCTACCCGACCGGCGCAAACGGCATCATCATCGCCACCGCCTACAACTATCCGGATGCGCTTGCCGCAAGCGGCCTTGCCGGCATGCTCGACTACCCGATCCTTCTCGCTGACACCGCGGAGCGCGGGCTGGGAGCTGCGACGCGTGCGGCCATCCAGGCTCTGAACCCGAGCGAGGCCCTGATCGTCGGAAGCAGCGCAGCGGTATCAACGAACGCCGAGAACGAGCTCAACACCCTGCTTGCAGGCAAAGGCTCCGACTCGGTGCAAAGGATCGCCGGTCCTGATCGGCAGGCCACTGCTGACGCGATATATGCGTACGGGCGTGCGCGTGGGACGTGGGCCACGACGGCTGTCGTTGCGACCGGATACAACTATCCTGACGCGCTCTCGATCTCGCCCTACACGGCAAAAGCGTCGGTGCCGGTGTTCTTGGTGCACCCGAGCAACGGCCTCACGGCATCATCGAAGTCAGAGCTTCAGAGCTACAGCAGGGTGGTAATCGTTGGCAGTTCTGCCGTGGTGCCAGCTGCGGTGGAGACAGAACTCAAGCAGCATGCTGCTGTCACGCGCCTCGCTGGCGCGGACCGCTACGCCACATCGCTTGCAATCGCCGAGTGGGCGGCGCAAGAAGGGCATCTTGCCTACAACGGGGTTGCGGTCGCGACCGGCAAGAACTTCCCCGACGCGCTTGCAGGGGGGGTCTTGCAGGGCAGGAGGGGAGCCGTGCTCCTGCTCGTCGATGAGATGCCTGCCGAGAAGCGCGTCTGGGAGCAGGCGTTCACTCAGCGTGCGGGCGAGGTAAAAGCTATGAGCGTGCTTGGCAGCTCGTCGGTGGTCTCCGAGGCGACGGTGACATCGCTTGAGCGCCTGCTCGGCTGGAGATAAGATTGCTCGCTTACTACTCGAGGAGTGTCGTCTGGGAGTACCTGCTCTGCGTTGTGGTCTCTGTGTGCGTGAGCCTCACGGCAGGCAGTGGCTTTTACGCGGATCAGGTGACACTGCGTAGCCTGGTATTCCAGGTCGTGTTGACCGTTATGCTTGGCCTGATGCTGTTTGCTGGCGCGTACAACAAGAAGACGGCCCCGATTGCTGCAGGCGTGTTTGTGCTAGCCGGTTTTCTTCTGATGATCCTGGGAAGGCCAGGGGCGACAAATACGTTTCTCAGCGGGCTGAGTGATCTCTACCCGCTGTACTTCCTTCCCGTTCTGGCAGGGCTGGCTGTCTTTTTGTTGACGCGTACCCGTATGGGGACGGTTGCGTTATTGGTCGCGGGCATGTTGGTCCTGGTGCTCTTGCAGCTTCTGTACGAGCAGGAGCAGCTGGCACTGTTCCTGTTGTTTGTGGTGGCTGCGAGCACACTGTTCGTCTACAAGGGGTATCAACAGAACCAGCAAGGCACCCAAGGAACGGAGACGGCAAAAAGTGTCTTCGTCAGGACGTTTCTGGTCTCCAGCCTGCTTGCTGTGCTCATGGTCGCCTTATGCCTCGGGGCTTTCAGGGCAGTGATCGAGCCGTTGGACCTGTCGACCCGCGAACTCGCACTGGCCACAAAGCAGCTTGTTCTGCAGGCTCAGCAAAAAGGCGGGATGTCCGATGGGCGCATGACCCCCGAGGAAGAGGAAGCGAGTGAGCTTGAGGAGGAGGAGCGGCTTCGCGAAGAGGAGGCCGAGGCGGAGAGGCGTGCGAAGCAACAACGCGAAAGAGCCGAACTGCTCTCGCTGCTCGGCAGGGGCTACCGTGCGGTATTAAGCGCGCTCAGGTATCTGGCGAGCGGGTATCGCTGGGCCCTGGCCCTGGGCTTGATGGCAACAGGGATGCTCGGTGCCGTAAGCGTGAAGCTGTGGAGCCGGAAACGATGGCTCAAAAAACTATCCACGCAAAGCCGGGATGCGCAGGTGCGCGCCTTATACCTCCTGTACCTGCGAAAGCTCAAAGTGCTCGGGATCGAGCGCAGACCAGAAGAGACCCTGTTCCAGTTCGCCGAGAAAGCCAAGCAGCCGCTCTCGCGCTTCAGCGCCGAGGGCCTCAGTGCCGGGTGCCTCAGCACCCCTGAGGACAGCATTGATGCGAGCCCCAGCACTTCCGAGCGCCCCAGCGCCGAAAAAATCGGTTTTGTCGAGCTCACTGACACTTTCGTGTCAGTGAGCTACGGAGGCATCGAGGTGGCTCAAGACGAGCTGAACAGGTGGTTGGCATTTCACGAGGCGTTTTACAAGAACTGCAAGGCGCACCTTGGTGGTTTTAAGTACGTGGTGAGGTTTTTTGCCCTGTAGCTTTGCAAAGACGCTTCCGGAGCACGCTTCTCACGTGTGTCTTGCGGGGAGAAGGGAGTCGGCACTGTGGCAGGTGTCGTGTTTGCCTTTGAGATCAGCTTGCGTGCGTTTTGCATGGGGCACCAAAACTGGCGCACCTGGCCGATTTTGGCTCGAATCTGACGGAAGAAAGCGGATTTTAGTTGCCATGCAGTAAAATTTCCTCTACCGTTAAGGGAATGTTTTTACTCCCGTCTCGATGATATGTCATTGGATCAGGGGAGGGGTTCGTGTGCGTGCGCCACAGGCTCAGCGGGCAACTGCGGCTGGGAAAAAATTGAGACTGCTCTTGGCTGCAGTGCTGCTGCTTGCTCCGCTGGCAGCAGGGGCTTACGCCTTGCAGCCATCACTCTCCCCGAAAGCCTCTGAAGCGTGTGCTGCTGTGATGGCGGAGACATCTAATCCAGCTACGACTGTAATCGGTGTTGAGATTTCTACCAGATCAGGAGGCCGAGAGATCGATACGAAGGACGGCACACTCGAGTTTTTTGCCGAGGTGCTTGACGGCAACGGATTAACGAGACCTTACGAGGAGCAGCTGGATGGCCCATTAGAGTGGCTCATTGCTGGTGACGACCCATTGGCTGCGAAAATAAATGAGCATGGGGTGCTCACCGCGCTCAAGGACGGATCCGTCTCAGTCACAGCGCATCTAGAAAGAGGCAGCCTTACGTCATGGCCGATAAGCATCTCGATTACTAGACAAAAAGATGTTTATGTGGAATCCGCCGAGATCATGGATGAGGCAGGGGAACTTCTCGGTGACAAATCTGCTGACATCATATTGGGAGAAGCCTATCAGTTTCACGTACGGGTAAAGTTGACCAACGGCACTAGCCTAGAAAGTTTTCGGGGAGATGAGATTCCTGGTGTCGCCTGGAGCATAGACAATCCTCGATCAGGCGTAACTATAAACAAGGACACTGGCAGGTTTGAATCGGCCTATGCTGGTAGCAATTTTCAAATCACGGTCTCTGTACCCGTCTCATTTGAGGACGTAGGCGGAAACGCACCTCGTAAGGATTCTAAAAGGGGCTACATAAACGTACTGTCCAACAACGACGGCAGCAACGGAAGCACCGCCACTTCGCTCAAGATCAACGTTGAGTACGAAGAGGCACAGGGCAAAGTCGCTCCCAAACCATATTCATTGAGTCAGCTGAAAGAGCTTGAGATTGGCAGGATATATCATTACACGATGAATACATCGAGTGGCACAAGTCAGGGCGCGTATAGTACCCATAGCGTCCAAGGGGTGGAGTTGGCACGAATACTCCAGGACATGGGGCTCGATGAGCGCAAGGTAAAAAAGCTTTGTGTGTACATGCATAACGAGGGAAATAAGGAATTTCCCCACGAGTTCCTTTTTCAAGAGCGATACTATTTTCCAAATCGCGCCCTTGGGAGGGAGAGCGAAAAAGAGCCGGTGCCCCCGTTGCTTTCTTTAAGAGGCTGGCGTTCCTCACAAGATAGGCAGGATGAGATTACAAAAGATCCTTCGTGCTTAAAAGAAGAGGATTTTCTCTTACGGCTCTATGTTGGAGCCAAAGGCGTTAGCGACTACAATGCTAGCAGCTGTCTTAAAAACGTCAGCGCCATTACGGTGATAATGGAGGGTGCCCCACCCGATGCGGATGATGACCCCCCACCTGCGGACAGCCCCGGTGACGGCAACGATACTGGAACCGTAAGCGGCTCTAACGGCAATGGTCCCGGAAGTGGCCGCCCCGGGCGTGGTGGCAGCGGAAAAGGCGGCATTGGGCGCGGCAATACAAAAACACCAAGCCCTTCGGGGATCCATGATGCTACGACATCAAACGACAGCACGTTTGACCCCATGTCCCCTGACAAAAACGGGGAGGGGAGCAGCATGGATGGCGGTAAAAGCGAGGGCTTAGGATCCGTTCGTAATCCCGAGAGCCCCTTCACGCAGCTTGTGACACCACTTGCGGGAGTCCTATCCCTTGTGGCGGCTTCCTGGTTCTTCCTGAAATCAACCGGCAAAGGACTGCGTCACCGAAGACCAGCAACCGCGTGAGGGAAGACCGGTAAAAGTAGAGTTTTCTGCCCTCTCGTATTAAGATATTCTCTAATGCGAAAGAAACCCGTCTTCTTGCCAATGTTTCTTTCGGCCATCAATGATGGCTCATCGAGCCAAGGGGAGGGGTTTGCGTGTGCCAAATTGTCCGAAAGCCTTTCATGTTTCAGCGGGGAGCCTCATAGATGAGCGAATCCAGTAACGTGGACAAAACCAGAGGAGTGAGCGAATCCAGCGGCGCGGACAGGGTCAGTGGTGTGGACAAGACCAGTAACGCAAACGAGTCTGGCGACGTGCGCAAAGCAAGTGGCGCGAACAGGCTTAGCGACACACAGCTTGCAAACGCTGCCGCGTGCATCAAAAAGATCGTCGACAACATCGAGACGGTGATAATCGGCAAGAGAGAGGTAGTGGAACTCGTCGTCCTCTCGCTCGTCAGCGGTGGGCACGTGCTCATCGAGGACGTTCCTGGAGTGGGGAAGACGAGCCTTGTCTCGGCGATGGCGCGCTCGATCTCCGGCGCGTTCAAGCGCATCCAGTTCACGCCTGACGTGATGCCTTCAGACGTCACCGGCTTTTCCATCTTCAACCAAAAGACCCGTGAGTTTGAGTTTCGGCCTGGCGCGGTTATCAGCAACATCGTCTTGGCAGACGAGATCAATCGGGCATCTGCTAAGACCCAGTCGAGCCTTCTGGAGGCCATGGAGGAGCAGCAGGTAACGGTGGACGGCCATACTTACCGGCTTCCCCGTCCCTTCATGGTGCTTGCCACCCAAAACCCGCTTGAGTCTTTTGGCACCTACCCTCTGCCCGAGGCCCAGATAGACCGCTTTCTTATCAAGATATCGATAGGGTACCCGTCCTTCGGGCAAGAAGTCAGGGTCGTTGACTTGGGCGAGAAGGCCAAGATCGCGCTTGGTGCCGTGGCCGATGCCGAGGATGTCGCAAAGCTTATCGATGACAAGGAAGGCGTTTTTGTTGCCCCGATGCTCTTGAGCTATCTCGTCCAGCTGGTTGCTGCCACAAGGAACCATCCAGATATCCAGGTAGGCTCGAGTCCGAGGGGAAGCATCGCGCTCTATAACCTTGCCCGCTCTTACGCGCTCTATCACGGGCGTAGCTACGTCATTCCCGATGACGTGAAATACCTCGCCCCCTTTGCGCTCAGCCACCGGCTCATACTCACGCATGAGGCTCGGCTCAGTAACAAGACCAATCAACAGGTGGTCGCCTCGATCCTCGACAGCGTTGCGGTGCCGGTAGTGGAGCCGGCAGGTGCGGGCGCGAATGTAGGTGCCAACACGGGCACCAAACCGGTTGTCGGTGCGGGTGCCAACACGGGCACCAGCGCGGGCGCTAATAAATGACATCCGCACGCTCAAGCGTGGGGGTGCCTTTCGGGGTGCGGAAGCACGCCGCCGCCCGTCTGCCTGCCCGCTCGGCAGCGAGCGGGCAACGTGCACCCAGGAATCGGCGGCAGACACTCCTTAAAGTGCTTGTCTGTGTCGTAGCTCTTGTGGTCGCGGCGGTCCCGACGCTCTTCCTGAACACCATCTACGGCTACCTGCCGGTGCTCGTTGTCGGGTTCTCGATGGCTTTCTCGGCGGCATGCCTTTGGATCCTCAAGAGATCGCTTGCCTATACGGAGGAGTTCGGTTTGGCAAGTTGCCGGAGGGGAAGCAACTTTGACTTTGAGGTGAGGATCAAAAACAGGTCGCCGCTGGTGTTTCCCAAGGTGGAGCCCTGGTTTGCGGTCTCGAGTCTTTTTGAGGCGGACGACACGCTCAGCTCTGCGGTGATAACACTTGCGCCACGCGAAGAGCGCGACTTTAGTTTCTCGGTGCGCTTTGATCATATCGGTACCTACAGCGCCGGTCTGCGAAGGATCGTCATTACCGATCTGCTCGGGCTTTTTTCGACGACGCTGGAGAACACAAAGCGCTGCCGTATCAGCGTGGAGCCAAAGATGTACGCCCTGGATCGGCCTTATCTGTTGGATAAAACGCCTTCCGATAGCGAGAGGATGATCGTGCCTACGGTCACCGACACCTCAGAGTACATCGGGGTGAGGGAGTACGTGTGGGGTGACCCGATCAAGACCATCCATTGGAAGCTCTCGGCTCGCGCAGAGAACTATCTCACCAAGCAGTTTGAGGGGTACGGCACGGTGGGCGTGACGATCGTGCTTGATTTCTTTTCGCCGTCCTATGACTCCGAGACGCTGATGTCGGTTTTTGACTGCATTGTCGAGACTGCGCTCTCGGTAGGGAATTACGCCTACGAGAACGGCATGGAGTACGCGTTCGTCTACACCGCCCGTACGGGCGAGAAGCGCAAATACCAGGGTCACTTCACCGGTTTTGCAGAACTCGTGGACGACATGCCAGGGGTATCGGCAGAAAAAGGAGGGCGTACAGGGATCGAGTTGCTTCGGGAGGAGGGGACGGCTCGTTACGCGCATGGCAACATCGTTTACTGCACCGCGAATGTCACCGAAGAGCTCGCCGGCGTGGTTTCCGAGCTTAAAGCGCGCAAAAAGAACCCCATGGTGTTTGCGGTCACCCCTGAGACCTTGAAAGACAAGCAGCGTGAGGACTTCCTGCGGCCGCTCCGCCTTCTTAGCAACACGGGCGTCACATGGATTGCACTTGCCGATGCATCTGAGCTTGGCAAGGAGCTGCGCTGATGCTTTCCCGCTATGTCAAGAGTGTCATCTGGGAATGCCTGCTTTGCACGGTGATCGCTGTATGTGTGAGTTTCACGGCAGGCAGTGGTCTTTACGCGGATCGGACGGCACCGCACAACTTGGCTCTTCAGATTGTGCTGGCCGCGCTGCTCAGCCTGATGTTGTTTTCTGGCGCGTACGACAAGAAAACGGCCTCGGCGGCGGCAAATGTGATTGTAGTAGCTGGCCTTATCGCAGCGGGCGTGCTCATAGTGCCTGGTCTTTTGTCGATGACCCAGGGAAGGCCGGGTGGGGCGAACACGCTCCTCGGCGAGCCGGGCAACGCCTATCCACTCTACCTTCTTCCCCTTTTGGCGGCGCTGGTGGTCTTTTTATTGACCCGCACCCGCACGGGGACGATCGTGCTGTTTGTAGCAGGCATGTTGATCCTGGTGCTCATGCAGCTTTTGTACAAACAGGAGCATCTGACGGCGTTCCTGTCGTTTGTTGTGGCCGCGGGTGCCCTGTTCATCTACAAGGGTTACCAGCGGAATGCCCCAGAGACGGCAACGGCACAAGGCGCTTTCGGTAAGACGTTCTTGGTTTCCGGCCTGCTTGCTGTGCTCATGGTCGCTTTAGGCATCGTGGTCTTCAGGGCTGTGATTGCGCCACTGGATCCGGCGACCCGAGAGTTCAACTTAGCCACGCAGCAGTCTGCTCAGACGACCCCGCAAGACGGCGAGGTGGCCGAGGAGCACCTGGCTCCTGACGAGCAAAAGACAGGCATGCCGAGCGATGAGGGGCAGCGGCTCCTCTCGCCAAAGGGGACCGAGACAGACGAGCAGAAGGACTCGCAAAACAAGAACGAGCCGCCTCCACCGCCAAGCGGCAAGATGGTCCCGATGAGCTGGTACCACCTGGTCGCGATCCCAGCCCTGGCGGTGCTTGGAGTGCTCGGCGCTGTGTGCATGAAACTGTGGAGCCGGAAACGGTGGTTCACGACATTATCCAAACAGAGCCGGGATGCGCAGGTACGCGCCCTCTACCTTCTGTACCTGCGAAAGCTCAAGGTGCTTGGGATCGAGCGGAGGCCGGACGAGACCCTGTTCCAGTTCACAGAAAAGGCGCGGCAGCCACTTTCGCGCTTTAGCGCCGAGGGCCTTGATGCCGAGGGCTTCGGCGACTTCGGCGCCAAGAAAGTCGATTTCGCCGAGCTGACCGATACCTTTGTGTCAGTCAGCTACGGGGGGGTTGAGGTTGCCCAGGACGAGCTGAACAGATGGTTTGCGTTCCATAAGGCGTTCTACCGGAACTGCAAGGCGCATCTGGGCGGCTTTAGGTATATGGTGAGGTTTTTCGCCCTGTAGGCTGCATGCGAGGCTGCATATGCCCTATGGGCCTCATGCGTCCTATAGGCTTCATGCAGGTAAAACTGTCCGCTGTCCACCTTCTATACAGGCAGTTGTAGCAGGATCTCGCACAGTCGGAAACCTCTTCTTCCTCGTCGTTGTCATGCTCGAATGCCAGGCAGTTGAGCGCACATCCAGCGCTCGCCAAAAAGTCCTGGTCTCCGTGTAGGAACTTCCCCGCAGCGTCAAAATAGCTTGGCAATTGCCCTCCGTCTCTGGTTGTGCTCGGTGCCCGTGCTCGGCGATTTCACTGCCGACCCTCCCATGTCCTGCGATTCTGCTGCTTTCCGTCCGTGCTTGGCGTGCGCGGCGATTCTGCTAATCCCTCAGTCCGCGTAGCTCTTCTTTGGTGCAGGCCCTATACGAGCCGTCCTCCTGCCGAGAAACCATAATCACCTTTTTATGGTCGACGCGGATCGCCTTGGCGTGTTCGCCTATATGGAGCAGTTGCCCTCTGCCAAGGACCGCTCCTTCCATATCCCTTACCTCTGAGGCCCCGGATTGGGCGCAGATATCGTCAACAGATATGAGGCCGTCACTCCTTGTGGGCGTTATCTTCATCTTTCCCCTGTATGTGCCGTCATCCCCGCTCAGGCGGAGCCCTATCCCCGCAACGGCACCGATCACGCCCTGTCCCGTTCCTCCGTGTTCAGAAAGATGGAGGCCGAGGCGCTCGGCAAGGTGATAGGCATCCTCTTTTTTCAGAACCTCCCTTTTGGCTCGTTTGCCAAAGCCTATGAGCTCACCGCGGGAGGTTTCGCTTAGTGCGTTTGAGATGCAGTAGCAAAATCCTGGGCTCGATGACTCGTCCATATGCTCCTCTAGGACGTTGGTCCCGAGAGATATGATCTCTGCACTTTTGTCGCCCTCTGTCTCAAGCTCCATACACATGGAGCTGTTGTGCGAGGTGTACGGGATATCCTCGTGCAGCAATAACTGGTGCCGTGTTATCGCGCTGCATATCCCAATGCCTCGTTCAACGAGGGCACCTTTAATGTAGTCAGCTATTTTTCCTGTGCTTATCTTTTTAGTCAGGCTGTCGGTGTCATCGATGCACAGCACGCTCTTCATCGCTAACCCTTTCTCAATTATGCTATTCTGTGTAGTAAGGATAAACTTAATAAAGTTGAAAGCAAAGGGGCATTCAGACAGCTTCTCCGACTTGCAAGTTTAGCTGTTAAGCGCGTTGGCGCGTGCCGTCGTTTCGGCGCGGGCTTCTAACAGCATTGCAAGTATCGCAAAGGGGAGGGAAGGGGTATTTTGGCAAAGTCGAAGCGGCTGGTCGCCACCCTCGTGCAGCCGAAGCAGCCGACCGCCATCCTTGTGCTCGCGCTCGCGCTCGTGCTGCTCGTGTCCATTGGTTCCTTTGCCGGTTCCCTTGATGCTTACGCTGCAGGCGGGGATGGAAGCGGTGGTGGCACCGGCGGCGGATCCTTGCAGCCTTTTGCGCTTGAGTCCTCCACACCGGCTTCCGGTGCCAAAGATATCCCCCTGGACACAAAGTTTGTGCTGCTGTTCAACAAGAACGTGGTGAACATAGCCGTAAAGGAGAACAACCAGAAGGCCGTCACCCTCTGGGCAGGCACCCAGCAGGTGGAGGTCGAGATCCAGATGACGGATGACCAGGTGGAGCGCGAGGATCGTGAGCTTATCACGCTCGTGCCCAAGGAGCCCCTTGCTGAGGCCACAGAATACATACTGAAGATAGATGAGACCCTGACGGCAAAAAACGGCAGCAATCTAGAAAAGCCGATAGAGTTGCGTTTTTACACTGCCGGATATGAGTTCCCTGCGGGGTACGAGCCTGTCACAGAGGACGGGTCCGTCACAGGACACGAGCTTGAGCCAATTTCAGGGGACGTGCCCACCGCAAGGGACGGATCGTCTCCTCTCGGGGGAGGGGGGAGTCAGGATTACTTCCTCATGGGCGCTGCTGCGGTTCTCGTCATCGGGCTTGCCGGTGTTGGCGTGGCGCTTTGGCGGGAGAAAAAGAAGAAAGACGCGCCAGACGGCAGCGAGACGGCTGGCAGCGCACCCGACGGCAGCACGGCACCCGGCAGTACGGTGCCGGTTGACGCAGAGCTCGGCAGTGCACCTGACGACGGCGAGGCCGACGACGGGTCTGATGCTGAGTGACGCACGCAATGACCACGCAGCGAAAAATCGCAACCATAATCCTGCTGGCTGTTCTGCCCTGCTTGTTCCTCATCGCCTCTGTCTGCATAGGCAGGTACAGCGTCAGTGTCAGCGAGGTGCTTTTGTGCATACGGCAGTGGCTCACGGGGATTCCTGCAGGGGTCTCGAGCGAGACCTATGCGGTCGTCACCCAGATCCGTTTGCCTCGCGCCTTCTTTGGGATAATGGTAGGGGCAGCCCTGTCCGTCAGCGGAGCCGCTTTTCAAGGGCTGTTCCGTAACCCGCTGGTCAGCAGCGGTATCTTAGGTGTCTCTTCTGGGGCGGGTTTTGGGGCGGCGCTTTCCATCCTGCTATTCTCCAGCGTGCTTTTCACGCCGATCTTCGCTTTCGTCTTTGGTGTTGTTGCGGTGGTGCTGAGCTATATTGTGGGAAAACTTGCCGGCACCAACACCTCGATCACGCTGGTGCTAGGGGGCACTATCATCCAGTCCATCTTCGGGGCCTTGCTGTCCCTTGTGAAGTATGTGGCTGATACCGATACCCAGCTGCCCTCAATCACGTTTTGGATGATGGGGAGCCTTGCCTCTACCCGCACGGCCGACCTTCTTCTCGCCGGCATCCCCATACTCGTAGGCATACTGGGGCTTTTGCTCATGCGCTGGCGCATCAATGTCTTGTCCATGGGGGATCGAGAGGCGCGCACGCTGGGTCTGCATGTGGGGGCAAACAAGGCTGCCGTCATCTCTTTTGCCACCCTTGCCACTGCCGGTGCTGTTAGCATTAGCGGCGTGGTGGGGTGGATCGGCCTGGTTGTGCCCCATATGGGGCGGATGCTCATCGGCAATGACAACCGCTGGCTTATTCCTACCTGCATCTCTTTAGGCGGATGCTTCGCGTTAGCGGTGGACACCATCTGCCGCACCCTGGTGGGAACGGAGATCCCCTTAAGCGTGGTGTCCGCGCTCGTTGGGGGTCCCTTCTTCATCTACCTGTTAAAGAAGACAAAAGGGGGCAGCTGGTAATGTCCCTTTTAGCCGTGAGCGACCTGACCTTTGGCTACAAGAAGGATTTGCCACCCGTGTTCCACGACATCTCCTTTTCTATAGAGAAGGGTCAGGTGTTTTGTGTTGTCGGGCCCAACGGCTGCGGAAAATCCACGCTGATCGACACGGTCTTAGGCATCAACAAGCCTTGGGGCGGCTCCATTATGGTGGGAGCTAAGGATCTGCGGAACCTAAAACCACGGCAGTTCGCCGAGCATGTGGCATATGTCCCTCAAAGCCACGTGAAAAGCTTTCCCTACCGAGTGATCGATGTAGTGGTGATGGGGCGCACCTATGCCCAGCGCATGTTCTCCTCTCCCAGCGAAGAGGAGTTGGATCGGGCGCGAGACGCCCTTGCGCAGGTGGGGTGGGCAGCCGGATCCGAGGAGCGTCTCTACACAGAACTGTCCGGTGGCGAGCTGCAGCTGGTGCTGATCGCCCGGGCCCTTGCCCAGGCATCAGAGCTGCTGGTCATGGACGAGCCGACCGCCCATCTGGACTTTCGCCATGAGCTTAACGTCATGGAGGTCGTGGTAAAGCTTGCACGGGAGAAGAAGCTGTCCATCCTGATGGCCACCCATTTCTTGAACCAGGCCTTCTATCTGGAGAACGCAGGAGTGGATATCCGTGTGGCGCTGATGGACGGGGGCGTGTTCCACCGGATCGGCCCGCCCTCGGCGACCTTGAATGAGGAGAACCTCCGTCGCGTGTTCCAGATCGTCACGCTGGTGGAGGACTCCAATGTCGACGGGCAGGTGCGCAAGTACATCTTGCCGCTAAAAAACGAGGGGAGCGGCGTGTCATGAGCAGGAGCAGGAGCAAGAGAGTCATTGCGGGAATCCTGGCGCTTGTGTTGGTGTCCACCCTTTTGTTGACGGCCTGCGGCAACGTGGCCCCCGGCTCAAAGGAGTCCGTGGAGACCAAAGAGGTGACCGACTGCATAGGCCGCACGGTCACTGTCCCGAAAGACCCCCAGCGGGTTGTCTGCCTCTACGCCTCGACAGCGCATATGATGGCCCTCTTGGGCAAGGAGCGCCTGATCGTCGGCTCTCCTGACGGGGTGCGGCGAGATATCCTCATGCAGCACAAATACCCCGGCATCACATCGATCGCGGTGCCGTATGTCGAGGGCATCAATATCGATGAGCTGGCTCGCATCGAGGCGGATGTCGCTCTCGTAAGAAGGAATATCGCCGAGGATCCCGCCACAGCCGAGAAGCTGGAGAAGCTCGGCATCCCCTATGTGACGGTTGATTACTACTCTATCGATGAGCTACGTACGGCGATATCTGTGGTAGGGGCGGTCTTTGACGAGGAGGAAAAGGCCCAGGCGTACCTTGACTTCCTTGATGAGACCCTTTTTATGGTCAAGGCGCGCACAAAGGACATACCGGCAACAGAGAAGAAACGCGTCTATCACGCCATCAACGAGGCCACCCGTACCGATGCGTATGGCGATCTTTGTTGGGAGATCACAACAGACGCAGGGCTTATCAACGTGTCTACTGAGGATGGCTCGACGTTCAGCTCGGAGGACGGCTACATAACGCTCGAGCAGATCTATGCGTGGAACCCCGAACACATCGTGGCCAATGACTTCAACGCCCGTCGGTATATGCTGACGGACAGCAAATGGTCGGGGCTAGATGCGGTAGCAAACAAGCGGGTATACACCCTTCCTGTAGGGGTTAGCCGCTGGTGCCATAAAGGTTCCATGGAGCCTCATATGGCGGCGCTCTTCCTTGGTCGTCAGTTCTACCCCGAGCTCTTTTCCGATATCGATCTCGCGCAATACACCAAGGACTATTACCAGCGGTTTTTCGATCTTGATCTGTCCGACGAAGAGATCAGCGCCGTGCTCAGCGGTGAAGGTATGCGTCTGCCGAAGGAGACGCAAGGCAAGCAAGACCAATAAAATGATGTGAGGTGTTTGCAGTTTTTTGTGTTTACAGTCCTCTGTGATTTGTTGTGGAGATTCCGTTTATTGTGGCAGTCACGCCCTGCCAATGCTAAGCTGACATTTAGCATTTGGTCATGGAGAACATCTAGCTATGGACAGCAAACCTATCTGTTTTAGCGTTGGGAAGGAGTGGTTCTTAGTGCAGCGACTCAAAAGGCCTAGTTCCCTCATCAGTGTGTTCCTTGCAATGACCCTTCTACTCTCCCCGGTAACCGCCTATGCCTCGGTGCAGCCGTTTCTGCCGAGCGCCCCCGGGGACTCAGGCGGCGGCGGCGGCGCAGTCCCGCTTTGGCCTTGGGGCTGGGGGATCGTCACCTCACAGGCCACTTCGACCGCTTTTACGCTGACCGACAGCTATGAGGTTCTTACAAGCAAGGTGACATATATCGAGACATCGACCCCCGCAGGGGGCCCTCAAAGTTTCGTTGCCTTCGTGAACCAGAACCCGACCCCTGCGACGAATAAGTCCTACCTGTACATGGACAAGGACGGTGTGCGCCAAAACATCGAGAGCAACATCACATTCCCCCCCACGCGCAACACCTATACCGATCCCGACAACAGCAATTGGCCGTTCCCGACCTATACCTCATCTGATGGCACCACGTTCACGGCGGGCACTGGCACTTGGGTGCTCCCTGTCCTTAACGTGACGTTGGAGCCGGGCGCTCTTTACGAGTTCGGCTTCCTCGCGGGCCTCCAGTCAAACAACGGCATGACCGGTGTCGTCTACACCGACGCAGGCAGGCAAAAGCTCGGCTACATCCAAAACGACAACAACCCCAGCTACTCTGATGAGACGACACAGTTCGACACTAAGAAACTCGATCCGTACCTGTTCCGCAACCCGTACGCCGAGCCCACCTCGACGGGCACGTTCGAGGACTTCGTGTTCCGCGTACAGACCTATGCGGATCTTGCGGCCTTTAACAATGCGCTTGCGGGTGCCCAATCGGCGTTTGCCTCGGCAAGTGCCAACGCGGGGCTTGGGGTCGGACAGATACGCCCCGACCTTGTTACAGCTCTTGGGAGCGCCATTACCAGCGCAACGCTTGTCCCGGCATCCGGCATGCGTATGTGGCTGCAGCCGGACGTGGATGATCTGACGAAGACCCTCAATGATGCTGTCGCCGCTCTGGTTCCAAACGGCCTTGATGTTGACAAGACCGCGCCTGTGTCTAGCTCGGATGCGACCGCTACCTATGAGTCTGCGCCTGCGACGATCACCATCACGGCGACGGACGAAGAAGGCGGTTCAGGGGTAGCAGCGCTTTACTACCGGCTTGATGACAACGCCACCCAGACGGTGTCGGCGGCAGGCACCACAGTCGTTCACACACTTGCCGCCGAGGTCGTCGCCTCGACCGATGGCACCCACACCATCGAGTTCTGGTCGACAGACAACGCCGAGAACGTGGAGTCGCCGCACAACGTGGTGACGTTCCACATAGGCCTTTTCCCCGATACCACTCCTCCGATCTCGATCTGTGATGCCGATGTGAGCTATATCGGCGCGGCCACGATCACCATCACCGCCACCGACACCGGCCCGGCGAACCAGGTGGTAAGCGGGGTTGACTCCATCACCTACACCCTGAACGGCGGTGATCCGGAGACCGTTTCCGGCGACACGGCGGTCGTCACCGTCGCTGAGGATGGCGACTGGATCCTAGAGTTCTGGGCAACAGACAACGCCGAGAACGAGGAGGCCCCGCATAACGTCGTCCACTTCGATGTCACCATCATAGACGACCCCGATGAGCCTGATCCCGAGGACATGCCGATCACGGCAACGGTCAAGGATAAGCATGGCAAAGGGGCGCATGGGGCCGATGGCTACAGCGCTAGCGACACCGTCTCCTGCGGCATGTGCCATGAGAGCCGGTACCCCGTAGGTGCCACCAGCTGCACGGACGAGGGGTGCCACCGCGTCGCAGAGGCCCGTGACCTTGAGCCAGATGAAGTAAACGAGGATCCGCCAGCAAACCATGGCTATATCAGACCCAACACGTATGACTGCGATGGCTGCCACAGCGTCTTGAGCCCCACAGGCTCGATCGAGCGCATCTCGGGCGCTGACCGCTTCGCAACTGCGATCGCGGTGAGCAAGAAGAACT
>Ga0123353_10003916_pt1 | contig 19023 bp, 12 predicted proteins | sample TergutLab28metaG_3_FD_92763 | JGI IMG/M metagenome (GOLD analysis project Ga0123353, IMG submission 92763) | Labiotermes labralis P3 segment gut microbial communities from Petit-Saut dam, French Guiana - Lab288 P3 | ecosystem: Host-associated > Arthropoda: Insects > Digestive system > Gut ... | reverse complement strand
GAAAGCCTTCAGCTGCACGTGCTATCTTGACGAAATGGGCAACAGGCCGGAGTATGGCGACGTACTCAGCTGGGCGGAATCCTCCGCCGTGGTGTACGCCAACTCCGTGCTGGGCGCGCGCTGCAACCGCAATTCCGGCATCATCGAGCTGTTCGGCTCCATCCTCGGCCGCGTGCCGAGGTTCGACCTGCTCACCGACGAGGGCCGCCGGGCAAGCTGGATCGTCGAGGTGAGGACCACCCAAAAGCCCGAGGCCCAAGTGCTGGGCTCCGCCATCGGCATGAAGGTCATGGAGGCCGTGCCCTATGTCAAGGGCCTGGACGCGTGGCTCGGCACCGAACTCAATGAGGCCGCGACGGCCTTCCTGAAGGACTTCGGCGCGGCGACCGCCTCCAACGGCGCGGTGGGCCTCTACCACATCGCGAACCTGACCCCAGAGGCAAAGGAGCTGGGCGAAGGCCTCATCAAGGACGGCGCGCAGGTCTACGTGGTCGACGACGCGGAGCTGGAACGGGTGAAGAATTCCTACCCGAACATCTGGAAGGATTCCAACGCCCAGCCAGACCGCTGCTTCCTCGGCTGCCCCCACCTGACCGTGGCCCAGTTGGAGGCGTGGGAGAGCCGCTTCACCGCCGCGCTGCAGACTGCCGGCAAAGCGAAGCTGGGCCTGCTGACCATCCTCTCCGCCGCGCCGGAGGTGCTCGAGCGCTACCAGGCCGAGCGTGCGGACTCCCATGCCCGGTTGACAGGCATGGGCGCCAGGCTCACCGCCATCTGCCCGCTGATGTACATGAACAACCCCCTGTGCGGCAAAAAGCCGGTGATCACCAACTCCAACAAGCTGCGCACCTACACCAGCGCGCGCTACTTTACCGACGACGAAATACTTGCAATCTGCGTGAAAGGGGGCTTTTGAGCATGCCAGAGAAAGTATTTCAGGGCAGGCCCGTCATCGCCGGGACATTGCCCCCCACCGCCGCCGTGGTGTCCCGCCAGGGCGTAAACACCCTCGCGTCCTTCCAGAAGAGCGCGCTGATGCACAAGAAGACCGTCATCTGCTCGGACCAGAACAACAGCGACCTCTACAACAAGAACCTCACCGGGGTTGCGCTGTGCCTGCCCCAGACCATCGGCTCCACCACCGGCGGGATGGTACTGTTCGCCGCGTGCGCCATGGGGATCACCCCGGCGGCCATGCTCTTTTCGCAGCCCATCGACTCCCTCGCCGCCGCGGGCGTGATCCTTTCGGACGTCTGGACGGAAAATACCATCGTTGCGGTGGACAGCCTGGGCGACGAATTCCTGCAGTATGTGCAGGACGGCATGATGCTGGCTGTCAGCGAGGACGGAAAGGTCACGGTGGCATGATAGCAACTTAAAAGATGCTGGACGAACCCCGTGATATTTCACGGGGTTCGTTTTTGTCATTGACAAATCGAGACAGCCTCTGCTATAATTTAGCTTGAAAAAAGCTTATAAAGGGGGAGCCCATTATGAAAAAAATTTTTCGGTGCATCGGGTCCATGCTGCCCATCCTGCTGGCCGTCTCCGTGCCGGCGGCCGCGATTCCCGCAGCCGCCGCGGGGTCGGCGACAGCGATCGTCAACCTCAAGACCGACGATATGGCCGATCCCATCGGCATCGGATTCAGCCCGCGCTTCTCCTGGCAGATGGCGTCGGACGTCGCCGGCCAAAGGCAGACGGCCTATCAGATCGCCGTATACAGGGGCAGCGAGCAGATATGGAGCACGGGCAGGGTGGAGGACGGGGTCTCCGTCGGCATCCCCTACGCCGGGCCCGCCCTGGACGGCTGCACGCAATACGGCTGGGAGGTGCAGGTGTGGGACAAGGACGGGGATGTCCACACAGCCCGCGCGTCGTTTGAGACGGGCCTGCGCACCTGGGACGGCTCCGAATGGATCAGCATGCCGGGCGCGGCGGCCGACGGCTCCTCGACGTTCCGCCGGGCGTTCACCCCGGAAAAGGCCGTCAAGTCGGCCAGGCTCTATGCCACGGGGCTTGGCGTCTTCGACGTCTGGATCAACGGCGCGCGGGTGGGGAACGACGAGTTGAAGCCAGGCTTCACCATGATGACCAAGCGGGTGAGTTCCTTCGCCTACGATGTGACTGGCCTGATTGGTTCCGAGAATGCCGTCTCCGCCGTGATCACCTCCGGCTGGTGGACGGGCGAGGCCGCCCCCGGCAACCCGGGGAAAAATACCGCCGTACGCTTGAAATTGCTCCTATCCTATGAGGACGGCAGCAGCGAGGTGATAGGCACCGGCGCGGACTGGAAGGCCGCGGACGCCTCGCCCATCCGCATGGCCGGCATCTGGGCGGGAGAGACCTGCGACGCCAACTTCGGCACGGCCTGGATGCTGCCCGGCTTCGACGACGCGGACTGGAAAGCGGCGGCGCCCAATAAAGAATTTAACGGCGAGATCACGCCGATGATCGGCAGCCGGGTGCGGGTGCGCAAAGACTTGGAGCGGACTGTGAAATCCGTCACCGTCTATGACGGCGCGCGCGGGGAGTCCCTGCTGCAGCACGGCAAAATCAACGTGACCGGGACTTACAGGGACGGGCAGGCCTTCACCCTGCGCCCGGGGGAGACCGCCGTGGTGGACCTGGGGCAGAACTTCTCCGGCTGGTCGTATTTTGAGGCCGAGGGCCCCAAGGGCGCGGTGATCGCCCTGCGGCACGGCGAGATGCTCAACGACCGGGACGGGCTGAAAGCCAGGGGCAACGACGGCCCCGAGGGCAGCCTCTATACCCAAAACCTCCGCGCGGCAAAGGCGACGGCGACCTATATCATGGGCGGCAAGGGCGTGGAGGCGTACCACTCCTCCCACACGTTTTACGGCTTCCGCTACTGCTCCATCACCGTGACGCAGCCCGTGACCTTCCACAGGGTGAAGGGCATGGTCGTCACCTCGGCGCAGACGGACACTGCGCGCCTGAAGACCTCGGACGAGAGCGTCAACCGGCTGATCAGCAACATCCTCTGGGGGATGTACAGCAACTACCTGAGCATCCCCACCGATTGCCCGCAGCGCGACGAGCGCCAGGGCTGGACGGCGGATACCCAGGTCTTCTCCACAACAGGAGCCTATTCTGCGGACGTAAAAGGCTTTTTTGAGAAGTGGATGGCGGATATGCGCGACTCCCAGCGCAAAGACGGCGCCTTCCCAGACTGCGCGCCCACCGGATATGGCGGCTACGCGAACCTGGGCTGGGGCGACGCGGGCGTGATCGTGCCGTACAACATGTACAAGATGTACGGCGACCCCGCTGTCATCGAGGACAACTGGGACGCCATGGTGAAGTTCATGGACGTCTACATGGCGGGCACAAGGAAGTGGGGCGGCGGCCACGCCTACGGCGACTGGCTGGCCTATGAGGACAACGGCAAGGACATCAAGGACTACTGCGGCGTGGCCTACTACGCCATGGATGCCCTGATGATGTCCGGGATGGCCCGCGCGACGGGCAGGGAGAGGGAAACCGTCAAGTACCGGAAGATCTATGAGGCGGAAAAGGCGTTTTTCCAGAAGCAGTTTGTGAAGCGGGACGGCTCCCTCACCCGCACGGAACAGACCGCCTGCCTGATGGCCCTGTGGGCGGACCTGCTGCCAAACGAGGCATCAAAACAGATCGTGGTCAACGCACTGCTGGACAACATCGCCCGCAACGGGGGTAAGCTGCAGACAGGCTTCTTAGGCACCGCCGTGCTGCTGCCCGCGCTCACGCAGGCCGGCGCGGTGGATACCGCCTACCAATTGCTGCTCCAGCGTGAAGACCCCTCCTGGCTCTACAGCGTGGACCAGGGGGCCACAACCATCTGGGAGCGCTGGAACTCCTTCACCCTTGCCGACGGGTTCGGCCCTGTGGGCATGAACTCCTTCAACCACTACGCCTATGGCGCGGTGGCCGAGTGGATGTATGGCTATATGGCGGGCATCCTGTATGACTTTGAACAGCCCGGCTTCAAGCATATCAACCTCAAGCCCTATCCCAATAAGGCCATGCGGGCCGTCGACTGCGCCTTTGATTCGCCCTATGGGACCATCGTATCCAACTGGGCCTACAGCGGCGACAACTTTGTCTACGACGTCACAGTGCCCGCCAACGCCACGGCCACGGTGTACCTGCCCACCCCGGAGGGCACGCCCTATGCCATGCAGGGCGAAGGCATCGAATACATAGGCATGGAGGGGGACAGGGCCGTCTTCCGTGTGGGGGCAGGGTCCTTCCGGTTTGTCGCCGGGGAGGCGGCCAAGCATGTCGCGCCGCCCACGACGGGAGAAACAATATGGCCGATGCTGGCGGCGGGCTTGGGGTTCGCGCTGGCGGTTGGCACGATGGTTGCCACGCTGCGCGGGAGGAAACCGCGGCGGCGGGCATGAGGCAGGCTCGAATAAGATCGGAGGCGCTCCATGAAAAGCATGAAGAGAATCCTTGCCGGGCTGGCGGCCCTGTGCCTGCTGTGCGGCGCGGCAGATACCCCGGCAGCCGATCGGCGTGTCCCTGCCGAAATCGTGGGCAAGGTGCGCGTGCAGGTGCTCTCGCCCATGTTGGTGCGGTTGGAGGTCAAGGGCCGCAGGGGCTTTGAGGACCGCGCGACCTTCCACATTGCCAACCGCGATGACTGGCCGGGCGACACGGTCGAACGCAGTGACGGCCGGAATGTTGTGGAGTTGGCATGTTCGAATTTCGTTGTGAATATCCCTCTGCGCGCCAAAAGCCTAAAGGGCGTGAGCATTGCGGACAGGGAGGGCAACCTGCTGTGGGAATACACCGAGTTGCCCGGCAACAAGGCCGCGCTGCCCGCTTTCGCTGAGGACGTGCCTGCCTTCGCCATCGCGGATACCCCGCGCGTCGTACCCGCCGCTTGGGGCTTTTCGCCGCAGCCGAAGGGCAACTTGAAGCGCCGCAGGTCCAACGGCTGGGATTTGAAAAATGACGCGCCCGACATGTATATATTTCTGCCGGGCAATGACCACAGGCAGCTGCGCGCGGATTTTGTGCACCTGACCGGCCGCACGGAGATGCTGCCTCTCGCGGCCCTGGGCGCCTGGGACAGCCGTTACTACGCCTACACCCAGGAGGCTGCCATGGCGCAGGTGGAGGACTACCACAGCCGGGGCCTGCCCCTGGATGTCCTGGTCATCGACACCGACTGGCGCGTGGCCGAGGGCGGCACAGGCTATGGGATCAACGCCGGGCTGTTCCCCGACATGGAGGGCTTCATCGGTTGGGCCCACGGCAAAAACGTCGAGCTCATGTTCAACGACCACCCGGAGCCCACTCAAACGATCTTCAAGAAGCAAAACAACGTCCTAACCCCGAAGGAGGTGGCGTTCCGCTCCTCCAACCTGCAAAACCTGCTGCGTCTGGGCCTCGATGCCTGGTGGTACGACCGCAATTGGTGGACCACCGTCAAGCCGCTGCCGGGCTTCACCCATGAGGCGCTGGGCATGGCCCTCTACGCCGACGCACAGCGGGCAGTCTACCCGGACCGGCGGCTGTTCATGATGTCCAACGTGGACGGTATCACCAATGGCCGGGACGAAAGCCCCGGGAATATCGCCGCGCACCGCTACGCCGTGCAGTGGACCGGCGACACCGGGGGCCATCAGGAGACCATCCTGCAGGAGCTGCGCAACACCCTCCTGCGGGGGGAAACCGGCCCGTTGCCCTATGTCAGCACGGACCTGGGCACGCACACCACGCACATCGACGCCATGTCCGACGCGGAATACCTGCGCTGGATGCAGTTCGGGGCGCTCTCGCCCATCTTCCGCCCCCACTGCACCAACTCCGCGGGTGGCCGCATGCCCTGGCTCAAGGGCGATGCCGTCACCGATGTCTTCCGGGCGTACGTCAACCTGCGCTACCGCCTGCTGCCCGTGTTCTACGCCCTTTCCCGCGAAAATTACGACACCGGCCTGCCGATGCTGCGCCCCATGGCAAACCGCTATGACCAGTACCTTCTTGGCAATGATATCCTGGTCGCGCCCGTGCTGGCGGAATCCTCCATCAAAAGCATCCCCGCGGAGTGGTTCTCCGATCTGCGGGGCGAATATTTCAACAACATGGACCTCTCCGGCGCTCCTGTCCTGGCCCGCGGGGAGAGTAGCATCGAGTTCGACTGGGGCTGGGGCAGTCCGGACCCCTCGATCAATGACAACTATTTCAGCGCGCGCTTCACGGGGACGCTCACCCCGTCCGAAGCGGTGAAGCTGCACCTGGAATCCGACGACGGCTGCCGCCTCTACATCGACGGCGAGCTGATCGTGGACAGCTGGGAGCCGCAGGTTGCGGAATTTTCCCCCGACCTGGCGCTGGAGGCGGGCCGCGCGTATGACCTGCGCCTGGAATTCTTCGAGCAGGAAAACGGCGCGAAGTGCGTCCTGCGCTGTATTCCGGCGGAGGTTTCAGAAAAAAGCCTGCCCCGCACGGTGTGGATCCCCGAGGGCGCGTGGATCGACACCGTGACCGGCAAAACAGTCGCGGGCCCGCAAACCATTGAAATAGGTCCTCTTGACATCGGCGCGTATCCCATCTATGTGCGGCGGGGCGCAGTGATCCCCCTGGCAGATGAGATGCTCACAACCAAGGATGGCGATTGGAGCCATCTGACCCTGGACGTGTACCCCTGCGCCGATCAAAGCGGCATGGCCGTGCTTTATGAGGACGACACGGTCTCAAACGCGTACCAACAGGGCGGGTTCCGCACGACAGCGTTGCGAACCGGCTTTGCCGACGGCAGTGCCACGCTGTCCATCGGTAAGGCCGAGGGTGCTTTCACCGGCCCTCGGGCATTTGCGCGGCGGGATTGGACGATTCGCGTGCACCGCCCGGAGGGCTTCGGCCCGCTGGAGGGCGTGACCTGCAACGGCGAAGCCATCGCCTTCGAGGCCATCTCGCAGGCGGACGGGGCCATGCCCTTCGCCCTGCGCGGCGGCGCAACCGACGGCGACGTGTATGAAATTCAAATCAGCGCGCCGGTGGAGCGGGCGCTGGCGCTGGCGTTTGCGTTTTCATAGGCGGGGGCTGCAGAATTCGCATGCCGCGGGGTCATGGGCCCTGTAGGCCGCCAGATCCAGCGGAACTATTTTTTCATCGTCGACAAAATCGATCCAGGCGCCCATACCGGCCCAGTCGAACGGGCGGTGCAGCCAGATATAGGTGTCATATGGTTCCACGATGGGCATGCCGCCCATGGCGTCGATGCCCGCCATGACGATGTCGTGGAACAGCCGTTTGTTCTCCGTGAGCCTGCACGGGTTGAAAAACGAGAACTCCCCCTGCAGCATGTTGGCCTTATAGCAGCGCAGGGAGATGCGCGTGAGCTTGACATTCGCCAGCGCGGCGGGATCGTCCGCCGCGTTTTGCTCTGCCCGGTCAAAGAGCTTATCGAGTTTTTTGTACTCGTCCGGCCTGAAATAGATCCACTGCTCCGGCCGGCCGAAGGCGCTCATATGTATGGTATCCATGGCCTTCCTTGTGCTCACGTCCAGGTATTCCTTCATCTGCGGAGCGGCCGCGCCGTAGTAGGCAGCCATGAATTCATCGATGATATGCTCAACGTTGGTCTTCGGGTTCCACAAAATCTTTGACATCAGGTAGACGCGCAGTTCCGCGAATTCTCCATTTTTGCCGCCCTTGCCCTCGTTATAGCCCTGCTGAAACGTGCCCTTGACGCCGTTTTCAGTATAGAACTGCATATTGGGCGAGAGGGTCTGGAGGTTCGGGAAAATGGCGGGATAGAAGTTAAAATTTGTTGTGTAATCCCAGATATACAGCTTCGCGCCCTCCACCGCGCACAGCTTGCCCCACTCGACGACGTTCTGGCCGAAGGGGGAGGGCCGGTCCTCAAAGCGGTTGAAGACGTTGTCCTCCAGCAGGCCGCCCCGCCTGCTGCTGCCGCAGGTCTCCTGGGGATGGCTGAAGCAGCTGTTGATGGAGCAAAGGCGCACGATGACGTTGCGGCGCGGCACGATCACCTCTTCGGGATTCTTCGGCGCGTCCTCCGAGTAGAGATAGGCAAATGTATCGATGTCTATCCGCCTGCCGGGCTGATTCAACTCCAGCCACGCCTCCACCGCCTGCGCGACCTGGTTGACGAACCAGATGTTCGTGCCGGAGGGGCCGCCGTATTTCTTGTCGGAGGCGAGGCAGCGGTCGCATTCGCAGACCTCATAGTTGTCGTCCGCCGAAACGGAAAGAATCCTGTAATCCGGGTCGGTGTAAGTCGTCAGCTGCTTGATGCAGTTTTCAATGGCCAGATCGATGACATGCTGGGAGGTCAGGCAGCGCTGGAAGCTTGTGCGGACGTTCTGCTTGCCGATATACTCCGGCTGCCACCCCGTGTAGTTGCGCCTGAACGCGAAATCCTCATTGGGGTCGCATTCCGACGCCGGCACCAGCTGCCCGATGGTGTGGCAGCCGTTCATGAAATACCGGACCCCATAGCCCTGTTCCTCCCCCTTGGAGGCGCTGTTCTCCCTGTGGAAGGCCGCGAATTCTGGGCTTTTGATGGCGGACCAATAGATGTCGCGGCATTCCAGCGCCGGGTTGCTGATGCTGCTCAAATTCGCGTCAATTTTAATGTCCTGCTTGCTGGGGATCACCTTGAGTTCCGGTGTGAACCAGCGGCAGTCCAGCTCGTCCTCGATGAAGCTCGCGCAGCCGTACATGGTGCCGCGGCCTATGCCGTAGATGAAGATGTCTTCCCCTATGACCTTTTTGATAAAGCCCTCATCGGAAAGCTTCGCGATGTCAGCCGCGTCAAGGGCGCTCCCGCCGAAGCTCTCAAGCCCCAGGGCGATGAATTTGCCGCCCCCGAACGCGGATTCCGTGACAGGCCCGGCGAACGTCGCCCCGCCCGTCATGCCGGCGGCGAATTCCTTCAGCCACTTCGCGCCCAACTGGATGGACTGGTAATAGACATTATCGCCCGTATCGTTGGGAATCACAATCGTATATTCCGCTTCGCCGCCCTCAAACACGGGCAGCCATGCCGTGATTGATGCCTTGGGGTCGACATAGGGATCCCCGCCGTAGTTGACGGGCCCCTGCATGGGGGGATTGAGCATCGGAATCAAAAACGACTGGAAGAACAGGATGAAGCTCAGGACCCAGGTTTGGAGCATCGCCATATCAACACATTCCCTTCGATCATAAGGTAAGCTAAGTATACAAAATCAATGTGAGAATGTCAACTGAAAATAGTTGCAACCACCATCGGAATATGTTACAATACACCAAAGCAATGGGAGGTATGCATGATGCAGTGGCTTTACCTACACGTGCAGGCGGTTTTCCTGTCCGTCGTGATCCTGTTCAGCGCCCTTTTCAACGCAGGCGGTCTGCCGAAAAAAATAGATATGCCTGCCCTTGACGCCGGGGAGCTTGGCGCCTATGTGAACCCATTCGTCGGGACAGGCGGCTTGCCCTGGGTGACCGGAATGCTCTATCCGGGCGCGACCGTGCCCTTTGGAACGGTCAAGCTCAGCCCCAGCACCTGCTTTGCCGGGGGGATCGATTTCTATCCCACCAACGGCTATTCCTACGCCCACGGCTTCACCCTTGGATTCGCCCACACGGTCCTGGAGGGGGGCAACTTCCGGGTGACGCCGGCTGTGGGGGATACGGACCCGGCCAACCGGCTGAAACGCCCTCTCCCATTTACCCATGACCGCGAGGTTGCCTCCCCGGGGTACTATGCCGTATCCCTGCCGAGCATCGGCTGCCTGGCGGAGCTGACGGCCTCGACCCATGTCGGCGCGCACCGCTACACCTTCGCGGGCGGGCGGGACGCCCACCTGTTCATCGACGCCACCAGCTTCCTCCGGGACGGCAGCGCCAGGGACGGGAAAATCAGGGTTGACCCTGCCGCGATGGAGGTCACGGGCGAGGCCTGCGTCAGCGCGAGCTTCGCGGGGCGGTACGGCGGCCTGACGGGGTATTTCGTGGCGCGGTTCAGCAGGCCCCTTGCGTCCTATGATACCTGGGCAAACGACGATGGAAGCGATGTGGGCGCAGACCTGAATTTCGGCAACATCGCGGGCGAGCCCCTGGAGCTGAAGGTCGGCATCAGCTTCGTCAGCCTCGCCAATGCCAGGGAAAACCTGGAGGCGGAGGCGAACGGCCTTGATTTTGAAGGGATACGGGCCGCCGCCCGCGGTGACTGGGAGGAGCACCTCTCTAAAATTCGAATTGAGACCGAAGATGAGACGGTGAAGAGGATCTTCTACACGGCCCTCTATCACTCGATGACCTTTCCCGTGAATTTTACCGACGTCAACGGTGAGTATCTCGGCTTCAACAGGCAGGTCGGCGAGGCGCGGGGCGGGTTCACTTATTATACGGACATGTCTCTCTGGGATACCTTCCGGACCGTGCACCCGCTCTACACCCTGATTGCCCCCGATGTGCAGCTCGACTGCGTGAAGAGCCTGGTCGAGATGGCGAAAATCGGCGGTTCGCTGCCCCGCTGGCCCTCCGGCGGCGGATATACGGGCTCCATGTTTGGCACCCCCGCTGACATGGTCATCGCGGAGGCCTACCTGAAGGGCATCACCGGCTTCGACGCGGAGGCGGCCTATGGCTTCATGAAGAGGACCTCGGAGCAGGGCATGCCGGGAGGGGTGGACGGCCGCACGAATGTGGATGCCTACAACCAGTACGGATTCGTGCCCGCGGATGTGCAGGATAAGGGCTCGGTCAGCTCGACCCTGGAATACGCCTGGGCGGACGGGAGCATCGCCCTGCTGGGCGAGGCTCTGGGCAAAAGCGAAGCGGAGGTCCAATACTACAGGGATAAATCCATGCGCTACAAAAACCTGTTCGACCCCGGCACGAAGTATTTCCGCCCCAAAAATGCCGACGGCACCTGGGTGACACCCTTCAGCCCCTATATTACGAGCTACTACAACGAGGTGCTGGTCATGTTCCCGAAGGCATACGCCGAGGGCGGCGCGCAGCACTACAGGTGGTCGGCGCCCCAGGACCCCCAAGGCCTCATCGAACTGTTCGGCTCCAGGGAGTATTTTGTCAGTGAGTTGGACAAATTTATGGCCTCCGCCAGCCGGAACATGGCCGCCCTGGACCCCGGCCCGGGCTATTGGCACGGCAACGAGCACAACCTGCACGCCATGTACCTCTTCAACGAGGCGGGCCGGCCCGACCTGACGCAGAAATGGGCGCGCTGGGCCCTGACCGAGCGCTACGGCACGGGGCCCGACGGCCTGGACGGCAACGACGACGGCGGCACCCTGAGCGCGTGGTATGTCCTTTCGGCCCTGGGGATCTATCCTGTCGCCGGCACGGACCGCTACTGGATCGGCGCGCCCATCGTGGACAGCGCCGTGCTGCGCCTCGGCGCAGGAAAGACCTTGACGGTCACCGCGAACAACCAGTCGGCCTGCAACAAATACGTGCAGAGTGTGACCCTGAACGGCGTGCCGCTGGGCGAGCCCTGGATTCTTCACGGGGCGCTTACGGCCAATGCCGCAAACTCGCTTGTATTCGAGATGGGCCCAAAGCCCGCGCCGGGCGGCGGATTCTTGCTATAGCGGTTATGGCGGTTGAATTCCAACGAGGAGGCAGATTACCATGTCATTTTATTATTGGTGCGAAGCTACTTTATGCTGGCTACTCAGTGGACTTTCCCTGCTTTTGCCGCTTGGACGGTGGCTGCCAGAGGGAAATGACGCATTCGGGCTGTTCAACCGCTACTGCATCCGCTATACCGCGCAGACGCGTTTGATGGGTGAGATTTCATATTCCATCGGATTCCGGGAGGTCACCGAGACGTTTTTCCTGGAGGCCGCCGCCGAACCCGTCATGTTTTGCAGCTTTATCGACGGGTTCCTGGATGGCAGGCTGGCATACCAGGCACAGGAACTGACGTTTTCCCCGCTGGATGGCGGCGGCGGGGAATACTGTATCGAGAGCGTCGTGCTGGAATGGGTCAAACCGCCGCAGGACACCCGCCTTTTGCTGGAGGATGCCTATAGCCAGGCGGGCGTGGACCTGCGCCGGGGCGGGGCGCTGGATTCCTTTGTCTGGAAGGCCGCGCCGAAGGGCTTCGCAAATCTCCTCAACCGCTTTGACGAAGGGCGTCTGGTGCAGCAGTCCTATTATGGCACGGGGTCCCCGCCCTATGTGAGCAGCAATTACATGGGGACGCCATGGTGCTACAACCCCGTGCAGGGCGGCGACCAGCACGGCAACCGCTCGAAGCTGGTGCACTATGCCACGCGCGGCAATGAAATCTACATCAAGTGCCGCCCGATGGACTGGTCAAAAAACAGCGAGCTGACGCCTTCCTATATGGAAAACACCTATACTCTAAAGGATGGCGTCCTTGCAGTGGACAACCGTTTTGTGGATTTCAGCGGCTACGCGCACCCTGCCTCCCGCCAGGAAATGCCCGCCTGCTACGTGATCAGCGCCCTTGATACGTTTTACTTCTATGGCGGAAATGCCCCCTGGACAGACGACGCGCTCACCCGGAAAAGCAACCTGCCCTTCTGGGGGAACAATCCCGACGCCTTCTTTTATCTGGACCTTGCCAATACGGAAACCTGGTGCATCTGGACCCAAGGTGGTCAGCCGGACGCCTTCGGACTGAGCGTATATACGCCTGGTGCCGAAATCCTGATGGCCGGGCGGTCCGGCTCCAAAATCACATATGATGCCAATGCCGACGCGACGAACTATGTCGCGCCGCTGCGGACGCTGCAAATGACGGCCGAGCCATTTGAATACACCTATTACCTGACCGCGGGTGCGCTCTCACAGGTGCGCGGGGTTTGGCTGGGTATGCAGTCATAGAAAGAGCTTTCCTATGATGGAACAACAGAAGAAAGCGCACACAATCACTGCGAATACCCGCCGCCTGCTGCCAGAGGACGGCCTGCTGCTGGGCAACGGCGACATCTCCGTCAGCGTCTACCCCGACGTGGACACCATCAACTTCCGCTTTGGCAAGGGCGACGTGTGGGACCGGCGCTTCGACTACAGCGTGGACCCCGAGCCCGTGGATATAGACGAGCTGACCCGGGGCATCGCGGTGGAGCGCTGGAAATGCGGGCCCTACGGCGGGAAGGTCGAGGCCTTGGGCGAGCCGCCCCGGGACATGGAGCGCGTGTGGGAGATCTGCCAGGGCGCGCCCAAAAGCTACAACAACATCCCCTACCCCTGCCCCGCGCCGCCGCTTCGCGCTTTCGCCCCCGGAGTTCGGCGCTGTCTGCGGCCGCTACGAGGGCGGGAACCGTGTGCGCACGGGGAGGGCGGAGACGTTTTCCGAATCGCAGGAACGCCATGGCAGCAACTTCGGCGAATGGTATTTCGGCGCGACAGTGCAGCGGCATCTGCTGTGCCTGATCCGCGGCGGCGGCTTTGACGCCGATCTGGACTATGCATATTATCGTAAGCTGCTCCTGCGCTGGCGGCACGAAAATGGGCTCTATATGGGTATGTCCGTACGCAACCACGGGCACACGGGCCACTGGACGGAGGCCCTCGGGGTCACGGCCCCCCTGCAGGACATGCTGCTGCAAAGCTGGGACGGGGCGATCGCCGTGTTCCCCTGCTGGCCCCTGGACGTGCCCGCCGCCTTTGCGGATTTCCGGGCGGAGGGCGCCTTTCTGGTCAGCGCCGCCTGCGGGGAGGGGCGAATCCACGGTGTGGCCATCCAAAGCCTCGCGGGCGGGCCCTGCTCCGTGTATCCACCCTGGCCGGCGTTCGGGGTCCGTAGCGGGGGTAGTCCGGTGGAGCTCGGCGCCGACGACGTGGGCAGGCCGTGCTTTGAAACGCAGAAGGGGCGGACATACGAACTATTCAACATAACGGAAAAGAGGGGGCAGGAAAACGCATGAGACAGACCACAATCCTGAACAGCGGCTGGAAATTCCATCTGGGTGACTTGGAGTATGCGTACTACAAGGGCTGCGACGACAGCGCCTGGCAGCCGGTGACGTTGCCGCACGACTGGTCGGTGGAGCATCCCTTCGACCAGAGCTACTCCAGCGGTACCGGCTATGTCTGCGGCGGCGTGGGCTGGTATCGCCTGCGCTTCACGCTGCCGGAGGATATCACGCCGCCTGATGGCGGCGATGGGAAAACGGCGCTGGTCACCTTCGGCGGCGTCTATAAAAACAGCCGCGTGTGGTGCAACACGAACTACCTCGGTATGCGCCCCTCCGGCTACGCCACGTTCACCCACGACATCACCCCCTTCGTTCAGCCCGGCGAGAACGTCCTCGCGGTGCGCGTGGAGCATACCGACCTGGCCGACTCCCGCTGGTTCACCGGCAGCGGCATCTATCGCGATGTGACCCTCACCGTGGTGGACCGGGTGCACTTCGAGCCGGACGGGGTGTTCGTGTCCACCGTGTCGGCCGACGAGGATGAGGCCCTGCTGCGCATCGAATGGGAGCTCTCGCAGGAGGCTGAAGTCTCGTTCGAGCTGGGCGGCGCGTGCGTCAGTTCTTCCGGCAAAACCGGCGCGGCAACGCTCAAGATAGAGCAGCTGAAGCTGTGGTCGCCGGACTGTCCAACTCTGTATACGTTGGTTTGCCGGGCCGAGGGCGATAAAGATGAGGTGAAAATCCCCTTCGGCATCCGGACCTTTCAATTTGACGCCGATACCGGCTTTTATCTCAACGGCCTGAACATGAAGCTCAAGGGCGTGTGCCTGCACCATGACGCGGGCGCGCTGGGCGCGGCGGTGCCGAAGGATGTCTGGCGGCGCAGGCTACGCAAGCTCAAAACCGCGGGCTGCAACGCCATCCGCACGGCCCACAATCCGCCGGATACGCACCTCCTCGACCTGTGCGACGAGATGGGCTTCCTGGTGATGGACGAGGCCTTCGACGAGTGGGAGGGCTGCAAGAACAAGTGGTGGCAGGGGCACAACGTCTACCCGCCGAAGCATTCCGGCTATGCCGACGCCTTCCCCGAGTGGCACGAACGGGATCTGGCCGGCATGGTGCGGCGCGACCGCAACCACCCGTCGGTGATCCTGTGGAGCATAGGCAACGAGGTCGACTACCCCAATGACCCCTACTGCCACCCGCTGTTCGAGTCCATGACGGGCAACAACGACGCCAACAAGCCCGCCCAGGAGCGGCAATATGACCCCGGCAAGCCCAACGCGCGGCGGTTGACTACGATTGCGCAAAGGCTCGCCGCCATCGTAAAGGCCCACGACCCCACCCGTCCCGTCACCGCCGCGCTGGCCTTCCCGGAGCTGTCGAACCTCATCGGCTACGCCCAGGCCTTGGACGTGATCGGCTACAACTATAGAGAACACCTCTACCGGGAGGACCGCGAGAAATATCCGGGCCATGTGATCTATGGCAGCGAAAATGGCCACGCTGAGGCGGAATGGCTGGCCGTCAAGGACAACCCGGCCATCTGCGGCCAGTTTTTGTGGACGGGCATCGACTACCTGGGCGAGGCCGGCGGGTGGCCTGTGCGGCTCTCGCCCGCGGGGCTGCTGACCACGGCGGGCTTCGAAAAGCCGGGATATTACCGCCGCAAGGCCATGTGGACAGGCGAACCCATGCAGGAGAATGCGCCCGAAACGCCCGGCAACCTGGCGAAGATCCGTTTGGATGTCGAACCCGGGGAGATCGTCCAGGTGGAGGTCTCCCTGCGCGACGCAGCGGGGCGGCTCATCAAATCACAGGATGTGGAATTGCAATATGCGTTGGAGGGCCATGGGGAGATCATGGGCATCGATAACGGCAGGCCCGATGACCTGACGCCGTACGATTCCCGCCAGCGGGGGACGTTCAACGGGCAAGCCATCGTCTACATCCGGCCCGGCGAGGGGGCCTCAACGCTGCATGTGAGCGCGGGCGGCGGGGTGACGGCCTGCGCAGAAATTTCATAAAAATAAGAAGCTGGACAAACGGTTCAACTTATGCTACACTTATCAAAATATTTTAAAACGCAGGTGCAGAAATGACTTCAAGAGAGCGCGTGCTGAATGCCTTTGCTCACGAAAAAACTGATCATGTGCCAATCAACTATATGGCCAACGGCGGCATCAACGACCGCCTGAAAAAGCATTTCGGCGTGAGTCCGGGCGGCGAATTGGATTTGGTGGATCATCTGCATGTGGATTTCCGCGGCATGGGCGCGCCCTACACCGGCCCAAGGCTGCACTTCGGCGACACCGCGAAAGGCATCAACGCCGATCCCCTGTGGGGGCAGCGCACACGCCGGGTGAATCATAAATACGGAAGCTACGAGGATAACGTGGAGTTCCCCCTGCTGGACGCCGACGAGCAGGCGGTGGCCGGCTACCCCATGCCCGATCCTGATGATTTTGACTACGACAAAGCCCTGGCGTGGTGCAAGGCCGAGCGGCTCGGCAGAAACAGGGCCATTTTCGCGGGAGGGGCGGGCCTGGGCGATGTCATCAACGTCAATGGCCGCCTGCGCGGCATGGAGCAGGCGCTGATCGACCTGTACACGGACGATCCAGCCGGCGCACTGCTGACGGACCGCCGGCTGGCGATCGAACTGCGGGTGACGGAGCGGCTCCTCGAGCGCTGCAAGGGCTACATCGATTTCCTGTGGATGGGTGAGGACCTCGGCACCCAGCGTGGCCCCATGATATCGCTCGAGCTGTACCGCAGGGAGATCAAGCCGCGCCACAAGCCCTTTATCGACCTGGCAAAAAGCTATGGCCTGCCCGTGATGCTGCACTGCTGCGGGGCGTCCTCCTTCGCCTTCGAGGACTTTATCGAACTGGGCATCGACGCGGTGGACACCCTGCAGCCGGAGGCGGCCGGCATGTCGCCCGAGATCATCAAAAGGGACTTCGGGGGCCGCCTGGCCTTCCACGGCGGCGTATCCACCGCCGGGCCCCTGGCGTTCGGCAGCGTGGAGGAGACCATCGCCGACGTCCTGCACACCCTGGACGTCTACACCCCCGGCGGCGGCTATATGTTTTCGCCCGCGCACATGATACAGGACAACTCGCCCACGGAGAACGTCGTGGCGATGTATCGGACTGTGTTGGAGTATCAATTATGATTTTACTCCGCAATGAATTAAATAAAATTGGGTTTGGCAATTGCGAAATACAGCTCATCCGCGAGAAGTTTGGCATTTTTGTCTTTCGTATCATAGCAGGCAGCGAATCCTATGTCGGCAAATATTTCAGCGATGAACAGCCGCATGGAAGAAAAGAGATCCGGCATTATGAGCTGCTGCAATCCATCGGCGTCCCCACCCTGAGAATGGTCGCGCATACAGAATGCCTCATGCTGCTGGAGGACATTGAAGCAAGCGGAAGATACAGGCTTGGGGCAGAAGAGGATATTTCTAACTGCGCCACCGCCCGGCTGATTGCCAAATGGTTCAGGCAGCTGCATGAACGGGGCAGGGGAGCGCCCAAGCTCGATTGCCTGCATAATATCGAAGATGCTCTGAGCATGAAAAAAATCAGGCGCGCCATACAAAAATCAAAGGACAATCCCTTCTGGGCCACGTTGAACAACAATCTTGAAGGCATAAAAAGCACCTATGCGCGTCTGTGCAACACCATCACGTATAACGATTTTTGGTGGGACAACATGGCGGTGGCCATAGATGGTTCCTCGGCGCTCATGTTCGACTACAACTGCCTGACCCGGGGGTATGCGTACAGCGACATCCGGCATATCCTCTCTGTTCTATCGAAAGAGGCCGGCGACGCGTTTTTGGATGCGTATGGGGCGTACAGCGAGGAGGAGAAGGCCTTCGAGGACCTGTTCTTCCCCCTGACCGGTTTACTGTCGCCATGGGCGGAAAAATTTGAAGACATGCTTCATAGCGGAGAGTTAATCAAGCGATTGAACATTTTTCATTCAAACACCCGTTCTGCCCCAATCCCCCAGGCTTCCTCCTGTGGAGGAAGCTGTCAGCCTCGGGCTGACTGATGAAGGCATCGCGGAGCGACGTATCCTCGTGCGGCTTGTACAAAAACATTTTTATAAAAGGAGAACCCACATGATCAACCTCGGCGTCAACACAGTCCTGTACAAGGCCTTCCCGCTGCGCACAGCGGCCGAAAACCTGAAGAAGATCGGCTACGATGGCTTCGAGATTTCGGCCATCGAGGGCATGTGCGAGCATCTGGACCTCAAAAACTGGCGCGCGCAGAAAAATGAGATCCTCGAAATCTGCGACGAGTTTCAGCTGCCCATCACGGCGGCCGAGGTCGCCTCGACCGACCCCGCGCGGCTCACCCTCGCGTTCGAGGCCGCCGCGGGTATCGGCATCCCGGTCATCAATATCGGCCCAGGCGGCAAAGCGGACATTGAGGCGGACATGCTCGCCTGCATCGCGCGCATGAATGAGCTGGCAGCCATCGCGGAGAGCTTCGGGGTCACGCTGTGCATGAAGGCGCATGTGGGCGGCGCAGTCTACAGCACGCCGACGACCCTGCGGCTCATCGAAAGCGTTGCCAGCAAATGCTTTGGCATCGATATGGACCCCTCGCACATCTACAGATGCGGCGAAGCGCCGGAGGCCGCGCTGGCCAGCGTAGTCAAGTATATGAAGCATGTGCACATCCGCGATTGCGCGAGCGAATGCCTGGGCAAGGGCCCCGGCCACCCGTTACAGCAGATTTGCGGTGCCGGCGATATCGACCTGTACGGTTACTTCGACGAGCTTGTCAAATCGGGCTACAACGGCGCGTGCAACCTGGAGATCATCGGCGAGCCCCTGTCCCTTGCCGATGCGAACATCGTCGCGGGGTCCAGTTACGGGTACATGAACGCGGTGCTGAAGAAGCTAGGGACGAGGTAGAGTCGCTATGTTCAACATCAGGTATGTATCGGGGGAAGATAAGGCCTTTTGGTTTTCGCTTGACTGCCTCTTGAACGAAAAAGAGTTCGAACTGAAAATCCGGGACAGGCGCGGGTATGTCGTCAGTGACGGCGATAGGCCTGTGGGCATCATGAGATACAATCTGCTTTGGGACCATACCCCCTTTGTCACCCTGAT
>Ga0123353_10003912_pt1 | contig 19029 bp, 18 predicted proteins | sample TergutLab28metaG_3_FD_92763 | JGI IMG/M metagenome (GOLD analysis project Ga0123353, IMG submission 92763) | Labiotermes labralis P3 segment gut microbial communities from Petit-Saut dam, French Guiana - Lab288 P3 | ecosystem: Host-associated > Arthropoda: Insects > Digestive system > Gut ... | reverse complement strand
GTCAGTGAAACTCTGATGGTGTCTCCTATTCCGTCCACCAACAACGCTCCAATTCCTATTGCCGACTTGACGGTCCCGCTCTTAATCGTCCCCGCTTCGGTTACTCCGAGGTGCAGCGGATAGTCATATTTGTCCGCCATCAACCTATACGCCCCGACCATCACCTTCACATCTGACGCTTTCATCGAAATCACTATCCTGTCGTATCCGCAGTCCTCAATCAACCGCACATGGCGCTCGGCACTCTCAAAGAGGGCCTCGCTTGTGACGCCGCCGTATTTGCGCAGCAACTCCTTTTCAGGCGAACCGGAGTTCACTCCCACCCTGATGGGAACCCCATGTGCGCGGCAGCAGTCAATGACCTGCTTCGCTTTTTCGTCGCCGCCTATGTTTCCGGGGTTGAAGCGTATTTTGTCCGCGCCCGCCTCAACGCTTTTTATTGCGAGCCTGTAGTCAAAATGGATATCCGCGACTATAGGTATGCTCGTCGCGTCCTTTATGGCGCCTATCAACCCGACGGCTCCGAAGTCCGGGACCGCAACTCGGTTTATGTCGCAGCCCGCCTGCTGAAGCCGGATGGCCTGCGCTACATTTCCCTCGACGTCGTCCGGCGGCAGGTTCAGCATGGACTGCACCGCTATTCGGTTGTCCCCTCCGATGACAATGTTGCCGATTCTGACTTCCCTTGTCACGGTTACCTCACAAAAAGCTTCGTTATGTCGTTATACGTCACAAACACCATCAGGAGCATCAGCAAAACAAACCCGCTCGCGTGGATATAGCCCTCATACCTTGGGTTGATTCGCTTTCCGGTCAAAAGCTCAGACAAAAGTATCAGCAGCCTTCCTCCATCCAGGGCCGGAAGCGGGAGCACATTCATCACGCCAAGGTTGATGGTGATGATGGCGAGGATATAAAAAAGCGAATAAAAATCAACGCTGGCAGCCTGCCCTATCACCTCTATTATGCCCACAGGCCCGGAAAGTTGATTTATTGCGACATGCCCGGTTATTATGTCCACCAAAGACATGAAAATCAGCCTCGCTATCGATACGGTCCACATTACTGATTCCCTGAGTACATTTCCGACATTCTTCTTAACTCCGAGCAATCCAAAGTCAAACCTGATATCGTTTACCCCGTCGGCGTTTTGTGTAATCGCGAATTCCACATCTTCGAGCGTCATCCGTTTTCCGTCGCGTTCCACAACGACGTCCGCGTGGTTTCCCTTTATCCTGAGCATTTCATAGAGGATATCATTGGCGACATACATATTTCGCCCGTTAATCGCGAGGATCGTGTCCCCGACTTCAAGCCCGGAGTTTTTCGTCACCGCGTCGGCTGAAAACGCGCTCACCGTCCTCGTCCATATACTGTCGGACGAGAGCGTCAGCCCGACTATTATCAAAAACCCGAGCAGAAAATTCAACACGGCGCCCGCTAAAATCACAAACATTCGATTGCCGACGGGCGCGCTCGAAAACGAACCCTCGTCGTCGCTCTCCTCGTTTTCCCCCTCCATGCTGCAGTAACCGCCTATGGGAAGGAGCCTTATCGAGTACCGGGTGTCATTCCTCGTCCATTTTATTATTGCAGGGCCCATTCCGAGCGAAAACTCAAGCACCTTTATACCGCTGAATCTCGCCGCGAGATAATGCCCCATTTCATGTGCCAGTATTATCACGCCAAATACGAGTACCGACGCTGCCAGAGTAATCACTAACGACATGTCAAATCTTCACATCCCAAGGATGCTCTCCACCTTTCGCCTTGCCTCACCGTCCGCCAAAAGTACGTCTTCAAGCGTATACTCCCCGCTGTCGACAGCTTCCGATGAGATTTTTTTTGCTATCTCGCCTATCTTTATGAAGGATATTTTGCCCTCAAGAAACAACCGGACCGCTATCTCATTGGCGGCGTTCACCATCGCCGGCGCAAGGCCGCCTTTTTTAGCCGCCTCAACGCAGGCCTCAAGACAACAAAAAACCTCTGTGTCCGGACGCTCAAACGTCAATTTCGAAATCGCTTCGACAGACAGGGGCCGAGCCGCTGAGCTTGCCCGCCCGGGATAGCTCAACGCATACTGTATCGGGATTCGCATATCCGGCAATGACAGCTGCGCAATGACGGAGTAATCGCAAAACTCCACCATAGAATGGATTATACTCTGCCGGTGGACGACGATCTCTATCTGTTCGGGCACGGCATCAAACAGCCACATCGCCTCTATAAATTCAAGTCCCTTGTTCATCAGGGTGGCGGAATCGACGCTAATCTTATTTCCCATCCTCCAGTTCGGGTGATTCAAAGCCTGCTGAGGCGTGACGTCCCTGAGCTCGCTCAATGTTCTGCCGAAGAACGGACCGCCCGACGCCGTGAGAAAGATGCGGCGAAACTGTTTTAAGTGTGCGCCCTCAAGACACTGAAATATCGCCGAATGCTCGCTGTCGACGGGAAAAATCCTGACTCCGTGTTTTCGCGCTTCCCCCATCACCAGAGCTCCCGCAGCCACAAGAGTTTCCTTGTTGGCAAGGGCTATGTTCTTTTTCGATTCTATGGCCCTGAGCGTAGGCTCAAGTCCCGCAATACCGACTATCGCGTTGAGCAAGGTATCGCTCTCTTCTTCCATCGCGGTCTCGAGCAGGCCCTCTTTGCCCGATAAAACTCTTGTTCCGGTTGTTTTGAGCCTCTCTTTGAGCGTTAGCGCCGCGTCCTCATCAACAACACAAACGACGCCCGGATTATGGCGCAGGGCCTGTTCTTCCAGGAGCTCAATATTCGAATTGCAGGAAATCGCCGTAACCTCTATGCCCAAATCCTCTGTCAGCGAGAGCGCCTGCCGCCCAATCGACCCCGTTGAACCGAGGATACTAAGTTTTTTTACAGCCATAAGTTGTTTCTCCGCGGCGCTAAAGAATGCCGAAAAAAATACCGAACGCAAGATACGCAAAGGCCGATGTGAACAGTATGCTGTCAACACGGTCAAGCGCGCCGCCGTGTCCCGGCATTATATTTCCGAAATCCTTGATCCCGCACTGTCGCTTTATGTATGAGACGGACAGGTCACCGATGACTCCAACGACGCCGCCTATCAATCCCGCCGTCGCGATAAAGATAAGGTGCGGCATGTCATTCTTCATATAAAACACTGAGCTCGGACTGCAGACTCCGATGTAGAGCAAATAAATGCCCACGCTTAGCACCATGGTGCTCAGTATGCCCCCTACAGCGCCCTCTATGGTCTTGTTGGGGCTTATTTCGGGCGCGAGTTTGCGTTTTCCGAAAAGATTGCCGAAGGTGTACGCGAAGGTGTCGCATATCCATCCGAATCCCAAGCCGAAAATTATCAGTATTCGTTTATCCCAAACTGTCAGGCCCATGTCCCGCAGCGAAACAGCGGATAAAAACCCGCAGCTCAGCATGGCGGTTATCAGAAAAATCGCCGCGGCGTCGCGAAACTTTATCCTTTTTTTAGACATCATCATCCCGCAAAAAAGGATGAATAACAACGCCATCACGGCAGTTATCCATTGAATCCCTGTAAACATCAGGGCAACTAACATAAGAGAACAGGGAATCAGCACTATCAGCCTGATATGACCCAGAAAGGCCCTGACCGACTCATATAGCGCCAAAACGCCGATGACTGCAAGGACGACGTCAAAGGCTATAAGGTCTACGTAGCAGATGGCGACTGCTAAGAGAGCGAGACCCACCGCGGCGGAAATATATCTCTTGTTCATTGCATGCTCACCCTCTTTTGAAAAAAGTTGCAGAGCCAAACCGGCAAACCAGTATCATTCACTGCCGAAACGTCTCGTTCGCCTGTTGAACTCGTCTATAGCCGATTCAAGGTCTTTCGGCCCAAAATCCGGCCAGAGCGTATCTGTAAAAACAAACTCGCTGTAGGCGCACTGCCACAGGAGAAAATTCGATATCCTCTGCTCTGCGCCTGGCCTTAAAATCATGTCGGGCGGCGGCGACTCCGGGGCGTACATGAGCTTCTCAAAATACTCTTCGTCCACCTCTTCAATCTGAGTCTGTCCCGCCGACACCTCTCTTGCCAGCGCCTTTGCGGCAGAAAGGATCTCACGGCGTCCGCCGTAGTTGACGGCTACATACAGCGCCAGTCCGTCATTGTTTTTTGAAAACTCCTCAATCTCCTCCATCAATGCCGAAATCTCGCTGCCGAGCTGAGAACGCTCGCCGATAAAGGTAATCTTTATATTGTCACTTTTGAACCCGAAAGCGTCTTTGAGATATCGTCTGAGCAGATTTAGTATGACGTCGACTTCTTCCTTCGGGCGGGACCAGTTTTCGGTGGAAAAAGCATAAACAGAAACAGCCTTAACTCCGATTTTCTCGCAATACCGGATAATACGCTGAAACACCTCGGCGCCCCTCGCGTGCCCTGCGGCGTACGGAAGACCGCGCTTTCGCGCCCACCGCCTGTTTCCGTCCATGATTATCCCGATATGGCCCGGTATCAGCCTGTGAGCGTCACCTTTTGTCCGCGTCTCCATTCAGATTTCCAGTATTTCCTTTTCTTTCTCGGCTATCAATACGTCGATATCCTTGATCCGCTTGTCAGTCAATTGCTGCATCTCTTTTTCGAGGTCGCTTTGGTCGTCTTCGGTCAATTCATTGGATTTCTTCAGTTTCTTAAACTGTTCAATTGCCTCCCTGCGTATTGCGCGCACCGCTACTTTTGAGTTTTCGCCGGTGTTTTTAATGTCCTTCACCAGTTCTTTGCGGCGTTCTTCGGTCAACTGAGGAAATACGAGGCGTATGACGCGGCCGTCATTAGACGGGTTGATTCCGATATCCGAGGCCTGCAAAGCCTTTTCAATGGCGTTAATCGTAGAGGCGTCCCAAGGCTGTATTATCAGGACCCTGGCCTCGGCGACGGACAGCGCCGCCATTTGGTTGATAGGCGTCGGCGTCCCGTAGTAATCCACGATTATCTTGTTGAGGACCGCGGGATTGGCGCGCCCGGCGCGGACCGCAGCGAGGTCGCCCTTCAGGGCTTGAATCGTTTTGCCCATTTTTTCATCATACGCTACGACATAATCGTCCATTTTCATTCCTCCTCTGTCACTATTGTTCCTATTTTCTCGCCCTGGACGGCACGGACAATGTTCTGCGGGTCGCTGAGATTAAAAACCAGCAGCGGAATATTGTTGTCCCGGCACATGCTCGCGGCTGTTGAGTCTATTATCATGAGCTTGTCGTTGAGAACTTTTGAAAAACTCAGTTTTGAGATTCTTACGGCGTCATCGAACTTCCTCGGGTCCTTGTCATAAACCCCGTCTACCTGAGTCGCCTTGAGGATGATCTGTGCGCCTATCTCCGCGGCCCGCAGAGCCGAGGCAGTGTCGGTGGAAAAATACGGGTTTCCCGTTCCGCAGGCGATTATAACGACCCTTCCCTTTTCCAGATGCCTTATGGCGCGGTTTCTGATATACTGTTCGGCCACCTGCTGCATTGCCAGCGCAGTCTGGACCCTGACCGGGACTTGCATCTGTTCGAGGGCGTCGGCTATGGCCAGCGCGTTGATGACGGTTGCGAGCATCCCCATGTGATCGGCTCTGCTGCGCTCCATCTTTGAATTCTCAGCGCCCCTCCAGAAGTTGCCGCCCCCGACGACCACGGCGATTTCAGCGCCCGCCTCTCTGGCCTCCTTGATAGACCGGCTTATGTCCACCACCGTGTCATAATCGAGCCCGAATTCCCGTCCCCCGGCAAGCGCTTCACCGCTCAGCTTGATCAATACTCTTTTGTATTTAGGCATATTTGTCCCTTACTGCTGTTTAGCGCTGTTCGAATCAGCCATTAGCAGATATTTTAACTCATATCAGGGTCGATGTAAACCGAGTTGAGGCTGATTTTGCAAAATTGTCGGCGACTGTGAGGACTCGTCGCCTCCGTCTCTGTTTTACGTCAAAAAAAAAGCGCACCCGGCGCTTTTTTTATCTGCTCATTTTTGCATGTTCGCAATTTCTTCGGCAAAGTTCTCGTTTCTCTTCTCAAGCCCTTCACCTTTTTCGTATCTGGTAAACGCTGTCACAGCTATGTCCGCTGAAAGCGATTTCGCCGTATTTGCCACATACTGCGCTACGCTCATCTTATCATCCTTGACAAACGGCTGTTCCAACAGAACGATGTCCTTATAATATTTGTTGACCCTGCCTGCGACCATCTTCTCCGCGATGTTCTGCGGTTTGCCCTCGTTGAGCGCCTGGGCGAGGAGGATCTCCCTCTCTTTTTCTATCTCATCGGACGGAACCTCGGACTTATCAACGTAGCGGGGGTTCGCCGCGGCTATCTGCATTGCGATATCTTTTGCGAAAAGCGCGAACTCTTCCCTACTCGCCGTGTCCGCCCCGGTATTAAACTTCACTATGACCGCGTGGGTACCGCCGCCGTGGATATAGGGCGTCAAGACCCCCTCATATCGCTCGAAGCGCCTGATCTTTATGTTCTCGCCTATCGTGAGAATCTTTTCGCGCAGCTCGTCCTCGATGGTCCCCGAGGGAGCTTTGCATTTGAGCAGCGAGTCGACGTCCGCCGGAGCCTCTTCGACGACCGTTTTGGCAGAGAGCTCAACAAATGCCCTGAAACTCTCATTCTTTGCGACAAAATCCGTCTCGGAATTCACTTCAATAATAGCGCCGGCGCCGTCTATCACCAGAGCCGTCACCATACCCTCGGCGGCGATTCTGCCCGCCTTTTTTGCAGCCGCCGCAAGGCCTTTTTCACGCAGCAGCTCTACGGCTTTTTCAAAGTTTCCGTCGGCCTCGCTCAGCGCGTTTTTGCAATCCATCATGCCTACGCCTGTCTGCTCGCGCAGCGCCTGTACATCTTTAGCTGTAAATGAAGCCATTATCCCTCACTCCCCGTTGAACTCTCTTTGGTTTCTTCGACCGGCGCCGAGGCCTCCGGTTCGCTCTGTTCACTGTTTTCAATGACCTCGTCGGCGACTTCAGGTTTCTCATCGGCGCCGACATTCGCCGCGGCGTCCGCAGGTTCATCCCCGAGGTCATACTGTTCGCCCTGACGCCCTTCGATACACGCGTCGGCAACCGCCGCCGAAATCAGTTTGACCGCCCTTATTGCGTCGTCGTTTCCCGGAATTATATAGTCGATCTCATCCGGGTCGCAGTTTGTGTCCACTATGGCCACGATGGGGATATGAAGCTTTCTCGCTTCAGCGACTGCTATATGCTCTTTTTTGGAATCGACGACATAAAGCGCCCCCGGCAGCTTGTCCATGGTCTTCACTCCGCCGAGAAACTTTTCAAGTTTTTCTATAACGAGCTCATGCTTGATGACTTCTTTTTTCGGAAGCAGGTCGAACGTGCCGTCCTCGCGCATTTTCCGCAGCTGTTCGAGCCTGTCGATGCGATGGCGTATGGTGCGGAAATTTGTCAGCATCCCGCCCAACCAGCGCGCGTTCACATAGTGCATCCCGCAGCGGGTCGCCTCCTCTTTGATGGAGTCCTGCGCCTGCTTTTTCGTGCCCACAAACAGGACGCTGCCGCCCTCCGCCACGGTGTCGCGGATAAAGTTGTAGGCGATGTCCAAAAACTTGACCGTCTTCTGCAAGTCGACAATGTATATGCCGTTGCGCTCGGTGAAGATATAGGGAGCCATTTTTGGATTCCACCTTCTTGTCTGGTGCCCGAAATGAACGCCGGCCTCAAGAAGCTGTTTCATAGATACAACTGCCATTTTTTCTCCTTTTGTTTTTCCCCCGCAAGCCTCTTTCGCCGACACCTTTCGGCACCCGCCGACGCCATAGCCCGCGTGTGTGATGAGGAACTTATTGTCCGCCCTTAAGCGGCTTTGATATCTTACCACAAAGTCATTTTTTGCACAAGCTTTTCAAAGAAAAATGACTTTGCGGCGCAGAATACATGAGCTGTGATGTATAAAAATGAAAATACCCTAAGCGCGAAACAAAAGCGTAGAATAAATCATATCGCAGTGCTTATTATTGTACATACCCCGATTAAAATCTTTTGTTGGGTTTATTGAATATTGTCCAATCCCATTAACACTCGTCTAACTTGATAAAAAAATGGCGAAATGCTATAGTTCACTCGTAAAGGCTTGTATATTATTAGTGAATTAAGCGATGTTTCGTTTATCATGGGAGCTGAGAGATTAAGGTAATTGTTCTGCCATAGGAAGATACTACACATTGGAATGACCTTTTAGTACAACGTGGAGGACTCAATGCGAGTTGATAATGTCCGTGACCATTCCAACTTAACGGAACGGATTAATGCTAAAAGCCGGTCAAAAAAAGAGAATGATAATCATATCATCAATAAAAAGTCGTTCAAGGATGTATTAGAAATTACATCTTTGAGTGTATCAACAGATCCCGCATACTCGATAAGCAAACCTGACGATATGCAGGTAGTTGTGGAGTCGCCATCTGACAATCTTATCGTATCAGAAAAACCACTTGCTGTTCGCAACCCCGCAGAGCCGTTGCTTGACATGAAGACAATCATTACGGCATACAATCAAGATTATTCATGGATGCAAAGTGATGAAGTTGAACGACGCTTGGCGGCCGTGGCCCAAAGCATCGCTGACGCCGATTACAGCAAGCTGAGCGATGCCGAAATCTATGCCGATATATTTACAAAGTACACGTTGAACTTTGGTTCTCCTTATTATAACAGCAACATAACTTCCATTCCCAATGATGATGATTTTAGGAAAATGTTCCGATCTTTTGACAATCACTTAAATAGTTTTGGGATAGGCAGTGGAATTAATGTCAACCTCCATTCCGAAATCTATGGTTGCCGGGATATGAGCGCTAATGAAAAAAGCGCTCATATACAGTCCTTGTATAAGGACTCCGGAGTCCAGCTTTCTCCTATGTCTTATGCTGAAATGTTTCGAAATATGTGTATGACGGGAAGTATTAGTAACAGTCTACGTACTACGCTTACCAGTCAAGTGAGCCATGTGTTTAGAAAAATGGCAGAGGACGAACACATACGGCGAGGGGGTAATTCGCGAAATTTCAGCATATTTAATTACAAAGAGCCGCTTACGTCCGGATTCGGGCTGACATGGGATTACGTTTGGAAATCCATCGGTGAAAACCTAAAAACGATGACGTCCACTGACACAGATCTGCTTAATTCGCTGATTCACTTTGTTGAACAAATTACGAATAAAAGCAGCATTTTAGGAGCTGATTCGGACTAAACGAATCCGGGTAAAACATCTGAAGCTTATAGGCATCGGTGCAGATATATCCTTGTTACTGTTTAGAGGATTTAGAAAACATATCTTGGAGTCAAAATAGCCATCTCTTTTATTTCAGTTCCACTACCGTGACTCCGCTGTCGCCCTCGCCGTAACCGGCAAGCCGAAAGCTCTTTACCTGTTTGAGTTTTTTCAGGTGCTGCTGCAGCGCCGAGCGCAGGGCGCCGGTGCCTTTTCCGTGTATGAGATACACAGTTGAAATTCGGCTGAGCTGCGCGCCGTCCAAAAACCGCTCCGCCTCCATCACAGCCTCGTCGACCGTAAGGCCGATTAGGTTGATTTCGTTTCGGCCGCTCCGCGTTTCCTGGGCGTCGCCGCCTTTTGCCGCCGTGCGCGGCTTTGACTTTGTATCAGCTCCGGCGCTCGGTACGGCTCTGAGCATATCGCGGTGCACGCGGGTTTTTATGTATCCTGCCCTTATTTGTACTTCGCCGTTCTTATCCGGCGCCGAGAGTATCTCTCCCGTCCTGCCCAAAGAGGAAATAAAGGCCTCTTGCCCCGGGATTATATCGTCCAGAGCAGGCAGGTCTTCGCCGCTAAGTCCCTGCTTTTGAGGAATATCCCGAAGCAGCGCGAGGCTGTCCTTTCTCGCTATCTCGCGGGCTCGCGCTATAACTTTTTGGCGCTCGTCTGCCTTCCTGTTGTCAAGCCTTTTGAGCTCTTCCAAAAGTTTTTGAGCCGAGGCCTCGACGTCCGCGGACATCTGCCTTGAGCGGTTCACGGCGCGTTCGTAAGCCTTTTGAGCCTCATCGGCCAGCCTTTGAGCCTCTTTCTCCGCCTTTTTAAGCGTTTCCTGAGACTCGAGCAGAAGCGCCTCGGCCACCCGTTCTTTATGAGTGTAACTCTCGCGCATACGCTCCATTTCTCTGAGCACTTCCTCGAACTTCAGATTCGAAACGTCTATATTCCCCCTTGCATCTTCAATCAAAGCGCTGTCCAGGCCGAGACGTTCGGCGATAATCAGCGCGTTTGAGCTTCCGGGAATCCCTATTGTCAGGCGAAAGGTCGGTTTTAGGGTGTTGACGTCGAACTCACAGCTCGCGTTTGAGACTCCGTCGGTCTGAAGCGCGTAAGCCTTCAATTCGCCGTAATGCGTCGTCGCTATGCCCTTGCACCCGAGCGAGCGCAACCTTTCGAGGATAGCCATTGCCAGCGCTGCGCCCTCGGCGGGGTCGGTTCCCGCGCCAATTTCGTCGAGAAGTACCAGCGAGCGCCGTCCGGCGTGCTCCAAAATTCTCGCAATATTCGAGACATGGCCGGAGAAGGTCGAGAGGCTCTGTTCTATACTCTGTTCGTCGCCGATATCCGCAAGCACCGAATCAAACACGCTTATCTCGCTTCCCTCGGCAACCGGAAGCAGAATACCGGACGCCGCCATCAGCGTCAGCAACCCTGCCGCTTTGAGAGTCACCGTCTTTCCGCCGGTGTTCGGGCCGGTTATGACAAGCAGACTGTACTCCCCTCCGAGTTCGAGGTCTATGGGCACTACAGAGTCTTTCGATATCAACGGATGACGGGCCTTCTTGAGGTTTATATAGCCCCGATCGTTCAGTTTCGGGTTTGTCGCATTGACAGATATGGCGTATTTTGCCTTAGCCAACAGGACGTCTATGGCCACAAACGCCCCATAGCTGTCAGACAGCCTTTCCGCCACCGCCGAGACTCTCTCGGAGAATTCGAACAGTATCCGCTCTATTTCGCGCGCTTCCTCGCCCTTGAGTTCCATGATGCGGTTGTTGGCGTCCACGACGTCCTGCGGTTCAATAAAAAAAGTCGAGCCGCTCTGTGAAATATCGTGGACAAGCCCCTTGAACGCCGCCCTGCTCTCTGCCTTGACAGGCACGACAAACCTGCCGGAGCGAATGGTGACTATGGGGTCCTGCAAAAGCTTCTTTGTCTCTGCAGAGCGTATTATGGAATCGAGCCTGTCGCGTACGGAGTTTTCGGCGCGAAGAATACGTCTTCGTATTTCCTTTAGTTCGGCGCTCGCGTCGTCGCTCATTTCGCTTTCTGAAAGTATGGCCGCTCCTATGTCTCGCGAAAGCCCTTCGTCGGAAAACAATCTGAAAAACAGTGTGTCCGTAGCAAGGGGTTCTTCTTTTGCCGTATACCAGGATTCGAGTATCCTTGAGTTGCGCATCATCGTCCTGACGCTAAGAAGCTCCGACATTGAGAGCATGCCGCCTTTTTTTGCCCGCAACGCGATTTCCCCTATACCCCAGACGTTTGAGATATCCGGCGTTCTGCTGTTCAGCAACAACTCTGTCAGCGCGTTCGTCATTTGAAGACGCTCCGCCACCGCCTCAACATCGCCGGACGGCTTCAGGCCGGCTATTTCCTCCCGTGCATCGGAAGAAACAGCGTGTTCAGCCGTAAATTCGAGTATTTTGTTGTATTCGAGCTGTCTGCTAAAAAACAAGGTTCCGCCTTCCCTTAGCCGTCTGTTATGGAATTTAGAAAATCAAGCGTCGCCGGCGAACGCTCTATATGTGAGACGACAAAGCTTGAGGCTAATTTGCTGAGTGTTCCGAGTTGTTTTTCCAAGAGCTCAAAAGAAAAAATCCTGTTCTTCTCAGAATATATAACATGCCTCATCGCGTGCAGTATCGACCCTGTGCAGTTAATTGCCTTTACACCATTTTTCACACAGTCCTCACAGTACCACACTCCGTTTATATAGTCAAAAAAAAGACGCTCCGACGCGTATACGCCGCAGCCGGCGCAGGTCTCGAGGTCGGGCATATACCCGGACATCGACATTATCCTGAGCTCAAACACCGCCTTTAGATGCAATATGTCTTTTTTCCCTTCATTGAGTAAATGCAGGGAGTTCAACATAAGCGACAGATATTCGGAGGAATCGTCGTCGATGGGCGCGAGATTCTTGAGCAGTTCGCAAAAATAGACAGCAAGGGAGTATTTAGTTATATCCGAGGCTATCCTGATGAAGCGTTCCTTTGACAGGGCGTCGTCAATATTGAACATGTTTTTGCCGGAGCGCAGCTCAAAATTAGAATAGCTGAGCATGGCTGTGGGCGAGGTCAGTTTGTTTTTTGGGCGCAGCGACCCTCTCGAGTAGGCAGTTATCAGTCCGGTATCCGTAAGTATCGTGACAACCCGGTCTGCCTCCCCGGTTTTTATCTCCCAAATCACAATTCCGTCAGTTGAGGTCTTCATACTGTTACGCATTGCCGATTTCCCGAATATGGCGCTCGTCGTTTCGCCAGTTCTCCCTGACTTTAACCCAGCATTTTAGGTTCACCCGGCAACCTGAGAATCTCTCTATACCTATTCTCGCACCTGTTGCGATTCGTTTGAGCATCGCCCCGTCTTTCCCGATAATCATCCCTTTGTGAGACTGTTTCTCGCAAAAAATCGTCGCCTCAATATCGACGATTTCTTTTTTTGCGCGTTCGCTGAAACGTTCTATGACCACAGCCGTCCCGTGCGGGAGTTCGTCCGAGAGAAACTTCAACAGGTTTTCACGGATTATTTCCGCCGCTATGGTCTTTTCCGGGACGTCTGTAAGAGCGTCCTCATCGAACAGAAAAGGCCCCTCGACCGCATAGCCGGCGAGCAGCGTTTTAAGCTCTTCTATTCCCTCCCCCTTCAGGGCGCTGACTGCCAAAACCGCCGAAAACGAACCCTGACGCGCCAACGATTCAAGATAAAAATCCCTTTGATTTGCGCTCGATACGGTGTCGGCTTTGTTCATAACGAGAATCAGGGGTATCTTCGCGCCGTTTATTTCCCTCATCAGTTCAAGCTCTGTCTCATTCAAGGACTCTTTCGGGGGAACCAGCAACAAGGCGGCGTCGACGTCGGCTATAGCCTCGCTTATCGTCCTTTGCATCCGCTCGTCAAGTTTGTTGCGCGGGGCATGAAAGCCCGGGGTGTCTATGAAAACATATTGCGTTTCGAATTCCGTCAGAATACCCGTTATGCGAGTCCTTGTCGTCTGCGGTTTATGCGAGGTTATGGCTATCCTCGAGCCGACAAGCCTGTTTAACAGCGTCGACTTTCCGACATTCGGGTTCCCGGCAATGATGGAAAACACAGTTGAACTCAAATTTAATCTATTCTCCCGTTATTTTTCTTTTCCCTTGAAAGCCCGAGCTTTGAGAGGACTGCTTCCTCCGTTTCCCTAATGGCCTTCTCGCTTTTTCCCTCCTCGTGATGCCTGCCGAGCAGGTGCAGCATGGAGTGCGCGGTGAGAAAGCCGATTTCACGCCGAATACTGTGCGAATAGGCTTCGGCCTGTGTATACGCCTTCTCGAGAGATATAACAATGTCGCCCAAAACCACAGGCCTCTTGTCTGCCGGCGCTTCATCCGGCTGACCGCCCTCAAACATCGGAAAGGAGAGCACGTCCGTCTCCTCATTTTTCCGGCGGTATTCGCCGTTGAGGCGTTTTATTTCTTCGTTGTCGACCAGCCTGACGCTGATTTCGGCAAAATAGGGGAATCCCTCCGCTATAAGAACGGCCTCACAGCATTTTCTGATAAGCGAATACGCGCCCAAAGGCACTCTCTTCTTTTTTTGTATATTTGTGATATATATCCTGTTTGCCAAATCACCCGCCGCCGTGACCTAATTGAGTCAGCGCTTTCTCTGCGCCGCTCTGTTGTACGCCCTTACTATATCCGCGACAAGCCGGAATCTGACAACGTCCTTGTCGGTGAAACGGATTTCGGCTATGTCGTCGATATTCTTCAGTATCTGAGCCGCCTCTATAAGGCCCGAACGCTTTCCTCTGGCAAGGTCTATCTGCGTGATATCTCCGTTTACGACCATTTTTGAGCCCGAACCAAGCCTTGTCAGAAACATTTTCATCTGTTCCGGCGTCGTATTCTGAGCCTCGTCGAGAATGACGAAGGCGTTGTCCAGAGTCCTGCCGCGCATATAGGCGAGGGGCGCGACCTCAATCATCCCCTTCTCGAGGTTTTTCTGAAATCCCTCTGCTCCGAGCATGTCGTAGAGAGCGTCGTAGAGCGGGCGCAGATAGGGGTCGACCTTATTCTGGAGGTCCCCCGGCAAAAAGCCCAATTTCTCCCCCGCCTCGACCGCCGGCCGCGTGAGGATTATTCGCGTGACGTCGTGGTTTTTGAGCGCCTTGACCGCCATGGCGACGGCGAGGTAGGTCTTTCCGGTACCGGCGGGCCCGATACCGAACACTATGCAGTTTTTATTTATCGCCTCGATATACTTTTTCTGGCCGAGCGTCTTGGGCCGAACGGGTTTGCCCTTGATGGTTATCACGACATAGGAACCGTCCAGTTCTTCCAGGGCGTGCTCTTCCTTTGATTTCGCGAGGTTGGACGCGTACCTGACCGCCTGGTCGTCAAGAAAGGAGTTTGCCTTTAGCATCTTCTGCATGGCGCCCACAGCGCGGGCCGCCGCGTCGAGGTTTTCCTCTTCCCCTATCAATGTGATGACCGTTCCGCGTCCTACGACACTGATCAAAAACTCCCTCTCAAGAAAATTCAAGTTTTCGTCGAGATTTCCGAAAATCGCCGAGGCCTTCTCCTGTGACCCGAGATCAATTTCGCGTTGCGCCATCAAATAAACCTTTCAGATACGTCATTCAGCCACGATTATACCACACCGAAGAGCAATATAGAACTTGCGTATTGCCCTTCGTTCTCAAATAGGATAGAATGCTTCTATACTGTTGTTACGGCAGAAACATTGGTGCATACTGTGAAAAAGAAAAAAAACGCCCTTTTCGGACAAAATATCACACCGGCCTGCGAATACTGCAGCCTTGGAAAGAACACGGCCGACGGTAAAATGGTCCTCTGTTCCCGAGCAGGGGTGGTCTCGCCCTATTATCGCTGTAAAAAGTTCATATACTCCCCGGTTAGGAGAAAACCCAAATCCCACCCGAGGCTGCCCGACATGGACCCCTCCGATTTTACGCTGTGAATCCCGCCGGTCTAACCGAGTCCGAAGAGCGCCGCTCGTTCGGGCTCTTTGCTTTGTTGCGGCGGACTTGAGATTCAGTCGGGTTCTTCCTCTTCCGGTTCTTCCTCCTGCGGAGGCTCGACAGGCTGCGTCGGGATTATTCGGCCTTCGCCGTCCATCACGAAGGCCGCGCTCCCCTTTATGGTATGCGTAGTGATATATTCGAACCATATGCGATAACCGCTCGGAAACATGTGAATGCCGTCGCCGGCGGCAATATTGGTCGGCAGATAGCCGTCGTCGCCCGCAAAAGCGCTGTACACATCGAGAAAGTAGATGCCTTTTTCCGTCGCGAGCTCCTTGATGAGATTGTTGTAGTGTCCAACCCGCTCACGGTTATAGCTCGTTCTCGAAGCGGCTGTGGCGGCCGTGACCGGAGGGATGGACTCCAAAATTATATAGGTGTCGGGATTTGTCGCCATTAGCTGGTCAACGAGGTCACTGTAACCCGATATGAGTTTCTCCGGCGACATCCACTCCAGCCCGTTGGTCCCGAGCATAATATAGGCTTTGCGCGCGCCCATGTAATTGATGGCGTCCGCCAAGATGAGCATCTCTCCCTCGGCGGTCCTGTACACAGGTTGAGTTATGGCCGTACCGGGGCTGAGCCCGACGTAGGATATAACCTCAAAATGCTGCCCCACGTCGTATATCCTGAAACCGTCGGTCAGGGAATCGCCGGCAAACACGGCGTCCGCAAAGTACTCCTCTCCCACCGGCTCGGAGCTTTCGAGAACCACGGCGCGAACATTTGTCTCTTTTTTTACGGGCTCTGTGAACTCGCGCGGGACAGGCGTCGGTTTCGCCGCCTTGGCCGGCGTCGCGTAGATGACCCTTTCTCCGGACAGGTTTTCGACTTCCCGGCTGACAACGCTGTACGCGACATAATATATGCAGGCTGAAAGAATCACGGGAATACTCGCCTTTAGCAGCGCGACAAATATGCGTTCCCGGTTCAAATTTCTGGTTTTTTCTCTTCGTCTTGGCAACCGCGCTCCCCTTTTTTTCTCATTTTATCACATATAACCAAACAAATCGACAGGACGGTAAAAACTCACCGTCCCTCTGCCGACCGCCCGAATAAAAAGCCCAAATTCATGACGCGTTTATTTGATTTAACACCAGGGGCGCCACGGCATAATCACGGCTTATCGGTTCCACGAACCTCGCGGAGGAGACGGTTACTCTTAAAATATATGCCGTCTGCGGGGCGTCGGGTTCGCCGGCGAGCTCGCAGGAGAACCAAACCTGCCTTTTTCTCATGGCGCCGTCGGGCAGCGCCGGCATCTTGAACCGGTTGTGCCCGTCGCTCACTATCCTGTAAAGTATCCCGAAATCATCCGCGCCCGGCACGGTTTCGGAGTAATACAACACGTCCCTCGGACCGTTCACGCTTATATACATATTGTTCTCGATTGGGAAACCCCCGTTGTCCGTTCCAACACAGACATACGCTCCGGACAGGTCGTTTATCATCTGATTAGCTATATTGTCGAGCAAAGCGTTGCACTCCGCCATTTCTCTCGCTCTCAACTGCACCCGGAGTACGGGTGTGAAAACAGCTGAAATTGCCGTCGTTATTATGGCAAACAGCGCCATTCCCACGATGAACTCTATCAAGGTCATTCCCTTTTTATCAGTGAGTTTTTTCATTGTCTCAGCTCTCATTCGGGATAAACGCCAGCACATCCGAGTCGCTCATTATCACCTCATGCCACGCCGAGAAGCCGTCGCAGGTGAAGGTGAGCGTCGTTGAGGCGCCGGTTTCGGTGTACTCTGAGAGTATGACCGGGTTGATAGTTTGTTCCTGCATTATCCCGGCGCTTCTTACCGAGCCTAAAATCATCGTCAAGGCTGTGTGCACCATTGCGGAAACGGCGACGAGCAGCACGGAGAAAACCAGCATGCTTACGACGCTCTCCATTATGGTCTCGCCGCCCTTTGAACGCAGTATGTCACAGGTTCTACGAATCAACTTTTTCATACTTCACAAGCTCCCATCTTCCAAACCCGTCGCGCCCCTCGTCGCCGGGCCGAAACTCCATGTCAAATTCCGCCTCGGGGTCAAAGACATCCGCGTGCTCGCCGCGCGGGTCATCGGTGAGTTCTCCGCCCGAGTACCTGTATGTCGCTATTGTCTTTACAATTCTTCCCGCCGCCTCTATCTCTACAACGACCATCATCGTCGCATTCACCGTCGCGGTTTTCGCCTCGCGCGATATCAAGACGCCGCTTTCGGCCGGGATTGCAGGTATAGCCGGTTTAGCCGGTTTAATTACCACCTTCTGCGACGGGAACAAGAGCCTGACGCTCTGAACGGTTATCTCGCCACTCTCAAACCTCTCGTTAAAAACCTGATCGTCGAAACCTATTTGAAGGTCGATGGCGCCGAGCCCGTCTACGGGGTCGTCCCGCTTCGCCTCATAAAGCGAGTACGCGAGCCGGTACGCGAGCATATCCTCGTTTGACGGGTCGTGCTGCAGGCTGTACATAATGTTCCTGTGAATCGAGTCGCTCAGAATCACGACCCTGCTGTAGGCCTTCTGAGTCATGGCAAAGCCTGAGCTCGCCCCGGCAGCCGCCAGCGTCGATACCCCCACAGAAAGAAGGAGCAGCATTGCGCCGAGCACAAAAAGCAGCGACGCTCCGGACTTATTTTTCAGTATTTTGAACACCCTGCTTCGTCTAAACAAAACCTCGTCTCCTTCCGTAAAGCGTTATCATTCGGTATCGCCCGCTGACAAACCTGATTGAGAGCTGCCTTCCGTCTCTTTTTCGGGAGCGGCGTCGCCGCCCTCTTCTGTATCTCCCGGGTCGTCCGGTTCCTCATCAGGGTCCTTGCCGGCGTCTATGATTTCTTCGTCGGGCCCCTCTTCGGCATTCCATTCATCGTCAGAATCATCAGTCTGCTCTGCGCCGTCAGTTTTGTCGCCGTCAGTCATTGCCGCCAATCCGGTATCCTCTGTCTGCTTATCATTTATTTCATCGTCAATGGGGTCGCCGTCTATGACGCAGTTTATGATACTGCCGTCATTGACTCCCGCGATTCCAAGCCCTGTATCCAAACCGTCAATGGAGCAACCTTCGATTTTTCCGCCGGCCCCGTTAGTACCGGCTATACCTCCGACTTTTCCGGACTCGCCGTCGAGCGCCACGAGGCCCATATCTTCTTCTTCGATTACAATGCAATTTTCTATTGCGCCGAGATTGAGTCCCGCTATTCCGCCGACACTGCCGGTCCCGGTGATGACGACGTCCAAATCCTTTCCGCCCCCGGTCACGATACAGTTTGAAATGGTTCCGAGAGCGTCATTGACGCCGGCTATGCCGCCAACAATTGCGCCGCCCGTTATCTCTGTGGGCCCCGCCAGTGTCACGCCTTCTACAGAGCCTTTATTGTGGCCGAACAGGCCCGCGGCGTTGCTGTTACTGCCGTCTATCACGACGCCGATGATATTTTTTCCGTTCCCGTTATATCTGCCTTCAAACACGTCCTGCACAACTGATTGTTCAAATGTATAACCTGTAAAATCAAGGTGGCGTTCCTGCACGAACAGGAGATCCTTCGTGTTCACCATCGAGATGTTTTTTATCTGTTCCTCGGTTCGTATGGCGAATCCGTCCGCTGACGGGACCTCGCCGCCGTAACCGAACACAGCCTTTGCGAACAGCGGGTTCATCTTTCCCAGGAAGCTGTCATTGACGTAAATCTCGAAATCAAGCTCGCCCGGCCTCAATTGTATATCAACAGGTATCGTAACATAGTAAACG
>Ga0123353_10003911_pt1 | contig 19035 bp, 18 predicted proteins | sample TergutLab28metaG_3_FD_92763 | JGI IMG/M metagenome (GOLD analysis project Ga0123353, IMG submission 92763) | Labiotermes labralis P3 segment gut microbial communities from Petit-Saut dam, French Guiana - Lab288 P3 | ecosystem: Host-associated > Arthropoda: Insects > Digestive system > Gut ... | reverse complement strand
GTTTTGAATTATCTTGAAATTCAGTTTTTAATCTGAAGCAGTATGCATGTATGCTGGCCTCTCTCTCTCACACACACACACACACACACACACACAGTCTCCTTATTGTCTTTAGCATTTTGGTGTCTTTAATGTTGCTCACCACTTGTATCAGGGTTGGCAGTGTCACATGATGAATTCACAATATTGAAGACACATAAAAATCCACAGTGATTTAACCCACTAACTGCAAGTTCTGAGGTATGATTTTAATGACAGAAACCTCATTTGCAGTTACCACATTTTAGTGACTTGTACGTAAGATGATGGAAAAGAGATAGTCACAGAGGTTAGATATTAAAGTTTAGTTTTGGTGACATCAGTTTTAGGCCACGAGAATTCATTTTATGATAGAAAGTGAAAATATGGTCTTGGTTTTTCTAGTTACTGTGGTTGTGTTCATTCACACACGCTATTTATATTATAGTGCTACAATTGCTGGTGTTCCTGGTTGTTGCTACTTACGGTGCATATTCTAGGCCATGAAACTGTGTAGTAATTTTTTTTCTGTGTGAAGGAATTTGATAATTCATTAGTAAGTTCTAATGTTTGCTTGTTTTATAATTTTTTGTTTTGACTGTATAGGTATCGTGATCGTAATCGTGACAGAGGTCGTTCAGGAGAAGGAAGACGTGGAGGTTTTGGTGGAGGTAGTTTTGGTGGCGGCAGGGGGTTTGGAGGAGGTGGCAGTGGTGGAGGCAACTCACTCAAGGGGAAGCAGCCAGGTGAACGACTGAGGAAACCAAGATGGGACATGAGCAGCCTGCAGCCATTCCGCAAAGATTTCTATATACCACATCCAAATGTTGTGAACCGGTAAAGTTTGTTGAGTTAACATTAGTGTTCATAGTGTAAGATGAGGTGTGTGCAGGGATGCAATTGTTACAGATTCTAATACTGTGATTTCACTGTTAAATTTATTTCAGGCCCATGCATGAAGTGATAAAGTACAGATCTCTCAAAGAAATAACAGTGAAAGGGAATAATGTACCACATCCCAACCTTTGTTTTGAAGAGGGCAACTTCCCAGACTATGTCATGAATGAGATCAGGTAAATACCAAGCTTTGTAATTTTATTGTGATATTGTTGATACATGCTGCCATAATGATGATAAATTTCTTTTACAGGAGACAAGCGTTTGAAGAACCCACAGCCATTCAAGCCCAAGGCTGGCCAATTGCCATGAGTGGCAGAGATATGGTTGGGATAGCACAAACTGGCTCTGGGAAAACACTGGCTGTGAGTAAAGCGATTTTCGTGCCTATGTGAGAGCATCTTTTTGCGGAAAGGAGGGAGATGAATTGATGAAAACTGTAACTTTGACCCATTACTTTCCTATTTTTCATGTGTGGGCAAGTTTTAGTTTGCGTTATCAGGAAATAGTTCCTTTGTCCAGATTATGGTCTTTGAATTCGGTGGTGCCGTCAAACAATTTTAAATCTTGGGTTATGGTTAGATTTGTAGATTGTTTGAAGAATACAATGAACATATATATATTTGGTGTTTTCATGAATGGAATGAAATTTTATGATGATATGTTACTGAATTTGCAATGTTGCATGATGGGAATGTCTTTCACATTTCATTTTATTTTGGTTTTCTTAATACCATTCTGGTTATTGTGAGGTTAGACGCTTTGCTTCCCACCCATGATATCATCTGTCTTGTACATAACAGTCTGGAGGTGTTGTACTATTCTCTCACATCTTTCAGTTTTGGGCTTTGATTTTACCCTTTTTCTGGCCTTAACCTATACCCAAGCAATTCTCTTTGTGTGCGAATGGATTTTTTTCGTAGAAATGAGTTGTGTGTACAGTACTGCTCAAAATGACAAAGATGCAAAATATGATGAATGATTTTCACCTAGATGTTCCATTTACCACGAGAATCTGTGCGATCAAATAATGCAAAGATTAATTTATATTTAACAGCTAGAAGTTACTACACTTTCACACATTTGTCATTGTTTTGTATAAGGCTTGTACATGTTTGTCAGGTCTTCTGTTGGTTTTCTTCCATGGTGTCTTGCATTCCATGCCTTGTGAGGGTTTCTGCTTTCATCGAGTTGCTTTATTGCTAACATGTTTTGAATATGTTTTACACTTTTCTCTCACAAGACTCATTCTTTACTTCTTCCCCGCCATGGAGTTGGATATTTTTATTAGAAATTTTTGATTATTTTTTTGTGAAATGTATTTTTTTTTATAGTTGTATGATCATATCTCCTTTCTTTTTTCATCCTTTAGAAGTAGTTCAACTTATTGGGTTTATATTTTGGTAGAATTTGTGTGTGTCATAAGTGCTTGTTTCTTGTTTCATTCTCTGCAAGATGTGGTGTAAGGTAAGCGAAGATGTTTTAGAATGCTTTAAGGAAGTGGATTCTAGTCTGAGTTTTGCTGACAGTGACAATGACTGACTGAATTTGAGTATTGTGCATGATCACTCAAGTGGTGATACAGTTGCATGAAGATTGTGCTGAAAGTACTTGTAAATTGATGCACTCACTGGAGTCCTTATTGTGGTTGTAATGTGTGTTTTTCCCTTTATAATCTGCTCTTTGTATGTATTACTGTGGAATGTACTAGAGCAACAAAGTCAGTTTAATTTTTTTTTTCCAGTATATTCTACCAGCAATCGTACATATAAACAGCCAGCCTCGCTTACTGAGAGGTGATGGGCCTATTGCATTGGTGTTGGCTCCAACCAGAGAATTGGCCCAACAAATCCAACAGGTAGCATCGGATTTTGGAGCATCATCGCATGTCCGCAACACATGTGTTTTTGGAGGAGCCCCGAAAGGGCCACAGGTAATGTGTGGCAGGTGCAGGAGATGTGACGCTACAACTTCAAATGGTGTAGGGATTTTGACCTAACATGTTTCTGCTCATGCAGGCACGGGATTTGGAACGAGGTGTGGAGATATGCATTGCCACACCAGGCCGTCTGATTGACTTTCTGGAGAGAGGAACTACAAACCTGAAGAGGTGCACTTACCTTGTTCTGGATGAGGCAGACAGGATGCTTGATATGGGATTTGAACCACAGATACGCAAGATCATTGAGCAGATTCGGGTAGACTCATACAAATAATATAGTAACTACTAGCCTCTAGTACTGTGTATGATAGGATATGTATTTGAACTTTGATCTTTATTAAAATTGTATTGGATAATGTATAAAATGTTTGCATAACATTTATCTTACTACAGTGAAATCTTTATCTGTCATTTTTTAAGGAACTTTGGAGAGCAAGTAGTCAGTGTGTGAAAATGGCAGATGTGGGAAAAACATTATACGCGTCATGAAACAAAATTAAAAACTTATATTTAATGCCTAGGCCTACAAAAATAGTGAGCAAAAGTTGCATTATTGCCTGCAAGCAAATTACCTATTTACCAAAGATAAGGGTAATGACATCTCTTCAGTTTAAAATCTTATAATTTCACATAGAAACAATGCATTTCCAATTTCAAAATGCTGTGTTTGTCATGCCCGACAATGCTGAGTGTGTAAAGGAATGATCTGACACTTTCAAAAGTGGCATGGGCTTTGGGAAACTTGTCACTGGAAGATCATGTTTGTCTGCCTATGTGTCCCCACTACTGTCGCCACCCTTAATGATTAACACTACTTAGCCATGCTGGAAACACCATGTGTGGCAGGTTTTTTGTCTTACATTGTGCAGGAACTGAAGTCAACATCTTTTTCAGCATCTAGGCATGCCCAGTGCTTGATGGCATCACACTTGCACAGTTCAGTGATATGTTTTGTAGAAATGATGTATCTTGCAGATGGGTGGTACAGGTTTTCATAAACAACCAGACTTTTGTACCTTGTAGCACATTGGTTGCACGCAGTGCTATTAACAGCTTAGTGCACATGGTGGTTGTCATCCATGTTTTTTTGTTTGTGAAGTGTTTTATATTTCCAAACAGTGTGATTTCGACAGTTTTCCAGCCATCATTTGCACGAATAACAAATAACAGGAATAATGACATTAAATTACACTGCTTGTAATTGACAAAGTGGAAGGGAAGTATACAGAATGATGCGAAACTATATGATTATAGCAACTGCAGAACATGGTCCACAGTTTCGCACCCTTACAACTAAGGTTGCTGTCATCCCCACTTCTCAGCCATATTTCACACTTGACTGATGCATGGTGGTATTTTGTAAATGAATTTAGTCAACCAGTATAAGTAAATTCAACTGTATGTTCAATAACATCACATTATGTTTGATTTCTTTTTCTTGGATGGAATATAGAATGACTGATGCTGGAAAATGACACGTCAAGGAACAGTACACAAGATTTATTTATACATTGCTTATATGGGCGATTTTTTTGGGATCAGAAGAAATTAAGGTTCTTGTGGGAAGGTAACACATATGGGAAGAATGGATAGAGATTTCACTGTATGAAAATTATTTGCAAAATTGTTGTTCTGTCTTCCTGGTTTGTATATATATTTACTATATGCAGATCTGAAAATTTTTATGTCTCCGATTCAGCAATAATGAGTATGCATTTAATTTTTGTTGAACTTTGTTCTGTTGTTTTATCAGGTTTGGTGACTGAGTATGTTGCCCTGTAGGGTGCTGCAGAATTCATTTTATATGTTGTTTAACATGATGTGTTTTTTGTTCCAGCCTGATCGACAGGTGCTGATGTGGTCTGCTACATGGCCTAAGGAAGTGCGTAATTTGGCGGAAGAGTTCCTGAATGACTACATCCAGATCAATATTGGTTCACTTCAGCTTGCAGCCAACCATAATATTCTTCAGATTATTGATGTGTGTCAGGAGTATGAAAAAGAAACTAAGTAAGAAATTGTGTGATTTCAGGGTTTGCTGCAAAGTAGCTGAGAACTATGCTGTTCTGGGCTCTGACACAGTAAATAGTGGTGATTCCTTACCCACGTTTCAGGACAGCCTATCGGTTCTATCTTCAGAGGTCAAGAACACCAGTCCAAGATTCTTGACCTTAGAAAATAGGGCTGATATTGCCCTGAAACATCGGTAGGGAATTACCACTACTTGCTACATAATAGCTTATTAGAGTGCAGTTCTCTAGCAAGAAATTGCTATCAGCATATGGCAGAGCTGCCATTGCATCACCTTCTGTTTTCCTGTTTAATCCTTGAAAAATTTAACACACAATTGCTTCTCTGTCTTTGAACAAAGGTAGGATGCAGTGGAGTGTACATTGAATGCTGCCTATTGGAATGTTTTCTTCCTTGCATGCCTGGCATTTTTTAAATATGCTGTATGCGATTAATACTTGCTGTGGATACAGTGGATAGGTAAAAGATATAACACAGCATATGTATGACTGCTCACATCACACTCAAGGTCAGTACATAATACTCTTTTTTTTTGAATCCAGATAAATAGATCTTCCCTTGCAGTCTGTACAGTTTAGGGCCAAAACAGTTTCAGCTCATTGAAGCACCAGTCGCATAAAGATGTGTTAGAATGAAGGTATTGCTCTATGCAGTCTTAACTTTGTAACTAGATGGAGGAATGTCACAGCCACTGTAGGCCTGGGGAAGGAACCCATGGTACCCAGTGAGTATGATACTTGGAGGGCTACAGATTTGGTCTCGACACTTTGGAGAAGAGAAAATTATGTTCATCAGTTAGCCCACCCCTAATGTAGAAATTATACTGACTTGCCTCTCCTGTATCCTTTTTATGTAGTGTGGATGTAACTAATTCCTTGGAGTACAGGGTTACTGAACAGTTGCTCATCTAGTCAAGAAATTTCCACATTTAGTAGAAGCCAAAGGTTCGTTATTTTGTTCATTAAATTAGGGTCTGAGATAGAAGGCAGCAAAGTTGTTCCTTTGTTCCACACCTTGAAGACAAATGGGGATAAAAGTTACAGCCCCACACATCCTCAACTGTTTTCACACCGAAAGCTGACCATAGTTGATGTGCAGTATGCATTTGGCTTTAATGGATGGATGGAATGATGGTGCCTCATTAAATATATGTTCTTTGTGTCCTAAATCTAAATGTCTGGCTTTTGGCACTTAAAATGAATAGTGCTCCATCTTCAGCAGAAAGCTGGCCTTTAAAAGGCTCTGTGCTAAGGTTAAAAATCAACTCACCTGTAGTTTTCACCAATGACATACAAAGAAATGGTGGCCACTGAAATTCTCCTAACTGTAGGATTACCTGGGATTTAATTCTGGCATGAAAGGGTTAACTTGGCACTAGGTGGGGGTGAGTGGTCAGCTTCTTGTTGAGGTTGCTTCACTCATAAGGGAAGAGCCATGATATCCACTGTTTAGAAGGACCAAGACGCTTAGGTGTTGTGGAGAAGATTAAATCTTTGTCTGTGTTGGGAATTAATTTTTGATATAAAAATGTGTGGAAAGTGATAATATGGCTGTGTCGTTATGTAGGATATGTACAAATGATTACAGTCATGCTTTATTTGTAACTGCATCAGCCATACTTTTTTATTTTGACAATGAATTGTCTTAGGTTGCTGAAGCTTCTGGAGGAGATATCACAAGAAGAGGAAAGTAAGACAATTATATTTGTGGAAACCAAGAGGAAGGTGGATGATATCACAAGAAGCATTGGCAGATATGGGTGAGTGTGCAAGGATTGTGCACATAATGAGGCATCATTTGTGAGGAACCTCATTATGGGTTTTTGATAAGACCAGTGCACTTATGAAAAGTGTTCATTTAATGTGTTGTAGTAAAATGGCAGATATGTGTCTTTGTGGAGAATGGGGTGGTCAGGAACCTTTGTCATTAAAGTGTGCCACCTGTGAATTTAGAACTCATTGCTTAAGTAAATATTAATAATATCTTTGCTTGTTAACAGCTGGCCTGCAAAAAGCATTCATGGTGACAAGTCGCAGCAGGAGCGGGATTATGTGTTATCAGGTATGAAAGTACTCAGTGCCTTAAGTTGTCTTAGGACTCAGGAATTTAGAAATGTGATATACATGTTGACTTTGATGAATGAATTTCTGAGGCTTAAGATTGGATATTTACAAGCATCATATGCTCTGACAGATCATAAGGCCCCTTTTTCTGTAGAATGCAAGGCTGTACGCAAACAAAGCATCTGTAATAAAAAGTATGGATTTTGTAATTTGGGAGAAGTACAGTGAAACTCCTCGAATATTCCGCTGCTTGAGGCATTTTCCCAAATTAGATGATAAAATTATTTAGTATCAAAATTCTCCTAAATGATTAACACACTGCACCCTTTCAATGCATTTCAGCTTTAAGGTTTATCATCATGTTGCATTACTTTAAATTAAAGGAATAAAAACCGTCAACACAACTATTGTCCATGGTATTTATTTCTGCAACAGTTTTAGCCACAGGCTAAAATACTTAAAAACACTATTACAATTTTTAGAATACAAGTTACTGTTTCTGCTATATATGAAGTATTGGTTAACACAGTAGTTACAAAATATTCTTGATTTTTCCAACGTAGTAGGCTGTAGGTGGCCTGGGAGTCCCGACTGTGTTTCTTGTTTTTTATTAGTCTGGGGTACTATACCTGTAAATATATAATTCAGATGTGATTTATGAGATGGGCAAGAGTGTTGTTGCTCATTCTGTCAAAATTGTACTTGCATGGTTTGTAGGAAAGTTTGCAAGATACTGGTGTCAGTCTGGTTTCATCCTGTGTGTGATAATTTGGCCATGCAAAGATTAAACTGTTCTGTAGTTTGTCTTTCAAAGGTTTTGAAGTCTGAATGAATTTTCGGTTTGGCAGATAGGATATAACGTTAAATTTGAATCTATGATTATTGCTAGTTTTGTAGATAGTTTATGGCAATTTACTGTGTTATTCCATTTCCTTTTGTGCGTGTGTTTGTGGACAATAAGTATTCATTGAAACTTTTTATAGTCAGTGACCTATTTGATTTTGTTTTGCCCTTGCATCCTTCCATCAGTAATGTTACTGTGTTTCAGAGTTTCGAAGTGGGAAGGTATCTATATTGGTAGCAACAGATGTAGCAGCACGTGGCTTAGGTAAGTACTGTGCTGAAGCAAAGGGGTTGAATTAAGTTGACTGGTCACATTTGACCAGTTGGGGTACCCTGTTGCCTTTTCTTGGACATGACTTGTCTTCTGTTATAACACAATTTTTTTAAGTTGTCAAATGTAATTTTTTTTGCATAACATTGCATGTTGTCAGTTTATTTCAAACAGATTGTATAGTGCTTTGGAATGTTGATGGACTTGAGCCTTCAGTGAATGGTTTACCTCTTCTGTGAGGGGTCATGTTTAGATGTGATGACAATGCTTGAAAAACTCATAACTTGGTGCATTAGGTGGAGCCTGCAAGGACCATGAAGAGTGTATCTCTGCTGGAGGACTGAATGTTTATTCATTTGTGTATGTGATGTGTTTTTTTATCAGAAAATTAAAATATGTGTTCTGGATTCATATGATTTTATTTGGAGCTCTGGAGCAGCATGGGGGATAATATATTTTTTGATATGAATATTTCAGGGTGCTGGTGTGTGTACTTTGTGGTAAATTTATTTTTAAATGCAATCTGAATTATAAATTGTATGAAACACTGTACTCTGTGCAGACTGCAGTGACCATGAGCAATGCAGGAATTGTCGTTTGTGGGTGTAGTGTTTGGTACACAACATCTTTCAGGAATGTGACTGCACCTGTTAGTGACCTTACGAATGCTTGAACTGTTTCTCCACAGATTATATTTTCTGAATTACTTTGTGTCTGTCATTGTAGGCATATTTATTCGTGTGTGCAAAAAACATATAAGGATGTTCCTGAATAGTGGTAATGTCATGCATTAAACAGACGGTGTGGACAGATTTATAATGGCGTCATTTTGCAGTGTCCAGTGTAACTTAAAAGGGTTATAAACAGTTGCAGTTACACGCGGTAGCCACATACAAATATGAGACTAGACTCAACAATTTTCTTTTTTAAATTTCATGTTCATCTGCTAAAATTGTAATTTTTGAAAACATAGTCGATTCTTTTATGTCCCCTCCTCTTCAGCCTTGTAGAGTGGGTGTTTCTTATATTTTGAGGTCATAAATCTGACAACCATAGTATCAGAAATCTTCAGTGTTAAGTATATTGTATGCATGTTATCCCTTACTTCCAATTTGGTGAATGTGGTACCAAAATATTTGTGAAACAAATCTCTCTATATTTTGTAGCCAAAAATTGTCAGATGACATTTTTGTGAAACGTCTTTGTGAATTGGAATTGTGAGTGCAAGGGAAAGAAACGTGGTGTTTCAATCTTGATGTAAGGAACATTTTATTGTCATCATCCATTGATTTTTTTTTACCATGATGGGACTTTGCTGAATTCTTTCAGTTGTTTTTATCTTCTGTAAGCACTTGTTTTGTAGTTGTGTCTGTGTAACTCATGGCTACATCTTGTCCTTGGTCTCCACGGTTGTTATTTGTAATTGTCATCTTTAATGCCCTGAAGAGAATCCAGTTACAGTCCATATACAAGAGTTATCCTTGAATACATATTTTCAGGTCTTCTGTAATGTCATGATTTTGGTCTTTACCTTGTTTGAGTTATTTTGTAAAAGAATAATCATCTGTGTATGTTACCTGTAACATAGCTTTTTATTCTGTGACTGTTCAGTTGGTAAACCATGGATATATTCTGTAAGCCCTCATGCATGTGATAATCACACTTTCATAAACCTAAGGAGGCAAGTCACTGTAGGCAATTTTGTGTTGTGTTTCGAGTTTTCAGCTATGCCATTGTTTTATGAATTATATATAGGTGTTGAAATAACCTGGAATAATGTGTTATTTTTCGTTTTGATGGTATACATTTTGTACAGGGTTTGACCCCATCTTCACAGGACTTTGTAGTGAAAGAAATTTTTCTTTGTATATCAGACGTTATGCTGGTGGTGTTAGTGTTTTGAAAAGGATCATACTGCACTGAGAAAATGCATTCAACTGTATTACCAAGTTGTCCCACGTGACAGTAAAGCCTGAATTCAAAAAGAAAGCCTTGGCCACAATTGTCATAAAACTATGACAGAAACTGTGCAGAAGAAGAATTGAGTTGGGGTATGGAGGTGAACAATGTGTATAAGATATTGTGGCAGCGGTGGCCAGACTGGTTGACAAAATAGGAAAAGCTGATGCCCGATGCTGTCAGGTCTCACTGGAAGGAAAGATGAGGAGTGTGAAGGCTGGATCATGATGTGACATGTTGAAGATATAATGAGTTAACCTTTTCCCTTACTGTGATCTGAGTGCTGTGTATAAACTCCTTGCCTTGGGTATGACAAAGAGAGAAATTCTAATTATATTGTGATGGTAAAATAAGTGGATGGGTTAACACTGTCACTGAAATTTCAGTATCTTCACTGAGGGTTCAGACAGCTCTCAACACAAGTCTTTCCTTGCTTAAGAATGTGGTGTGTGAGTTGTGGTAGTATGCATGATATTCTCCCTTGTAGCATCTGTTTGGATGCTGCTGTTATTTACATGAGTCTTCTGTCAACTCAGTGCTGCTGTTTTTCACCCTTGGGCATCAATTTTATATTTGTCAACTAATCAGTCTGGTTTGTTTCTATTTCAGAGGCACATGCAAGATAAAATTATACGTGATTCTGTATACGTCTGGCAGTGCCTCTGATTGGTTGGTTACTCCTCAAGGGCATCGCCCGTACTATTGGAAGCCCACGGGAGAGTTAGCCAGCCACAAGCCATTTAATCATGCCACGATTGTCCGCACGTTTCCTCCTTCTACCCCCCAATATGTTAAACCTGTGAGCAGTAGGTAGGGACTTACAGTACAGTGCTAGTGGTTATGATGCGCTCCATGTATTGGACGATCTGAAGGTAACTATTGTATTAATAACATAAGTGTGGCAGGGAGGTGAACAAATATACTTTTGAAAATGAAACTGAACAGCCAGTTGCTAAGCAAGGGGTTGTAAATATGCAGACATTAGCACTTAACCCTGTTGAGGTTAAATTACTTCTGTTTTTCTTCCCCCAAAAAATAAATTTGAACAGTCCAAAATATCTCAGTAAAGTGATCCCCCCATGATGTTCAGACCAAATAGTAATGCATTTAACGCTTCTATTATATTTTTCTTCTAAAGTAGATGGGAGCAGATTAAGTTATTAGTAGGCTACTATTGGAGGTTAAATTCCTCATAGGCCTGGATGTTTCACTATCACCAAGTTCACATTCACTCCGAGCTTATCTAACTTCTGTTTGTATTTTCCCATATGTAAGGTTGATCACTTACCCATGGCTAGTGTGGTTATAAGAATGCATGTAGTATTTGAACTTTAATTTTGTATATCCTTATGTTTGTGACAAAAATTGTACCAATGTGTTGTGCTACAATGAGGAAATCATGTCAGATCAGGGAAAGGAAATTTTTTTTTTTTTTTTAAATTGGTTATATGAGTGTAGGCACCTGTATACACACACACACATACAGAGACATGAGTAAATTTCACTTTGTAACAGTTTCAGAATGTGCATAAAATGGTTAAGTGTGTATGAGGCTGGCTACATTTTTTCAACACTTTTTCATAGATTTGAATGAAATTCGGTCACCTGGGGATTGAGGTATATTTTGACTGCATAGATGAAAAGGGGGTACTCTTTTGTGTTGAATCATCCATATACATAGCTCTTAGCAGCTTCAAGTTTAGTTCAAGGTTAGACATGCACATATCCCATTTATTGCCTGAAATATCCAAAGTTCTATGCACTGTTGAGAGTCATACCTTTATTTATATGGAATTTCTGACGGGATGAACCATTGACCCATGGAATAAGGCACTGAAGTTAAGACACTAAGCCTGGAATCACTCTGTATGTCCAGTAGAACCCCTGATTTACTTAAAGTTCACACCTAAGTTTGAAATTTTTCAAAGATAGTTTTTACAGAAGAGTGGTATGTGATTTTCAGGATAGGTTTTGGAGTTTTATTGAAGTTTTTCTAATATATTTATCTAATGAATTAAAAGGGCAAAATAATTTGTGATTCTTTGTGTCATGGACGTACTGTACATTACTTAAAAAAATAATGCATTTGTAACTGGCTGTACATGAACAGACAAATGAGGAACATTGAATAGCAAACCTTGATGCTGGAAATTGTGCAGGATAGACTGCAACACCTTTCCCACTGAACTGTTACAGTCCATGGGTTTCTGCTTGTTTAAGGTGGAGAAATTCTTATTTTGTTGTGACACACAGCTTTCGTTTGTCCACCTCCCCGCTATTAATTAAACCCTGAAGTACGTACTGTCAGTATGTTAAACATGGTGACAGATGTAAAGTCGACTCTCTGATTATTTTTGCTTTGACTGAAGATTGCTTTCTGCATGTGTATAATTTTCTTTAATTTTTTACTTGCATTTTGTAATTGCTATAATAACAGTTCTGTTTTATTCACATGTTGCAAGTGATGTGTTAACATATCACAGGTTAATCATGCAATGGCTTTATTTTATTCAGATGTTGAGGATGTGAAGTTCGTTATCAACTTTGACTACCCACAAAGTTCTGAAGATTATGTCCATCGTATTGGACGTACAGGACGTTCTCAGCGTACAGGCACAGCATATGCTTTCTTCACACCCAGCAATGCAAAGCAGGCAAATGACTTGATTGCTGTTCTGCAGGAAGCCAACCAGGTGATCAACCCAAAACTTCATGAGATGGCACAGATGGCGCGGTCAGGTGCATTTGGAGGACGGAGTGAGTGTAATTACACTGAATGTTTCAGTTTTTTGGATAAATGTTGTGTCTTCTACAGTTTTGTTGAACTCATTCAACTAAGTCATGGTTTTCTTTTGTTAGTAGGGCTTTCCTAGAGACTGAAGTCCACTATTCCATTTGTATGAAATAAAAATTTTTGCCTAATCCTCAAATTCTTTCATGGTTTGAAGTCTGAAAATACGTGCTTTCACCGTTTGTTCCAGACACATTATTGATTTGTTTCAGGTCGAAGTCGCTGGAGTAAAGGTGGTGGTGGTGGTGGTGGTGGAGGTGGCAGTGACAGGGGGCCACGTGGCAGTGCCAGTGATAGGCCATCCCGAGGTCGGGGTGATGATAGGGGACCTCGTGGAAGGATTGGAGATGACAGAGGTTCTCGAAGTGGTGGTGACCGTGGAGATCGTGGAGACCGAGGAGGTGACCGAAGTGGTCTACGAGCAGGAGGTGACCGTGGTCCAAGGGGAGGAGGTGCAAATAGAGAAAGGGGTGGGAGGTCAAGCCGCTGGGGAGACAAGAGTCAAGACCGTGGCAGTAGATTCTCAAACAGTAATGAACAACAGAATGCAAACTTCCAGCCACTGGGCAACCCAGCATCTGGCAACAGGGGTGGGCTAGGACAGAACACTTCTCAGATGGTTAGCCGAGGTGGTTTGGGGCAGAACCCACCACCTCCTTTGTTGAGTTTACCACAACAGCCCCCACCCCCACCCCCACCCCAGGCAGGGAACATAAACCATTACCAGCACAACAATTCCAAGAATTCTGCCCCTACACCATTCTACCAGCCCAACAACCCTCCACCCAATATGACCAATAACAGTGTTGGATATACAGGCTATGGCCAGTACCAGCAGATGAATGGCTACAACTACAGTCAACCCCCTCCACCACTGCCCAAAAATTAGAGCAAGATATGTGTTGTGACTGTTGTGTGAGAGCTTATCACTAGGTGGCAGCACATTCCGGTCACATAGGCCTCTTATTCTGTTCTTTTCAGGTTATGCATCTGCTGTAAGATTTCAAAAGAGATTTTGTTTTTAGTGCAATTCACACCCATGCTGCTTGTGTGTTGGCCAGACTAATCTTCTGTTTTGTGGTGTCAGAACCAAACCACAAATCAGGAACTGCGTTTGGTTTCAAAGTGCGTAAGGTATAACAAACATCTTATAATAGAGACTCAAGGGACCTCAATGTTTTCCTCAGCACAGGTTTCCATTTAGCACTTGAAATGCAAGTATTAAATATCTTATCTCCACAGTACTTGTAATCCAAACCACAAAGCAGAAATTTGTGATGCATAAGCACTGTGGCTGGGCAGTACACAATTTCAGTTTCTTTTTTGTAATCAAAGAATTACATCTCTTGTTGACTTTATCTTGTTTTATGGGATTGTTCCATCTCATATGACAGGAAACACCATACCGTAAAATGGGGCTGCTTATCTACATTTTAAACAAAAAATTAGTTTTTTAAATCCAACTTTGTTTTTTAAGAGATATTTATTTGCACAGTAGTACATGGTAGATGTTTTGCTTCCTCATCGGACACTTATTTAGGCGTAAAATTATTACACCTTAAATAATTAATGATTAATTTGTGGCATCAATTTAAGTTCATGGTGTAGCATACATTGCATCAAAATTGCTAAGTTTGTTCTGGATGAAACTCGTGGAGCAGAATTGGGATGTTGGAAGTGTAAATAAGTACCGCATAAGCACAAAAATTATAACATTATGGTTGTTCCCCATCATGGAACTAGTACTTTGTGTGATGCTTCAGGAAAGAATTTGCATTAATGACCAGGGTGGTGGTTTTTGAATGTCCTGACTTGCAGCTTTCTGTGACCAAATAATTCTTTGCAACATGTCATAGTTCAAAAGAATTGAGAGGAAAGCCATACTAACTATTTGGGATAATAAAATTTTTCAAATTTTTTATTATTTGGTGATTGTGGACTGCTTACCTGGTTTCGCCAGGTTATAACATTTCAGTTCCTTTGTGGTGGTTCTCCTGGGAATAGTATTTTTTATTTTTGCTGTGAAATTTTCTGAGCTTTCAGCTTTCTAACAGTTTACTGGACTGCTTTGTCAGCCGTCTTGAACCAGGCCTTTGTGTATATTTTTGTGGCATTTAAAAAACAAAATTCAGTACATTTTGTGAACATAAAGTCACACCAGAATATCATAAAAATGGAGATAATTTGCATTACTTTTGTTGTTTTGCAGAGTATCCCTAAGTGTTAACAAGAAATTGCAATCTACTCAAAAATTTCTTCCAGTAATTATTATAATTGCACATTGACTGTTACTTTGTCTTAAAGATGTAAGTACAGTATATACATCATAACACAGGAAGTGTTGTTCACAACTTCGCTCTGTAACAGCAGAAGCTGGGGAAAGGTAGAGTAAGTGTGAGGTAGGTGTGGTGCATTCATTAGGGTCACAAAGCTGACACCTGAACCAAGGAAGTAACTTCTGGAAAGTACATAGAACTAATATCTTGCAGATTTTTTTAAAGAGCAGCATTCGTGCATCAACTCCAGATGAATGGTCGTATGCAGAAGCAGTGTTGCCACCTATCACATGACAAAATCATAGCAGTCTAAAGTACTGTGGGACAGCTTGTATTGTTAGTAGTGTGAAGTAATGTACTTTATTGTACAGAATTATATGACAATACAAATATGCAGGCTGTTTTGTCTCCATTTAGTACAAAATATTTCATAAAAATTTTCACGATTTTCCAGAGGAGAGTATAATTTCAAATAAAGACAGTTTTCTGTTTACTCCAAATTACAGTTTTATGGTGATGTTTATTGTATTCTTTGTACCATTCATGGGTTTATGTCTATGTGTTTTATTACATTCCAAAAGTACATTCAGCTCTAGATTTTCTCCAGACTCATACTTAATTGCTATGAGAAAATTTTGGAATCTCTGGTCATTCCAATTGTAAATCTGGAAATTAAAATCTTTCATACCGGGCTGTACTGATGTGGGAGGAGTCGTCATTCCGTGATGATTACCTCTCACAATTGAGGCACCTATAGCATTCTGGATTTACGGTACATTTCAAAATTGTGCTTTGTATTACCTACACTCTAATGAAAATCTCCAGCTGTGGAATAAGCATCTTGGGTTTCACCTGTCATGTAATCCTGCTACAGTTTTGGACGGTGTACACTTGTATTTCAACCAGTCTCTGTAGTGAGGTATTTATATAAATTTGGAATAAACCATGTACAGTATTGCCTTTGGATTTTATTAGACTATACCACCAGGGGTTCTGCATGTGTTGCTTCTGATGTTACTGTTGGTAGGTAGCCTGGTCTCTGGATGAGGAGGATGTAGTGGTCTCAGGTTTGCAGATCCTTGTTAAGAGAGCTGCTGGTTTTATCCCTGGTCAGATCTCTGTGCATTTTTGTGCTCTGGGATTGTCCTCTCCATCTCCACCAAAGCTACATTTCTTAGCATTTGACATTGGGGGTTAATCAAGCAGGCAAAATTTTATGTTCTTGTTGGTCACTCATGTGGTGAGTATAATGACCTATATGTTCATATTTAGGCTGTTCTTCACAAGTTCATAGTGAGCAACATCCAATTTGCTGCTTATTGTGGAATGTCACTGCCATTCCAAAGATATGAATAAGGAATTTTTATGCATTTGTATCTATACAAATATCCTGCATGTGTTTTTTGAGTATTGGATTCTGTGACCTTGAGGATTTTTTTTTACATTGTTGTAAAAAATGCTTTTTTTGGAGCCATGTTTGTCCATTTCCTACCAGTTTCTTGATGGCTGACTCATTGGTGATACTTATTTTCATATGATTTGCTTTAGGAGCTCTCTACAAAAATTACTTGAACCTGTGTCAGTGTCACTAGTCATGTGACAGTTATATTTTGGGCCTTCAATGAACTGCATGTGCTTTCCACATGACTTTATTGGGTGAAGTTTGGTACAGTAAGATCTCCACACAATACTACTGAGTAACCGAGTTTCATGAAAGTATGTGACGTGAAAGTCATATTTACTCAAGGGTGGAAATTAAATTGTACTTGTTTACAAAATTTCATGTTTTCTTTGGGTAAAATTCATTTTAGAAGTTTTCCATAAAATTATATTGAGCAAAAGTATCTTGACAGTGCAAGCCATGACTTTCCAACCGTTCTGCATTGGCCAAAATAGTGTGAATTCTGAGCAAATTAGTGCAGGGAAGGATGTACTGCCTTATGGGAATAAGTGAATTTACATTTACCTGTGAAAGCAATTAGCAATTTTTAAAGTAAAGGACACCTTGATGAAGTCTGTGTACTACATCACATATTACACCATAAGCCATTTTTTTGTGTTCGCAACTATATGCACAGTTCTCGGGAAAACGTGAATAGAATCAAGATGTGTAAGCTGTCAGTGTTTTGTGTAGGCATTTTTCAGTCACAGTTATATATTTGTAATGAATATTGAAATGGGGAAGAAAAAAATACATATAGTTAAACTTTGTCAAGTGTGGTCTGTTAGCGTAGTTTTAAGCTGTTACTGTAGCAGTGTGTTTTTTATATACAAGTGAGAGTGGGGGGTTGATAAATTTCATAAATGGGCACACTTGACTTTTCTGGGGCAGGAAAGGTATGCTGAAAACAAAATTTCATTTCTTCACAAGGAATATAAGGATCAAGCATATGGTACTTTTGTAAGCCTTTTTGTAGAACCTCTTCTGCTGAGATGAGATAGCAATTTTGTTACACAGACTAGGCCATGGTCTGGTTTACCAAGTAATTGCAACAGGGGAAACAATTTATATCATGCCAAAGTTGCCCAAACAGATTCTGGGGTCCACTCAGCCTCCTGTTCAGTGGGTTAGTGGGGTTCTTTCCGTGGGGTGAAGGTATTCAGTGGTGTCCATCTAGTACCAAGGTCCAGAATGCACAGAGCTATCCTGGAACTCTCCTACGTGACTGTGGTGTAGTGCACGGGGACTGCACCTGAGAGCATTGAGATTTAAAGACAAAAAATTGTTCTGAACATTTCTTCCGCAGAGAGATGGTGTAATAAAGTGTAGGTTTGTGGTTGTCTTTAAGCCTTTCATGCTGCTGGTTGACCAGAATTTACATGCCCTCAGCATTTACAGAATGGACTCAAGAGATGTTCACAACAAAGTGCAGAGTAACTGGACACTTAAATACTCATCACATTGAGATTACACTGGGCATTTAATACTGGTACAGGAGGGTTAAAATAGCATACTTGGTTATAGCAGTATGTAGTAACAGTTCTCAATTTGAATAGGACACAAGACTTTTGTCAGATCTGCAGTATTGTACATTAGCCAATAGTGTGGGTGTTGTTACTGGTAAAGGAAATTGCAGAAATATGCGATCATCTGTAGTTGCATTAATATTTAATGCCAGCGAAATGAAGGATTCAGGAAGGTACACAGGGCCATGATATTGCACCCCTGTTTTTACAACATGAGAGAAAAATTGATGAACGAATGTATTTGAATGTTGTTGCCACTTTTATTTTCCATGTGCTTGTAAAGGACCCGTGAAGCAATTATACAATTCCATAGACATGCTTGATAGAATAAACCAATGGCTTACACCTTTTGGTGTTTATAAGGTAACTTATCGTGTTAATTTTTTTGAACCTTGCTGAGAACCCAAATGGTACCAGTTACAATCAACATATTATTTTGACACCATGAGAATTCAAGGTATTCTGGTAGAGGTTTCAACAAATACAAGAATGCTAACAATTAACATTTATTTGAATTCAACATTGCTAATATACATATGGAAGAAACTAATGTGACTGCAATAAATAAAAAATTGTTCTTCAGTGATGTGCTGTGTCTTGAGGTGCCTTTGTATCATCCACCTGCTCCTCAGGAGTGTGAGGCCAGAATGTTGGTTTGTTCAGTGGGTCTAACGCCTGCAAGAAGACGTGATCATAATCATTTACAATGTTCCCATCCAGCTGCATACCACACACTTCCCAAGTGTCTTACAGCGAACCTTGTTAATAATAATACTGTTGGTACATTAAGCAAGGCAAAGAAAAGCTTACCAGATTAGTTCAGAAATATAATGCTGGGAAAACCACACACACACACACACACTTAAAAAAAAAAAAAAATAGTGCAACAAAAATATTTGACAAAATAAACTGCTGCCCAGAATGCACTTTGATAAGTATGACATACTTTATTCACAATATTCTCACCATCTTTTGGG
>Ga0123353_10003909_pt1 | contig 19039 bp, 8 predicted proteins | sample TergutLab28metaG_3_FD_92763 | JGI IMG/M metagenome (GOLD analysis project Ga0123353, IMG submission 92763) | Labiotermes labralis P3 segment gut microbial communities from Petit-Saut dam, French Guiana - Lab288 P3 | ecosystem: Host-associated > Arthropoda: Insects > Digestive system > Gut ... | reverse complement strand
TTGGAGAAAAAAATATAGAAATATAGAGAGTTTTTTTTAAAGTTTGTGTTTGATAATTGGCCGCCCCCCCCCCCCCCCCTGGTTAATTCTTGTCCCAGTGTTGATCCTCTTGCCGGGTCACTTCTTTGTACAGACGTGCGCTGTATTGCTGACCTTTAGGAGGCCCTTAATTTCTTGAGTTCTCAAAGTAAAGAACTACTACACTTCTACATAATTTGATGACAAACAAACAGGTTCCTGCGACAAATTTGTTAAGCAGTCTATTGTTTATAGCAGCTCTGTTAAAATGATACACATATTTTTGGCCTCGTAGACATAACACACTCCACAAATTTATGTTGCGATCAATTTATTTCTGATAGAAATATTATAGTATACGAATCATGTTACTTGAGCTAAAGAGTAATTCGGAAGAATAAATTAAGAACGCATACAGAAACATTGTGAAGACATTTCTGGTTTTCGGATGTGACAGAATGAACAAATATTGGTCCTGCAGCAAACGCAGTTAGGAGAAGACTGTTAACTAGGTTCCAAAAATGCTCCCACGGTGTGGTGACAACACTCTGGAGATGGAAAAAAAGATTGTTCCCAAACATTTGTAAATACCTACGAAACTACACAACTGCATGACTCAGAGTACTACAACATCAATCTCCAGAATGATTTAGGAAATACTTTCCTAAATATTCACAAATATTCATAATTTTTCATTCCTTGTTGCTTTCCTTTCCTTGTCAGAAATCGTGTGTGAGAATTAGAGTTAAAATTGTGTCATTTTGTTTCTCCTGCCGTTGTACAGACATTTGTCCATTTTCTTTCGCTTTGAATTACCGCAAAGTTTAAGTATAAACTGTCTTGCTCGATGCAGCAGACGGCTGTAAATTTCACAGTATCGTTTTCATCTTATCTGACATTGTAGTTGCTACAAATTTGCTTAAATCCTACTTTCGACCGTGACGGCTTTATGTAATTTTATTTTTAACTAGAAAAACGATGCAAAAGGAATTGTATCTGCTATTAAACGACAGTGCATTGTCAGTCAAGCCGGTTTTATTTTATTCGCATACTTAGATCTGCTAATTTATAAGGCATGGTTTGTAACCAAAGATGTTAAGCAACTGTACTTATACTTGTATTCCTGATGGAATGTCAGTCGAAGTCCTATTTAAGTCCACACCGTTAATGTTAAGCTATTCATATGAGTAGGTACAATAAAACCGTCAAAGTATTTCGTATGTGTGTTCTATAAAACGACAAGCACCTGACATTTTTCAGTCATTTAAATTTTCGTGATTTGGAGGTGATTTATGTATATTTCGCAAATTAGTAAAATGTTCTTAATGATGAAATCTTAGGGTCGAGACTTGTCGGGGCATGCTGTTTTTCTATCTAAAAACAAATATAGAAAATGTTCGATGGTTTTATTGTATTTTACTAAAGCCAATTGGAGGTTTTGGATAAGACTTAGCCATGAGGGTTTTAAAACATAATTTACTCTAGAAATTCTTGGAAGATATGATTATTTGGACGGAGTTGTTCGAATACTGTCCTGACCAGTAATCAATTTCTGTTACTTGTCACGGACAAAACACACACAATAAGCTGTTTTAACTGCATGTACTCTAACAACTCAATAACACGCTGTCACTACCAGATGTACAAAGTCCAGATATTTCGTCTGTCTCTATTACGAAACGCTTCGTTTCGACGCTACTTCAGGTATATCGCATCACATCCGTAAACAGTAGAAGAAAACAGAGGAGCAGATTTTTTGCACACTTCTTTGCTGGGTTCACATCTATACTTGAAGGCTGAATTTGGCCTATTCATAACGCGCAGTAAGCACACTCCACCTCGGGTATACAAATACATCAATTAATTTATAAAAGGAAATAATTTTACTTTATACTAAACACAAAAATACTTTCTGTGATTGAAATATAAGGTTTTTATATGAAAGCTGCTGATACATAGAGTTACCACTGGGTTTGAAGAGTTAAACATCTTGAAGTTTTGACTTACTTCAAAATTAACACACTGGTATGTTTCAATTACAGTGAGGAGTCATCGATTGTGTTCAGTGTACTCAATTATTACACCATTCATTGCACATATATAAATTTTATAAATTTTATATATGTGCAGTGGTTGGTGTAATAATTGAGTAACTCGACAACATGCACAATGTAACAATAAGAATAATGTGTTCAGTATAGTTCAAAGCAGTAGAATTACCTAATATTGGAAAAAAATTTTCGGTTCTGCAGTAAGATGAGTGAGGCTATGTATGTCTAGATGTTTATCAACAGGTTGTAGAAGTTATTTTTTAATGTTTATAATATTATATAATTATGTTGAGTTAACAGAATGTAATTGTGTCGTGGGTTAATTTTGAACCGGAATAGACCCAAGGCATTAATCTATAACATATGAAGGAGAATAATATGAATACCATCACGACATAATTTGCCTAATCATGCTCATAACTTTACATGTACCTGCCTACTTCGTGAACGTCCTAGAAATGTGACTCTGGGTGGTCGCAGTTTAAAACTTTGAAGTTTAACGGGATTTGATTAGAAACACTGCCACAGGTGTCGGCTAGTTCTCTGATGACCTCTGATTGAATTTATGTCTGCTGAAGGCACTTTGAACTAAGACACTGAACTCAATCATTCCACACACAGAGAGATGTCGAACACATCTGCAATAACCAACAACATTAATAATCTATATACGTGGCTATCATCAAATGATGAATGACCTGTCTTGACACTCCTTATACCATTCTTTATAAAATGTCTGGAGGCCTTTTAAAAAAGTATTTTAAATAAATGGAGTGTAAAAATGATTCATTTTCCGTGACCTACGTTGCAAAGCACTTATCCGATTTTCCAAGAAGCCGACCCTTAAGCGACACGAAGGAAGGGAAATGGAGATAAAAAGTGAGTATAGCCAGCGCTTAGCTTCTTGCAAGGGAGCGTTAATGCACGTAACAATGGGTTCGATTCACTGCTAACTATTTATCAAGCCAGCGAGTGTAGGATCAGTGATGATCGACGGTAAAAACTCGAGGTTAGCCGAAGGCAACTTCCATTCTTTCTTGTGCTACTTGACCGCTCCAAAGTTTCCTGTCGGTCCTCCTGCAATGTGGTATGCACCTGTCGGGGCTCAAGAGCACTGTGCAAAATAATTTAATTTTATTTCTTCAGTGTAGGCTACTTGATTATCCTGTGACCCAACCCTAATTCTACGGAGCAGATTTTTCCTTGAGAAACTAAGAGTAGCTCAGATTATCAAAATATTCTATTGCCTTGCTCACCAGTAAAAGACCTAGAGTTTCTATCCTGAACCACACGAATCAGGCCCATAACAACAATATTTATTTGGAAGATACATTTTAATATTATTTTTATCTACACCTAGTACATCCCAAGCATTCATTTCACCTGAGGCTTTCCAGTAACATTTTTGGGTGAATTTTTCATTTTTCCATAGATGCTGAAGAATTTTAGGAATAATTCCCTGATTTTATTTTTGTTATAATATTGAGGCCTGGTATCAATGCACAGTGGCAGTATCCTGTGTATGTTTTCGTCAATAAATTTATCTTCGTCTCTGAATTGATATTGAAATTCATCAGGTTTTATGGCTGTGCAGCTCATTGTGAAGAATTTATTCTTCGAATAATTAAAATATGTACATTTCAAATACATACAAAATTTTAATCTTGTCCAAGCACGAGTAAAAGATGTCGGCTTTGCCAACTCCTTTAGAAATCTGTGTACTTGCCAGTATATCCTTGCATTGTTTTCAAGAAATTTTGATTTAAAACCAATGAGGTGATTCAAGTAGTCATAAGAAGAAAACGAGTAAAACATATTTCTTCCCTGAACAAGGTTAATAGACATTTCAACACACTGTCTTTCTGTAACAAGAGAATGTTTAACATTTCGAAGAAAATAATAAATAAAATTCTACTACCTATGACCATGAATAACCCTATAGAATTTCTATGGTATGAAGTCCTTTCACGTTGAATGTTTTCTTCTTAAGATTAAAGAAAAAAAAACCCCTACTCCATTCACATAACAGCATGTTAATGTAGGGTTCAAAGCTGCTCTTTTGTCATTTGAAAGCAGAAGCAACGGACGGACTGCTGATGAAACCGCGGAGTTCAGACGAATTCTTAACTGGCCATGAAAAGCTGTGTCTAAGAAGTTATATTTAATTTCCATTGAAGAGTAAAAGTAAAGCAATCCCATTACAAGTCTGGACAGGCCCAGAGGATTCCAGGAGGATGAGGCTCCCAGATTTCAAGACAATCGGAACATGACGGTGGTAAAATTGTCAGCCCTAAGCATCGGCCGCCTTTACCCTCCAGGAAATATTCCTGGTACTCATTTCTGTTAGAGGTTGAGTCAACCCAGGGTCATAGTGCGGCCGGAAGGATTATGTCACTAGAAAATACCAACGACACCAGCGGGAATCGAACCCGCGACTTTCCGACTTGTAGCGCAGTGCCTCAGCCAACTGCGCCACCGCGTTCATCCCTTTGAAGAGTAGTTAGATTTATATACGTCTTCCAGGGTTGTAAAAGATTTAGACCTAACAGTCATTCTTCCTACACATTTGATCAACATGTCTCCTTCGAAACTGTGTGAGAAACAGATAGTTTGGGAGTGAAGGAGAAAGACCGAGCCTGCTGTTAGATCCCTGTCATTCATTGCCATCGTATTATATCAGTCTTGAATTAACACAGTAATTCTCCCTTAGAGTAACGTAGGTATTTCTGTTTGTTTATGAAAAGTGCACGATTCTTTTCAGGCATGTTAATTCAGGCACTTTCGTCAATTTGCGAAAAACGACTATTAAATTTGTCTTGTCTGTTTTCCTCTGTCTGTCTGTCCGTAGGTCCACATGGAACAACTCGTCTCCAACTATTCGAAATTTCGTGAAATATTATATTGGGTATTTGCTATTGAAAGCTGTCCAGAAAATTCATGTGCTAGTAAATAGGAGGCATTTCGTAAATTTGTGGTAATATCTCACCCAACTTTTGTTGCTTTGAGAAAAGTAGCAGATAAACTTGGACGAGGGCAAGTAAACACCTATGTGTTCTGCAAACACTTTTTTCATAAAATCTTGCCTTTTACTGGATAATTGCAAGAAATCAAACAGGCCGAAGTCACTGATATGGTGTAACATGAAGGATGTAACATTTGTGGTGTTATTACGCCACATTTTATCCATTTATCGACCGTTTTCTTCGTGCGATTTTCATGGTGTCTAAGTAAGGAAAAGTGCAAACTTAATATTGTATATGTATATCCATCTGTGAATGTTTATTGGATCTAGAAATATTAACCTTGATATGCAGGTAGATCTTGAATATGTCTGAGCATTTTGTATGAAATATTGTTTTTAAATGATCAATTACAAAAATATCAAAGATCTAAGTTTATGTAGGACCATAAATTTAACATCTCTAAACTAACATAGACGTAAAAGTAACACGTTTTTCAACGAAATATAACAACAAATCCTAATAAGAGTAGTAACATTGTGTACTTTGGTTACAATTGTAAACAACAAGAAAAGGGTCTGAACATCTGAGAAGTGTCGAGGACTCAAAAGATCCGACAGGGCGTCAGTGTTACATTTACTTGCGTTACCTGTCTTTCTTAAGTTGATGCTTAAACAAATAATAAATTTTGCTTTCTCAAGAAAAAAATTTTTTTCAGCCATTTATCCGAAACGTCCCTGGCTCCTTTTCCAGTGTTACGAGGATCATAGTGTAAAGACAGTAAGTCAACTCCACTAATGGCGAGTGTAGAAATATGCGCAGCTTCAGGCCTACCTAATACCTGTGTTCAGTACCTGAAGGGAGGGTGAAACGAGATTAGGCTGATTTTCGAACGAAAATTGGATGTACAATTTACAAAGCGTATGTAAACAACCTTTGAATTAAAAATGGGAATAAACACTGACACGAAATAAAAATTGTTTTTCATCAATAAATTTATAATAATTTTATGCATGCATATTTCCCCCTAGTATTTAGGATAGTCATAGTAGTGTGGATTTGATGTCAGGACTTTATTCACACACGGGAGAAATGATTAATACCTACAAAATTTTAGTCGTGAAATGTGGAGGAAAGAGACAGCTTAGGAAACCTAGGATAGATGTAAAACTAATATTAAAAAATGATATAGGATATGATGCTGAGGACCGGATTGATCTGGCTCAAGTTAGATTTCAGTGGCGGGTTTCTGTGAATATGTCTTCATTTTTTACACACGTTTAGGGATTTCTTAACAACTTAAACCCCTTTAGCTTCCTCTTAAGATTCCTTCACCATGGCGTTAGTCAGAATTTACATTTTAGTCACAACGTATCATCAGGAGTGAGAGTTGAAATAGGTCACCGGAGGGGAGGCCATTACTCAAAACAGTGTTTCGAAACGAACAATAGTGTTCTGTTATATGTCCAATATTGGGAGGAGAGATCATTTAAGTGCCCCTCCCTCTGACATCAAACAAAGCGAATAATAGGAAAGGACGGTACTTTCTATTTCTTCTCATTACATTGAGTGTGTCTCCTATAATTTCAAGACCATTACTTCTCTTGAAACTGGAGGCCACTGACCTAAGACACAATTAGTTGCAGGCCTGTCATTTCTTTCAAAATACCTTTCTAAAACGCGATATTTCTCACTCTATGATTGAACACCCAGATGTACAATTTCATACGATCGTGACAAATAACAAACCAGAAGTGACCCATACCAGAAATATGTCATATTCCTTTACTCTTATTTCGAAACATTGTGTATGTCATTGGTGAAAAAAGAAATTGTCGAACAGTTACTTCATAAATTTTTTCATGTCTCTTGAGTTCTTTAGAGACCATAGACGAGAGTCCTTAAGAAGGCAACCTTAGTTTAGCTGATCAAGAAATTCCTCAAAATTTATTGAATATTTTCACTGGTGTCAGCCTCTCCCAAGGCACCCCTGTCCTTCAGTATGTCGAATTATAATACAATCAAGTTCTAGCTGCACCAATCCCTGCTATGTGCTCAGCCCATTTATCATTCTTAATTTGATATTATTAATAATATTTGATGAAGAGAACCAATCATAAACTTCTTACTATATAATTTATTTTTCCATACCCCAGTTACTTTTCCTCTCTTTGATCCGGTCATTTGCTTCAGCTCTTTGTGTTCAAGCGCCATCAGTTCCGGAACTTCCCTTAGCGAGAGAGATCAAGTTTTACGCTGATATAAAAACCTCTATTCTTTTAGTACCTTGTGTCTTAATCTTCAGGTCTTTAGACAGGAGAAGCTTACTTAAGTTGTAGCAAGCATTCCTCATGTTTAATCTGCAACTGACTTCTTTTTTAATACAATGCTGATTCTCTAAACACTATTTTCACTTGTTCACCTGTGCCTGTGATTTTCAGTTGATTCCGGGCCCGTAAAAACGCAGACACAGCAATCGCTACAGTACTTGCTTGGTGAGATGAGAATAGTCGTCATAACATTTAGATTATTAATGCAGTTTGATTTACAAGTGTAATTATATGCCTTGCAGTGTGCTCTACTGCTATTCTCCGACCGCAGTAACCCTGGGAAAGACTCGGTATCAATCGTGTAGGAGGATAGTTGGGCCTTGTGGTCTTTCTGAATTGGTCCGAAAAATCTCGTCCCCAACGCTTATCGAACACCAGACTGTCCAGCCCGTAACGAATCGCTATAAAGACTACGTTACTTCGGCCACACCAATACCGACCAAACTGAAAGTACTACTATACTTGTAAATTAATAAACATGAAAATTACATGAAACATATGACATTATGCGTAATAAGTATTTGATTCAGAATTGTGTAACCTATTACTTCGAAATATTACACCAGTTCTTGACATAAATCAAATGTAGATGCCTTTCACAGACACGTTTTTGCAATATGTAGATGAAGAAAGCGACCAACGATTAAGCCATTTTAATGAATTTGTTAAGAGAAACTGAGGTCCCAAGCCGGTCTTTGCTTCAGCATTGAATTCAGCTGGTTTTAAAAATGGTTACCATCGATCGTCATGTGGTGCAATTTATTGAGTGCTGACAATATTTCAGTATGTGGCGTGTCGATGGTAATGATCATTGAAATGAAAATAGTTCACAAAAATTCGAGAGATTCTCCATAAAACAGAAACAATACATACTTTCGTACCTTCGGTTGAAATTCGGACAAGTGCTGTATCTGAAAACAAAAATCCAAAATGTATTATACGCTTCTAAACGGCAGAGTGACGTAATGTACTTTGTGTGAAAATAATAAGGTTGGTTCAGTAAATTCTGTCGCCTTATATCTTGATGAAATGTAAAGGCGTTCCGCAGCACTTGCCTCGCACTCACCACCCCCATATACTTTGGAACTAAACCTGAATTTGTTTTACACGATTTAGAGCTGCAATAAAAACTCCCAAATGTTTTCAGTCTTGAAGTCCAATGTAATCTACACGGGAAAAAAAACTTAACTTTCCTTCAAATTCGTTTGGAAATTTTTTACACAATTTTTTTTTTCAAGTACGCTTCAGTTTGCACAACCAACTGCAGTACATATTCTCTCCCGACACTCTCTGACAGTTCTCACAACTGGTTCTTAAATAGCATATGTGTTAATTCGTTCTTTCATACAACAAATCCCTAAAATCTAAGCATTTTACTGCAGTTTAATTCTGCCTTGTGTTTGAGTTCTTTAAGAAGGAATTGGCCTTCTCTACAACTGTAAGAAATTGTAAATTTTTAAAAAAATTTATTTCAGTGGCTGTGATTTTTTACAGCGATATATGTACCAGGCTTCAGAATGGGTATTTCGGGGTGCGCGCAGTATGTGGTCACATGAAAGTTACTAATTCTCCTCTTCCAATTTTGAAGGTTTGCTTCACTTCCCATCACACAGGAAGCATAATGTTTGTCTATTACAAAATTAAACTTTCTGATTCTGATTAAAAGTATAATCACAGTTTAGTCTAAGAATTTTACTTAGCCCATAAATACAGCTAATGGGCAGAATGTTACCCTCTTTACTCATTATGGCAGATAGTTCCTGATTAACCATTATGTGTTAAATGGTTAAGTGCTTTCAGTCATGCAACGTCCAATGGACAAAAGTTCAGCTGGTAACGGTATATCCCCTAGTCATTAAAGCCACTGAACTCTGAAGTGTAGGTATGTATTTGACTTTGATGTGAACCGAAACCTAGTACTGTCACAAGTGTTCCTTCACCATGACTTAACGTTTACATTGTGTGCATCACCGTGCCCGCTATTTTGGAGCTGTTATCTGGATACGAATAAATGTTTGTACGAGGTAAATGGAGGTATGTTTTGTTTATAAATATAACATCGCTGGTACTTCAGATACGTCTGACATACAAACTTGAGAGTTCAAGGGTTATAATTTAAAAGTTAAAGGTAGGTAAAGGCTTAAAAATTAAAGTCAAAGCAGTCCCTGCAACAGGCCTGAACAGGCCGCGACGGTTCCTGGAGGTTGAGGCTACCAGATTTCTAGACAGTCTACACATGAACGTGGTGAGTTTGTCAGCTCTACGCACCGGCTACCTTTACCCCCCAGGAAATATGCCTGGTACTCATTTCTATAAGAGGCTGGACCCCAGGGCCATTATTTCAACGACACATTCCGACGACACCATTGGGAACCGAACCCGCGCGTGCCCCAGATGAATGTTTAGGGAAGACAAAGTTTTATTTCGCTATAAAGAAAAAATGTATAAAATAAAGGGAAATATAAAGACAGCTTTAATGAAGGTAAGAAAGGACCCCAGAAAATTACAAACATGAATTTCGATAATGATTTGTATTTCAAGAATAATTTAAAAAAAGCGTTGAAATAAGAAGAAAAGTGTAAAATAAGAGGAAGGTAAAAGTTTAAGGAAGATATGAAGAATCGGGTTTTAGGAAAAACATTAAGATAAAACATTCAAGAATGATATGTGTAAATGTTTGCTTTCTCTGCAAGGAAAGCAGACAGAGAATTATTTTAATTTTTGCATTCATCTGGAATCGTGATCAAGAGTGGGCAATTTATTATCATGACGGTCAGATGAAGAGGTCACATTTAACCTAGCGTAGTTAAACAACATTCAATTCTTGCGTATTTCCTTCGTCGTCGTTTCACTCCATGACTGGGATACTGACTTACTTGCGGTGTATGCGAATCATGTTTATCTTTCGATCGGTTCAGAGCCTCATTCCCATAAGCCTTTTGCACCAATAATAGTGTTTCTGTCGCAGATAGACCGGCTTTGAAACAAAATTTTATGGCAAATCTCTGTTCATTTCCGCCATCCATTACGTGTAAAGAAAACTGACTTTACAGGAGAAGTTATAACTCGTACACTGTCGAAGATAAACAAAAGAAACTCGGTGTGTGAACGGAAGTTGGTTGATAGTACTTAGTGGTTTGGTCGATTGATCGCTCTAGTTCTATTATTAAAAAAACCAGTCCTTAAACTTATGGATCGCACAGTGTAAAACATGTTTCAGTCATTCCTGTGCGTGTACGCACGTCACTTGTTTAAGGGTCAGTAAGTTTTGAAAGGTATAATACGCGGCTGTTGTGTTTGTCGGTATCATTTCGTTCTTTACTCTATAGTATGTAATTTATTAGGCAATTCATGTTGTTAGATGTTGCATAGCTACTTTGTGGGAGCCTCTCTGTCCCTCTCTCTTTCTCTCTGCATGTCCGTTCTATTAGCCCTGATGGCTGTGCTGATCAATGTTCCAACTCACTCAATCACTACAAGTAGTGTTTTTGTATGTAGGAGGTAGAATAGAAAGATCCCTCATCCTATGCGTGACGAGAGCGTGCCGTGACATTCCTTATATAGTGGCCGTCAGTTCGCTACTAAGTGAAAAAGACAAAAAAGTGTTTTAATTGCTGTCTCTTTTCTCTTAGGGACGTTTTGTGACTTGCGGGGAAGGCGGATGTAAGATAAGGCAATTCTCTTTCCAGCGCTTGTGGTTGACGGATAATAATTGGGATATGTGAGAAAGGTTACAGTAATCCTAGTCTAATGTATCACAATAGCCACTTACATACTTGAGTGACTATATCGGCGACAACCTTATGTCATAATGACCATAACATATTGGTGGAACAGAATCAAATCTAAGTTAAACACAGTGGTCCAAATATGTACAATTACGACCCTAATGGAAGAGGGGAGTCTTCCAGAGAACAACCGTACTTTAACTGTTTTCAACTGATTTAGATGTAACACTTATTTCGTTAAAATTGGGCTTAAAGTTATTTCTTCTTTTGGCCACGAAAATTCCTCCTGTAGATCCCTTTGCACTTGTTACCCCAAGCGTAGTAAGAGTGCCTGAATTCTGTGTCATAACTTCCTTATCAATACAACACGATTTGAATGAATGTCATACACTCAGGTCAATGTCTATAATTATATTTAAATACAACAATTTGCCCGTGGTTGAGAAATTACGTAATAGAACGAAACGTGGATAATTCACCTGTAAGCAGCCCACAGTACTGATTACAGGAGAATGTAAGAAAATTGCACCTTTATTCAAAAAGCTATTTGTTACATAATACAAGGCCTTGGTCCTTCAGCTCGTCTTTTTATTCTTACACATTTGTTGTAAACGTGGAATTCCAAAGTAAAAGAATTCCACACCAGTGCAGTTTATATATTTCATGCAACTTGTCTGCAGATGACTCTCATAGTCGTCGCATGTAATCAGAATAAATATAATAAAATATATCAATGCTAACGAACAGTTTATCATATTTATATGCTTGTGATTGCCGGTCCCATTGGCCATGCGGTCTAAAGCATAGTTTTGCAGCCGCTTGCCAGCTGAGATTGTTGTTTCGAATCCCGTCGGAGGGATGAAGATCTCTCTTGTGAGTGCTGTATGTTGTCAGTCGGAGGTCTCTGCGACGAGCTGATCACTCGTACAGAGAGGTCCTACAAACTGTGGTGAGTCGTCGTGTGTGATCTAGAATCCTCGTGGATGAGGAGTCCATAGAGCGCGTTGGGCCGCAGCGCCCAAACAAAATATGTTTGTGATTTCAGACATCAGAATATCGTAGCAGAAACTAACCAGCTGTATTTTCAGAGTCTGTGAAGACCGACTGTCTGATGGGCCCAATACCACATCTCATGTGATGTGACAGATAAGTACACAACATTGGTGAAATGAGTGGCAGGGGAAACGGAGGACTTGGAGAAAAACTTGCCTAATGTGTCACTTCATAATTTCCGCAAAGATTGCCCTTTTACTGAACCAGGGCCTATGCAATGGGAATCCGTCTGACCGCAAGAGCTGTTGCATCCAATGGGAGTAACTTAGAAGCCTTGTGTACTGCTTTCCACATGACTGTCTCAAACATCACTTGAAAGTTTTAAGCATTACGTGAATTTAATGGTTACCTGTCTGTGTGACTAAGCATGCATCATGACGACGGCCGTGAATAATCATTCATTCACAACCGAGAAACCGAAAAGTTTGATGTTGCCGTCACAGACGTGCTATTCTAGATGTACCAGGTTAGAATTTAGACTAGGACACTGAATGTACTGATTGAAGCTCTTGTGTGTGTGTGTGTGTTTTAGTGGTTTAATTTCAGTCTGTCCAATAGAACGCCCTGATAGTAAGGTTAAGGTAAAGTTTTCCCCAGAACAGTCCATGAAATCCCAGAAGGTAGTAGAGGAATAGCTCTGCTCTTTCTTTAAATTCGGCGCCAGATGGGTGGTCAACGCCACGCCCTGGCCCCTTTACCCTCGGGAAATACCCGGTGACCATTGTAAAGGAGTCTATGTGGGCCCAAAGGCTGGTCTGGATGGGTGCGGAAAATCCTGCCCCCAGCGGGATTCCATCCCCGGAGAGTTCAGCCCGTAGCCAGTCGCTCTACCGACTGAATTATCCCGGCCCACACACCCGGACATTAACTACATAAATTACATTACATATATTCCTTACCAATTCATTTCTTGTATAAAACCCCACAGTTTGAACACTGAGAGTGTACATTAAAAATCACCAAGAGCGTGACTGGCTAATTCACAATCCGGCTGCTTTGTGCTGCAGTACCGATTTGGTTAAGTTTCTGAGTGAGCTTCAGGAACGGTCCTGACGTAGTGACACGGAAAAAGTACCTGTCATTACCAGGAACACCCGTTCAGACAAGTTGCAGCCAGCAAATGACATATGGCCAATGCAATTAAGTAACTAAGAACATGCAGTTGTTTTGAGACTTGGTGCTGGTGGACGATTACATCTTCAGGTGTTCGAAGCTACGCAGAGCATGAAGAAAACTTTTGTTTTTAATATTGTTTCCTTATTCCGTCACGTTGTCTGAAATAAATGACCAAATTTGTGGTGTTATGTGATACAAGCGGGTTCAGAGAGTATGAAAACGAAAGCTGAGTAACCGAGATGCGAAGTGCATCGTCAGGACTAGAGTACAGCTGCATGACACAGAGTGCGTTTCAGAAGTCATTTAGTGCCTCCACTCAAGACGAACGTGGAGACATATGGAGAACGACAAGAAGGACGAAGTTATTTAAAGAATTCACGGCAACAAATTGAAGGACTTGTCTTTCCATATATCACATTTCACTTCTGACTTGTATCGTTGACATTTTCACCTAGGCCAAATTAGTGTCATGAGTTTAATGGACTCAGTCAGTTTCACTAATTTTAAGTGTTGAGAATAAGCGTTTTTTAATGATGAAGCTTAACATCACGTACCATCACGGCGCGGGCCGGGATAGCTCAGTCGGTATAGCGACTCGCTACAGGCTGAACGGTCCGGGGATCGAATCCCGGTGGGGGACGAGATTTTCCGCACACGTCCAAACCGACCCTGGGACCCAACCAGCCTCCTATACAATGGATACCAGGTATTTCCCGGGGGCAAAGCGGCCGGGACGTGGCTTTGAATACCCCACCCCATCTAGCGCCTCTAATCACCGCCTGGGCCTTCGTGGCCTGTTCTAGTGTGAACTTTACCTTTACCTTTACCTTACCATCAGATCGTATGGAGATTCCTACAGAGTGTTACACATGTTCAGGTACGGCTGACCGACTTGCTTAAATTTCTACAAGTAATTCCCTGTGCCCGCATCTCTGCACACACCTATAACGAAAGAATTGGGACTGCATAGTGTCGGTATAGTGAAAACGTTGCGTGGTTGTCAATCCTGAGTTCGACTGCCTGCAGGGGCAAAAGATTCTTATCTTTTCCCAGGTGTCCAGACCACCAGTGTTGCCCACTCTGACCCCTAGTCAATGGGTACCTGAGTTATTTTCCCAGGTATAAATTTGTCGGGGATTGAATTTCACCACTCAATTTCATCCAGAAGCGTATTTAAGGAAGGGGGGGGGGGTCGAGTGGTGCATCCCGGGCTGCAGAGTTCAAGGGGTGGCAAAATGGGCGACACACTGAATATCTTCAATGAAAAAATTACGTGTTCAACAAGTTTTAAATTATTGAGTCAGATAAAAGGAAATCGGATAATAAATTAGGATCTTTAATATTTATAACCCCTCTTAGGGGACAGAAATTTGTATTACTCGTCAATGGCGCCATAAAACATAGGTATGCCAATTTTCTTTAATGCCGAAGGTAAGAATTAGCGGAGCTGCACCTCCACTTCCCCGGCTTGTCTTCGTGACATGGTTAGGCACACGTTAACTTTCACCTTACACGTGGAAGGGAGAAGTGTTAGAAAACTGTAGGCAAAATGACTACGGAGTACAGACAGGCGAGGCTGCTTCTTTAAATATTCCGACCCATTTCGCAAAACGGCCAATTTTCTTGAGATATGTTAACAACTCTGGCTTATGTTTATTCTTGATTTGCCCTGTCGTTAGTTCAAGCGGCAGCACAACTAAATGTTATCGCAGTTGATCCTGCAACCTGCTGTCAGGCACAGTACGTTTAGGTTTACTTTCCCATCCTCAAAGTTTAGTTCCTAAAAAAACTATTTAATATTATCCTCATTTCAGCACTGGCTGAACTGTCGGGGACTCAATTCCGGCAGAAGTAAGAGGTTTTTTCCTTCTCCAAAACCGTCTAGAGCAGTGCTTCTCAATCTTTGTGAGACCGCCGCCCGGTATTTTTTTTTTTTCATAAGACGAGGGCCTAGTCCCAACAGATTTACTCGTCAGTATCTTTCCAGTTTTTTTAAGTTCATACATTAAACTAACATAAGTATTAATTATTAATTATGGCATAATCATAAAGAGTGTCAGTACACTTATGTATATGGTGTGGCATGTTGACAAATATAAAATTACATTTAAATTAGTTATCAATTCCAAGAGAATATTTCGCGGCCCGGTATAATTGATGCCAGGGCCCGGTACCAGACCGCGGCCCGGCGGTTGAGAAACACTGGTCTAGAGCAACACTGGATCCCACCTGTCCTCCTGTGCAATACATGCTGGGGTTCTATCCCGAGATAAAGCAGCTGGGATGCGAAGTTGTCCACTCACCTCCATCTAGTTCCGATGTAGGAATGAATGAAACTGTGGTCTGCTACCCTTATAGGGTGTCATGGTGTGGACAAGAGCAACGTGACCTTTACCTTTCTCATACATCCAATACAAAATTTAACTCTTTAGCAAATATTATCGATGTTAAAGAAACTGGTGTCTTGTATTCATAAATTTGTAGTTATTTTTCTTGTTTTAATGGCTGTTTTATAGAACTAGGACACGGTGGCGCAGTTGGTTGAGGCACTGCGCTACAAGCCAGAAGGTCGCGGGTTCGATTCCCGATGATGTAATTGAAATTTTTCATTGACATAAACCTTTCTGCCGCACTATGGCCCAGGGGTTGACTTAGCCTCTAACAGAAATGATTACCGGGAATATTTCCTGGGAGTAAAGGCGGCCGGTGCGTAGGGCTTACAACCTTACCACCTTCATGTACCGATTGTCTTGAAATCTGGGAGCCTCAACCTCCTGGAACTCTCAGGGCTCTCCAGGCCTGTAATGGGATGGCTTTATCTTTACCTTTTATAAAACTAGGAAGATAATTACATTTCTCCAAATTTACGATTATTTACTTCTGTGCAGTGGAATTCAACGAATAAATGATATTTGAGTTATAACTATGGGATCGTTAAAGGGCATCACTCAAACTTTAAGTCGGTGTGACCGATATTAGGATTGTTGTTATTATGTAGGCAGGGTTACGCCATAGTTTCTAGCGCTGTTAAAGAAAAAGGATGAATTCCCATACAAATCGCTGTCTACTAACCCGATTGCAGGAGTAAGTAAAGGATTTCAGCTATGTCACCAGGAGCAAATCGACCACTCTGAGTAATGTCAAGACACCTTAGGATGAAACGAGTCTTCTTATGAAAACACATCGTTTGACACCCATGACTTAAGGAACTTCGGTATCTACAAACTATTCAGTGCATAGCATGCATCCTTGTTGGACACTGATACGATAACACAAGGTGCATTCATTAACAGCTGACGGTACAGAACAGTTAAGTGGTTCAACATGCACAGATAGTGTGCCTTAGTGCGAATGGCTGTCTGTGAAGACACCCTCCATCTTCCGTGCTAGTACATCATTGAAAGTATCACATCTGTTGTTATTAGAATGCTGTAAAATGTTAACATAAAATGTAACCAAAAAGGAAAGAAGGTAAAATTCTTCTCCTTTGACCAAAAGTTACGGTGCAGAAGATGTATTTATTACAAAACAGATAATGCAGAATATAGTAAGACGGTTTCTAGATTAGTTGGAACATTTTCCTTATTGCAAGAGATTGTGGTCCGTTGTATAGGCCTACAGAATAACACCGTATGTAAAGGTAAAGATAAAGTTTTCCCGTTACAGGTCCGGTGGGGCCCAGAGGGTGGGTAAAGGTATAGCTCTATTCTTCCATGACCGCGGCACTAGAAGGGGGTGAGTGGTCAGCAGCACGCCCCGGCCGCACTTTACCCCCAGGAAATACCCGGTATCCATTTTACAGGAGGCTGGGTGGGCCCCAGGGCCGGTCTGGACGGGCGGAAAATCTCGTCCCCACCGGGATTCGATCCCGGACCGTCCAGTCCGTAGTCAGTCGCTAAACCGACTGAGCTACCCGTCCCACAAAGTGGCCCAGAGTGTTCCAGGAAGTTAAGGTTCCCAGATTAGATGACAACGGCACACTAAAGTGGTAGGGTTGTCAGCCCTACACACCGGCCGCCTTTACCCCCAGGAAATGTCCCTGGTACTCATTTCTGTTAGAGCCTGAGTCGACCCCAGGGCCATAGTGTGATCGGAAGAATTATGTCAATGAAAAATTTCAATGACACCATCTGGAATCGAACCAGTGACCTTCAGATTTCTAGCACAGTACCTTAACCACTGTGCCACCACGGTCCCCAATAACACCGTATGTAGACAGGAGAAATTCATCACTGAAACGGAAGTAGAAATTCTCCGTCTTTTATGAAAGTCTAATGCAGAACTTCAACATAAATACAAGTGTTACCAAAACCTGTCAATATTCCCTAAGCTGAAGCAAACGAAAAAAAAATAATACTCTGCCCCCACATTTCCTTAAGATGTATACTAATATTAATCTCCCATCTACGAATGTACCTCGCAATTTTTCTCTTCAGTTAACCATTTCAATCTAAAATTCTGTATGTATTTCTCATCACTTTCAAGCATGTTACATGGATCGTCTACTTTATCTTCCTTGTTTTCATCATCCTAATTTGTAGTGAGGGGAATAAATTATCAAACTTTCTACTCTGCAGCTTCCCCCAGATTTACGTTGTTTCTTCTTTCTCCAGCCATTAAAACAACACACTTTTCCTATCTTTAACGACTGTAGAAGAATAAGCAACAATTCGGGTGTTTTGACATTTTGCTGTTTAAAGCCGCGCTACGTAAAAAATTTGTTGTGATTACATTCTTCGAACCGAATTTTTGGGAAAATTGGCGTCGGATGTTTTATGATTCTGAGGAGTTTCACACTTTAGAATTGCAATGAGCTTTCAGGCATTTAAACCTCATACAGCAGTAAAGGTAAAGGTAAAGCAGTCTTATTACATGCCTGGACAGGCCCAGAGGGTTCCAGCAAGTTAAGGTTCCCAGATTTCGTGACAACGGCACAGAATGGTGGTAGGTTGTCAGCCTTACGCACCGGCCACTTTTACTCCTGGTCCTCATTTATGTTAGAGGCTGAGTCGACCCCAGGGCCATAGTGCAATCGGAAGGATTTTATGTCAATGAAAAATCCACTGACACCAGCTGGGATCGAACCATCGACCTTTCGATTTGTAGCACAGCACCTTAACCACTGTGCTACTGCGGACCCCCCCTACAGCAGTAATCCTATTAAATTAACAAGAAGGGACAGGACGATTTAACCCTCTGCAGATTGAATGGAGAGAAAGAGAGAAAGGTAGATGAATGGAAAAGACACGAACGAAAGAGCCACACTTTATTTTGGGGTGGGGTTGACTCAGCCTGTAACAGAAACGAGTACCAGGAGTATTTCCTGGGGTAAAGGCGGCCGGTGTGTAAGGCTAACATCCTTACCTTCTTCATGTGACGATTGTCTTGAAATCTGGGAGCCTGAACCTCCTGGAACCCTCATGACCTGTCCAGGCCTGTAATGGGATAGCTTTACCTGTACAATGAATATTAACGGTCAACAACGTAAAATTAGGAGAGTGGAAAATGCGAAATTTAGGTTTCCACAGAGTTGTTTTACCATCGGCTGGAAGGTTTGAAGTGTTCATCATGGAAGATCCGTAATGTCAAAATAGACATAGTCCATTATTAAAGTTTCACTACATAGTGGCAGGCTTACTTATTGTGTGATGGAGTTATGCGAGAAAAATTTGAAAATCACTGCCGTCAGGAGGCAAAACTTCGGGTATGTGGGCATTACCAGGCTCACTCCGTGGTCTACATTAAATTTTAAACTGCACGTACCTCTTGCTGGCAATCACTGT
>Ga0123353_10003908_pt1 | contig 19042 bp, 15 predicted proteins | sample TergutLab28metaG_3_FD_92763 | JGI IMG/M metagenome (GOLD analysis project Ga0123353, IMG submission 92763) | Labiotermes labralis P3 segment gut microbial communities from Petit-Saut dam, French Guiana - Lab288 P3 | ecosystem: Host-associated > Arthropoda: Insects > Digestive system > Gut ... | reverse complement strand
TTTGGGAGCGGTGCAGTTTGCTGTGGTGCCGCCGCCGGTTCCTTCGCATGTCCACTTCCATGTTTCCCCGTCAAGAGCAGCCGATGTTTCGGTTCCGGCCGAGCAGAGGTTTGCTGTTGGCGCCACAGATGCAGACACGCCATTCGCACTCCCGCACGCTCCATGCACCGGAGTCTCACCCCCCTCCTCTTCTTCTTCAAAATCTTCACAATCACCGTCTATTGACTTGCTCACAGAGCAGCTTGAGTCAGTCCCGCCGTTAACACCGGTGCAAGACCAGCTCCAAGTATTCTCATCAAACGTAACCGTTGTAGCAGTTCCTGTACTGCACAAATCCTCAGGAGCAGCCGGCTCTGTATAAGCGTCCGTACCGTCCGCAGCACCGCACGTACCGTCTACTTTCTTATTGGCAGAACATGTTACGGTCGTGCCTGCGTTGATGCCTTCGCATGACCAAGTCCAGCCGGTATCTCCGACAATAACTTCCGTATCGGTTCCGGTTTCGCAAAGACCGGCAAAAGGTGCCGAGTATAAAGAAGTACCATCCGCAGTTCCGCATCCGCCGTTTACTGTTTTGTTCACCGTACAAGTTGCGTCAGTTCCGCCGTTAATCCCGTCACATGTCCAAGTCCACGGGTCAGTATTACTGAATTCGGATTGAATACCTTCGGTGCACATATTTGCTGTCGGTTCAGTATAAGCATTTGTTCCGTCCGCACTTCCGCAAGCTCCGTCAATCATCTTAGGCGCAGAGCAGGTATTTATTGTTGTTCCGCCGTTGATGCCGGTGCAGCCCCATTTCCAAGTATTGCCGTCTTGAATTACCGCCGTAGCATTTCCGGCACTGCACAAAGCAGTATCCGGTGCCGTGTGTATAGAAACACTATCCGCGGCTCCGCACGCTCCGTCTATAATAAGCACAGCACTGCAAGTTATGCTTGTACCGCCGTTAGTTCCCCTGCAAGTCCATGTCCAAGGATTACTGCCGGACTTATCGGCAAGTCTTCCTTCAAGACACAATGTTGCTTCTGTTTCCGCATCTATATCATACGTAGTTGTTTTTCCGCACTTGCCGTTTTCCTGTCTTAATGCCAAACACGAGGCGTGCGCTCCGCCGCCGCTGCCGAAACAGCTCCAAGTAAATGCTCCTCTGTTGGGCGTTATTATGCTCAATGCTCCGGAATCGCATAAATTCGCTGTTGGCGGCGTCACTACTATTGTTCCGTCCGCCTTGCCGCATTTTCCGACTACTACTTCTCCGCCTTCGTCTGTTCCTACTCCCAGCCCGGACCAGCCTATTCCTCCTCCCAAGTACCCTTCAAACATATTAAGCTCAGTGTTAAAGCGTATCATTCCTACGACAGGCGGCTCAGGTCTATCTTCTGTCAGTCCTATGGGCACGATTATCGCCTCTGTGTCTCGTCCCGCATCTATTATTGCCCTTGCAGTATCTCCGGTTCCCAGATTCATTCCCTCTATTGTCCACCGCCCTTTTATATCTTCCCCTATCATAAATATTATTCCGTTCTCATCGACTATCACAGCCCCGCCGCCTTCAAACTCTATCCTGTCGTTATTTATCTCTTGGTACTCATACCCGCTTATTCTTCCGTACTGGTCTACGCTGAACATATTGTATCTGTTGTTTACAAGTGCCGATGCTGCCGCAGTGTTGGCGTGAAGTATCGGCAAACGGTCGCTCCTTATGCTTACTCCTGCGCCGGTATCGCCTCCAAACAGATTGTTCAGCGAATCTGTTGCCGTGTTTGCCCCTGTGCCTCCTCTGCCTATGCTTAATGCTGTTCCGGTGCCTGTTGCACTGAACAGATTATCCAACGCTCCTTCCGCAGTATTAGCACTGGTGCCTCCGTATGCTATAGGCAAAATCCCGTCTATTCCTCCGGTGTCTCCTGTTAAATCTACGTTTCCTCCTATTATGTCTCCGTTCACTATCAGATTGTCAACCGTAAGCGTTGTTATGCTTCCGTTGTTTGCCGTTATGGTGGTTGTTATTATTGTAGTGCTCTCTACTCTTCCGATGTATCCTCTGTTGGCCCTTATCTCATCGGAAGTTATTGTGCCCGAAAATACTCCGTCCGTACTTTCTATTCTTGTGCCTTTGATTTTTCCTGTTGCGCGTATGCTGCCTGCATTCAGTTCGTCTATAAACGTTCCGTTATTTCCGGATATGCTGTTCCCTTCTAAGTTCCCCCCAACCGTCACATCTCCGATAAAATGACCGTTTCCGGCTTTTAATTCATCTGTTTCTATCAGAGTACTTTTTAATCTTCTGAATGTTCCTTCGTTCCCGCGTAATGTCCCGCCTATTGTAACATCTCCGGTAAACACTCCTCTTTCCGCTTCCAGACTTCCGGCTCTTATATGATCCGCACTCAGCCTCTCGGTCTCTATTATTTTTGCATTTATCGAGTCTTCGTCCGCATATGATACTGTTTTTCCTTTTACTATCAAATCACCGGGTATATAGATATTGCCTCTGGTATCTACTCTCACTCCGCTCCCTGCAAATGACAGCGTAGTTCCGGCTGCTTCCGCGTTTACTCCTTCATGTTGTATCAGACCTTGAGTAGACTGCCATACTGTTGCTCTTTGCGTTATTCCTGCGCTGTCCCGCATTACGCTATGGTCATCGCCCTGCGCAGCTTCTCCGCATCTGGTTTCTATTATCCTGTCCGCTCCGGCAGATATTATCTGATAGGCTCTTCTTTCTTCTTCCGTACCGCTTAGCCAGCCTCGCCACCTGCATACAATGTAGTATCTTCCCCACGGATCCAGCTGTTTTATTCCGGTCTCATCTCCGAATACTCCTACCTGCACAGGTATTGCACTGCTGATGGTGGTGCTGCCTGTCATAAAATCTGTTATGCTTCCGGTAAATTCTTCCGGAAGGTTCGGGAGTCTCTCGTCTTTTTCAGGTACTTCTCTTAGTCCTATAACTGCTTTCGGACAGTCTTTATCTTCTTCAAATCCGGGCGGACAAATTCCGGCACCGCTTGCGTCTACTACGCTCAGCGCAGCCATTGTCTTATCCGCTGCGTCAAGGTCGCTTACCACTCCCAGAGACTGGGTCAGTATTATATTCCCCCTCAAACTCTGGATATAGCTGGTATACAGCACTCCTGACGCTATTCCTATCAGCGCAAGCAGGTACAGTATCGGCGCTACTCCAAATCCGCGAATATCTTTCATTTTCTTTTCCAGATTCTTAGAATCACTATAACTTATTCAATATACCTTAAGTTAATTTTTTTTTAAAAGAAAAGAGAAGAAAAATTACCCTCTATCACTTTTTCCATTTCCTCCCTGTCCACACCTTTCACATCCGCCAGCACCTTCAAGGTCTCCGCCACAAAAGCAGGTTCGCACACTTTTCCTCTATACGGATCCGGTGCTAAAAACGGTGCGTCAGTCTCCACTAATAACCGCTCCAGAGGCACGTCTTTTATAATCTCTCTCAGCTCTTCCGACTTCTTAAAAGATATAATCCCGGAACATGAAACATACAGCCCCATTTCCAGCCCTTTCTCTGCCAGCACTCTCTTAGAGCTGAAACAGTGCAGAATACCCCTGCACCCGCCCTCTTCCTTTAAAACTCGTATAGTGTCTTCTTCCGCATCTCTGCTATGAATCAACAGCGGCAAATCCGCCTGTTGCGCCGCCCGTATGTGCTTTCTGAAATTCTGTATCTGCGTCTCTTTAGGAGAATAATCATAAAAATAGTCCAGCCCGGACTCCCCTATGGCTATAACTTTAGGGTGCTTTGAATACTCAAGTAGCTCCGCAACAGAAATATCCCCGCCCTCTTCCGCAGAATGATGAGGGTGAATGCCTGCTGACGCATACACTTCTTTGTATTCATCAGCAGTGCCAATCACCTGCTCCATAAGCTGTTTCTTAGTCGAGACATTCAGCATAATGCTTACTCCGGCACTCTTCGCCCTGGCTATAACCTCGGCCTTGTTTTCAACCAGCCCCGGAAATTCCAAGTGACAATGAGAGTCTATAATCATTAAGCCTCGTCTTCCTTCTCTTTAGGCATGTTCTCTAGTATAGGCTTTGCATCAAGCAGCCCCGCAGACCTAAGCTCTTCTATTTCCGGCAAATCCCTTATAGATTCAATATTAAAGTAATTCAAAAACTCCGGAGTAGTTATCCAAGTCATAGGCCGTCCCGGAGTGTCTCTTCTCTTGCCCGGGCGTATCCACGAAAGCTCCAGCAAAATATCAAAACTCCCCTTGCTGGTTTCAACTCCGCGAATAGTTTCTATCTCTGCCCTTGTTACAGGCTGGTGGTACGCAATAATAGCCAAAACTTCCGCAGCCGCCTTTGGCAGTTTCTTTTTCTGGTACCTCGTGATATTCAGGCTGTCAGCCAAATCCAGCGCAGTCCTGAACGAAAAACAACCGTCTATTTCAACAAGAACTATGCCTCTGTTTTTGTAGAACTCCCGTATCTCTGAAACCAAAGACTCTATATCCTCGGTCTCGGGAAACTGAGCCTTGAGCGTGTTTAAAGTAACCGCCTCGGTACTTGCAAAAATCAGAGCTTCCAAAAGCCGTATCTTGTCTTCTCTTGTCATTCACTGCCACCTTTAATGTATATAGGGGAAAAGCTATTGTCCTGCCGTATTTTTATCTCGCCGTTTTTGACCAGCTCTAGGGCAGCTGCAAAAGTAGAAGCCACTGCCGAACGTACTTCTATGTCTTCTTTGCCGTCTTCAAAGTCCGGCAGATAAGCTTGCAAAGATGCCCAAGAAGGAAATGCTCCCAAAAGATTCTTCAAGCGCACAACGCTCTCTTCCAGACTGTAAAATTTAGTAAGCGGAGAAATCTTGTAAGAGTCCGGCTTCCGCCTTCTGGACGGAGCTGCAAGCGCAGTCAAAAGCTCCTGTATAGACAAATGATAAACCGGCTTATTATAGATTTTAATAGCTTCCGGCTTGCCGGATAAAAACACGTCTGTTCCAAGCTGAGGAAGGTTTTGAATATCTATGGCAGCTTTCTTCATAGCCTCGAGCCTTAATAACTGAAAACGCAAAGCCTCGGACATCTCGGCAGAGGATATTTCATCTTCCGTATCGTTTTCTTTAGGAGGCAGCAGCATTCTAGATTTCAGATACGCAAGCCATGCAGCCATAATAAGATAATCCGCCGCAACCTCTAACCGCAGCTTTTTAGCCTCTGCAATGTACGATAAGTACTGTTCCGCCAAAGGCAGAATAGAAATCCTGCACAAATCAACCTTCTGCTCTTTCGCCAGAGTCAAAAGCAAATCAATAGGACCCTCAAAGCCCTGCAGAGAAACCACAAGATCAGCGTGTTCTTCGTCTATATCTGATTTTTCAATGTCCATAACAGTATTTAAGGTAAAAAGTATAGAATCATAAGAGACTATAAGATGAACTTCTTAAAAGCTATGTTTTTTTAGTGTTTTCTTTCATTTTTTAAGATATATAATAGGTTTTTCCATAATAAAGGCACCAGATGACAATAAGAGTTAGAATAGCCCCCTCCCCTACAGGTCTTCTACACATAGGCAATATTCGCGCTGCTCTGTTTAACTACCTGTTTGCCCGTAAGCACGGGGGAGTTTTCAGTCTGCGTCTGGACGATACGGATAAAGAACGCTCTACAGATGAATTCGAGGAAGCTATAAAAAGAGATCTCTCGTGGTTGGGTCTCAAATGGGATGACTTCGCAAGACAATCCGACCGCATACCGCTATACAAAGAGCATTTAGAAAAACTCAAAAAATCCGGACACGTTTACCCATGCTACGAAACTCAAAGTGAACTGGAACTCAAAAGAAAAGTCCAACTGGGCAGAGGACAGCCTCCTGTGTACGACAGAGCCGCTTTGAATCTCTCGAAAGAAGACATCGCAAAACTGGAAGCCCAAGGCAGAAAACCTTACTGGAGATTCAAACTGGAAAATAAAGATGTAGTTTGGGACGATATGATACAGGGTCATAAGTCTCTACCGGCCTCCGCCATATCGGATCCCGTACTTGTCAGAGAAGACGGAATACCGTTATACACTTTCTGTTCTGTCGCAGACGATATAATGGACTGCACTTCTCACATCATACGAGGCGAAGATCACGTAACGAATACGGCAGTGCAAATACAAATCTGGGAGGCCTTAACCAATAATCCCGTGCCTGTGTTCGCGCATTTTCCGCTAATCATAAGCGCAAGCGGAGATGAGATAAGTAAAAGACTGGGCACAATGTCTATTGCAAGTATGAGAGATGCGGAAGGCTTGGAACCTATGGCTATTAATTCTCTGCTCGCTGCGTTGGGAACTTCTACTGCCATAACTCCCAGGTTGACTCTTGAAGAGCTGGTGAGCGATTTTGATATATCCAAAATATCCCACGCCACGCCTAAGTTCGATATAAACGAATTGAAAGCTATCAATTCTAAGATTCTGCACATGACAAGTTATGACAGTGTGAAAGACAGAATACATTTTTCTTCTGTGAGCGATAAAGAGCTGGAGCAATTCTGGTCAATCATAAGAGCCAATATAAATTCGCTGAATGAAATCAGCATGTGGCTGAATATAGTATTCGGAGACATAGAACATACGGATATAGATAAAGACTACATCAAAACCGCAGCATCTTTATTACCAACAAAAAAGTGGGACGAAAATACGTGGAGTAAGTGGACTAATGATATTAAGGCAAAAACAGGCAAAAAAGGAAAAGAACTCTTTATGCCGTTAAGGTTGGCAGTTACCGGTCAGGAACACGGTCCGGAGATGAAGCAGATGTTGCTTTTGATTGGAGAGAAGAAGGTAAGAGAGAGATTAATTTGAAATTCACAATATTGCGAAAGCCTCTTTATATGAATAGGCTTAAAACTCTCGTTTAAGCAATTTAGAATTCATCTTGTGTGCTGCGGCTGGTACAGCACAACCAATGGCACATACTGTGCCTAAAGATCCCAATACAATTGCAATTGCTCCAGATATCCTTATACCTACAGCGAGTGCAGGGCTTACGGGTTCTACGACTTCAGCGACTGCTAGTGTTACGTGAAAAATGGCAGCTCCTGTTATTGGCGCACAGATAATGCCGGCAGCTATACCGAATATATCAGCTAAAGAAGAATCTTTATCACAAGGACCATTACAAGCATCACAAGGACCATTACAAGCCATAATAAACTCCTTAAAAATATAAAAGCAATTCACAACTAATTGTAGTCTACTTCTTTGTCGTTTTTTTTACAAACAAATTTTTATGGTTAATTGTAAATATCGACGATAAGATAGTTTTGCTGCTCTGCGGCGGGGATAAATCCTCACAAGAGCAGGACATAAAAAAGCACATAACCTTGCAAAAGAGATTTAAGATGACAACAGCAAAAAAAGCAGCGGTAAAAAACCGTCAAGCCTAAAAAAAAGCTAAAGACCAAACCATGGGATATAGCTGAACAGCTTAAAACAGAAGGGGATATGGCTTATTATCTTGCCGCTGTCTTCAGGGACGGAGATCCGCAATTGATTGCTATGCCAATCAACGACGTAGCGCATGCGCGCGGCATGACGGAAATTGCCAGAAAGGTAGGTGTATCACGAGAAGGACTTTACAAGTCGCTTTCCGCAAACACTAAGCCCAAGTTTGCAACCATTCAAAAAGTTATTCGGGCATTTGATTTGGATTTGACTGTTTCAGCAAGAGCATAATATTGCCGCTTCTATGGCATTAACCATACAAATTCTTTGATAAAATAAAAATCTAGTGATAATCTAATAATATAGAAAAGCATTAGTTCATTTATATTATAGGAGACTCGCCATGGGATTAACATTACCAACACTAGAACAGGTATCGGGTGATAACGCCCTTGATGTTATAAAGCAATCGAGAGCAAGTGGCAGAAATACGCAGTTGACCGATTTGGTAAAAATCTTTGGCGGTAATCCGGCGAACGGATCTCTTTGGACAGCTTCGTTTTACAACAATGGAAATGTTCGCAACATAACTATGAACGGCCACGAGACCCTCGAAGCCCCGTATCAATGGGAGTCCGCACAACTCGTTTTGCCACCATCTATAACATCTAAAATCGGCGGCGTAGCAAGGTCATTGTCATTTAAAGAGAAGGTGTTGAAAGGGGTGGATCCAGAAATTGAAGTTCGGCAATATGGCGGATATCCGCAAACAGTAGGCTGCTACACTATCAGTAAAAAATTAGAACGCTATTTTAATGATAGAAATCTACAAACTATAGACAACTACTACACTTTTGACAGAGCGATACCCTTTACGATGGGTAACTATTTCAAACCGGTTGCTCACCCAGAATGCCGGTATAATGGACAACCCTATATCCGCGTCATTGCCAACGAGCTTGCTCATGCTGAGATGTCTAACGGCGAAACGCCAAAAGCAGGCGAACCGTACTGGGTAAAAGTTCAACCGATTGACTGGCTGGTCGATAAAAGCGGCTATTGGATAACACTCGATGCTCCGTTGGGTACGCTAAGGTTTCACTATGATAACTATTATGACAATGACTTTGGTAAGACGGATATAAAAAAGTATCTTGATGACTACGTAACGCCACAAATGCTACAAAACTACAACGCATTTATGAGTCAAGATATTTTAATAAGGATGACGCCCTGGGGTGTCCAAAGCATCTCCCGTATGCTGCCCGAAGAGGAACCGACGCATCCTAGTTCTACCTTAATAGAGAAAGCCGCAAAGATTTTCACAAGATTAATGCACGAATAGCAAATTGATTTTTATGTTAAAAACGGGATGTTGTTTATATAAGAGATTTTATCTCACCCAACAGCCTTTTGACTCCCTCTAACCTTCTTACAGTGTCTTCCCACGCCCTTATGACAACTAACCTTTGATCCGGTCTTACAATCACAGTGCCGGCATTGCCGGAAATCCAATTCAACAATTTCTCCGGTTCAGGGAATGAGTTATTATGAAAAGCTATTATAGCTCCTTTAACTCCGGCGTCCAGCTTGGCAATCCGAGTCAATTTGCAAATACACTTTATACGAACAGTCTCTAATAAATTTTCCACTTCTTCCGGCAGCTTGCCAAATCTGTCGATAAGTTCTGCTGCTATAGCCTCTATTTCGCTGTCGTCTTTAATCTCTGCAAGCCGCCTATATATTCCTAAACGAACGCTTAAATCTGAAACATATGTCTCAGGTATAAGTACGGAATGCCTATGTTGATTTGAGGAGTCCAATCCTCTGATAATTCCGCTTCACTATACGCAGCACCTTTGTTAGCCCTTGCCAAAGCAACGGCGTCTTCTAACATTTGCTGATAGAGTTCAATACCGACCTCTTTAATATGCCCGGACTGCTCTTCGCCCAGAATATTGCCGCTGCCTCTGATGTCCATATCGTGGCTGGCAATCTGAAAGCCTGCGCCTAGCTGTTCCAGAGTCTGAATTACCTCTAAACGCTGCTGTGCGGTTTTTGTAATAGGCATCAGATTATCGTAAGTAAAATAGGCATACCCGCGCTGTTTAGCACGTCCTACTCTACCCCTTAGCTGATAAAGCCCTGCAAGCCCGAACCTGTCCGAGTGGTGCAGAATGATAGTATTCGCATTAGGAATATCAAGTCCGGACTCAACAATATTAGTAGACAGCAAAACATCAAATTGCCTCGCGTCAAAAGCAGTCATAACTTTATCCAGCTGCGAAGGAGAAAGCCTGCCGTGAGCTTCTACAACTTTCACTTCCGGCACAAGCTCTTTCAAGGTCTCGGCTACGTGAGCAATATCTTCTATGTAAGGACACACATAGAAAACCTGCCCTCCTCTGTAGTGTTCCCGCATGATAGCCTCCCGTATCACAAGAGGATCAAAAGGTAGAACAAACGAATGCACTGAAAGCCTGTCTATCGGAGGAGTAGTAATAAGACTAAGCTCCCGCACGCCTGCCAAGGCTAACTGTAAAGTTCTGGGAATAGGCGTAGCAGTAAGAGTAAGAACATGGACTTCTGATTTTAAGTTTTTGAGTTTTTCTTTTTGCTTTACGCCGAAATGCTGTTCTTCATCAATGATAACGAGTCCCAGCGATTTGAAGGCAATATCGGAGCTAAGCAAAGCATGAGTGCCAATAACAATATCAACAGTCCCGTTTTTTAGTTCGTCTTTAACAGCCTTAGCCTCTTTAAGAGAAACCATTCTGGACAATTGAGCAACCCGTATAGGAAAGCCCTGAAACCTTTGTTGAAAATTGTAAAAGTGCTGCCTTGCCAGCAATGTTGTAGGCACGACAATAGCGACCTGAAAGCCAGCCTGAACAGCAGCAAACGCTGCGCGTATGGCAACTTCTGTTTTGCCGAAACCAACATCGCCGCAAACAAGCCTGTCCATAGGTTTTCCGGAAGATAAATCTGACAGAACTTCGGAAATCGCTCTGTCCTGATCTTCAGTCTCCGCATAGGGAAACCGTGACGCAAATTCCTGATACAGCATTGGTTCAGATTGAATCACTTCTCCGGTTCTCAGCTCTCTTTCCGCAGCAATACGCATAAGAGCATCTGCCATATCCTTCAGGCGTTTTTTTACTCTGCTTTTTCTCTGCTGCCAGCCCAAAGAGCCTAACTTATCAAGCTTCACTACATCATCTTGACTGGCGTATCTGGTAAGAAGCTCTAAATTTTCTACCGGAACAAAAAGTTTATCGCCTCCCTCATAAACCAGCCTCACGCAGTCATGCGATATGCCAAGCACAGTAAGCGTCTCCAAGCCCTCGTATCTTCCTATGCCGTGCTCCGAGTGGACTAAGTAATCGCCGATATTAATAGTCTCAAGCTCCAAACGGAAATGCTTAGACACTTTGCGCTTAGGAGTATTTCTGATTAACCTGTCGCCCAAAATATCCTGTTCTGAAATCAGAGTAAAATCCGGAGAAGTAAAGCCATGTTCCAGCCCGAGAACTATGATGTTCACAAGTTTAGTATCCAGCTCTTTGATGCTTGCGAAACTCTTATCAAATATCTGGGCAGAAATGCCGTGAGTTCGAAGAATGCCTGCAATACGTTCACTGGCTCCAACGCTATAACAAGCAATAGCGACTCTCTTAGAGGCACGCTGTTCTTTTTCTATGTATGCTTTAACATCAGAGTACAAAGTATTGGAAGCTCTTGAGGCGGCAAAGTCTTTAGCTTTCTCACCTTTGCAGTCAATAGCATCAGCATGAGAAAAAGGATAAAGATATGCAAGAGCATGTAGTTTCAAAGCCTCATTGATTTGAGACAAAGATAAATAAAGGCTGTCTATCGGAGCAGGTTTATAGGAAACACACAAATCTCTGTTCTTAGATTTTTTCTCAGCCTCGAACATAGAAAACCTAGCATTGTAGAAATCTTCTATTTGCTGGATTCTGGCTTTGACAGCATCGAGAACCTGATAATCCAGAAAAATGACTGCATTCGGAACATAATCAAACAAAGAATACAGCTTAGGATAAAACAATCCTAACCAGTGCTCGCTTCCGGTCCATTTAGTTTTATTGCTGATAGCCTCATACAAAGGGTCTTTATCAATAACAGCACCGAACAAAGACCTATAATTATTCCTGAAAGATTCCACAGTTCTGTCATTTATGATAATCTCTGAAGCTGGCAAAATCTCCAGAAGGTCTGTTTTTTCTATAGTAGTCTGGGTCAAAGCATCGAATACGCGCAAAGCCTCTACCTCATCATCGAAAAAATCTATGCGCACAGGAGAAGGCTGACCCGCAGGAAAAATATCCAGTATACCGCCTCTTAAAGAGAACTCTCCGGTCTCGCGGACTGTAGAAGAGTGGGTATAGCCGATTTGAACAAGAAAGGCGCACAGCTTGTCTATGTTTACAGTATCGCCTATGCGTATTTCCTTATAACAATCCAGAGTAATCTCAGGCGGCAGTAATTTTTGAACTACGGCATTAACAGTTGTAATAATGACAACAGGTTTTGAGAATTTGTTTTTGGCAAGCCGTGCAAGAGCCTGTATTCTTATACCGACAACATCGGAATGAGGCGAGACTCTGTCATAGGGCAGACAGTCCCAAGCAGGAAAAACAATAATTTCCAAATCAGGGTTAAAAAATGAAAGAGCGTCCGAGAAAACAGAAGCCTTTATGTCGTCTTGAACTATTACAAGAGCAGGCTGAGATGAAAGAGCAGCGCGCTTTGCGATTTCAGATACAACTCTGGCATCATGGCCGGCCGGCACTCCGGACAGTAAAACAGTCTCTTTATTCTTAAAATTCCAATTAGAAGCAAACAATTTTATACCTGTGAATAAGCTGTGTACAATTATGTGGGCAAACAGTGTATAATATATAATGGAAATAAAAAATATGATTTTTTGCCAGAAACGCCTATTTTAGGACTGGAAAATTGAAAATGGAAAATTGAAAATGACAGAATTAGCCCTTATATCTACCAACAGCAGAGCGTTATCAGCCAATACTAACCAAAGAACTATCCCCTCCAATACGGAAGCAGAGCAGGCTCTCTTAGGAGCATTGCTGGTCAACAACTCTGTTTATGAAAAAGTAGGAGAAACTCTAAGCGGAAGACACTTTTTCGATCCGGTGCACGGCAGAATCTATGATGCAATCGCAACACTGATAGACAGAGGGCAAATAGCGGATACCAAGACTCTGAAAGGGCTGTTTGATAATGACCCTGCGCTTACGGAATTGGGCGGCTCCAATTATCTGGTGATGCTTGCGGCAAACGTAGTCTCTATTTTTAACGTGGAAGACTACGCTAATCTGATACACGAGTTATACCTAAGAAGGCAGCTCATAGGTATAGGCACGGACGTTGTGAACGATGCCTTCAGTTATGATTTGGAGCAAAAAGCAAGTACACAGATAGAAGAAGCGGAAGCAAAGTTATTTGACCTCGCAGAAACAGGCGATACAAGCAGAGGCTTTTTGAGTTTAAAAGAAGCAGTAAAACTATCTATAGAAACAGCGAACGAAGCCTATAAAAGAGACAGTCATATAACAGGCGTGACAACGGGACTGAGGGATTTGGATACTAAACTGGGAGGACTGCAAAAATCCGATTTGATAATAGTGGCAGGCCGTCCGGGAATGGGAAAAACTGCACTGGCAACAAACATAGCGTTCAATGCCGCCAGAGCATTCGTACAAACTAACGGTAAAGAAGGAGCAGGAGTTGCTTTTTTCTCTCTAGAAATGTCCAGCGAACAGCTTGCAACTCGTCTTTTGGGCGAAAGAGCCAGATTTTCATCGGACAAAATCCGCAGAGGAGCCTTTAAGGCGCAGGACTTTAGAAAATTCGTAGAAGCCTCTAAAGAGCTATCCTCGATACCGTTGTATATTGACGACACTCCTGCACTGTCGGTCGCAGGGTTAAGGACCAGAGTCAGAAGACTGAAAAGAACAGAGCCTAATTTAGGACTGGTAGTAGTAGATTACCTGCAATTATTACAAGGGTCGCTTGCCAAAAGCAAAGAAAACAGAGTGCAGGAAGTATCCGAAATCACCAGAGGCTTAAAAGGCATAGCAAAGGAATTGAATATTCCGGTATTAGCGGCATCGCAGCTTTCAAGAGCCGTGGAGCAAAGAGAAGATAAAACTCCGCAGCTTGCAGACCTGAGAGAGTCAGGGTCTATTGAACAAGATGCGGACATAGTAATGTTCATATACAGAGAAGAGTACTACAATAACAAAGAGCCGTCTCATAAGCCCGGCGAAACAGAAGAGGCATATGAGAAGCGGTATCAGCACTGGCAGCACACATGCGAAAAGATACGGAACATCGCTACGGTGATAGTAGCCAAACAAAGGCACGGACCTATAGGAGAAGTAGATCTGCACTTTGACGGCGAATTCACAAAGTTCTCTAATCTTGAGAGAGAGTGAATTAAGGGTTTGCCTTTTCTATTCCGCTGTATAATGCCGATGCGGTCTGCCAATCCAATGAAAATCGGGTCTTTGAAAGCCTTCGTACTCTAACTCGGCTGTTGATTCTTCTTCTACGAACTTGAGCGTCAGGTTGTAAAGCCCGGCGTAAAATTTCATATAATCCTTTACAAGTTTCGCCTCTTTGTCTGTAAGAGTCCTCGTGCCTTCCAGTAACTCAGAACGATTTAGTCTACATCTGCAATTTATAGTATCCTCCTCATTACTATGTATATCTTTCATATATACAATAAGATGTCTGCCTTCTATCGTACGCTTCACTGCCACGAGTAAAGAACTATCCTTATCTTCATTGTGTATTTCTAAAATACAACTATCTCCTCTGTCTGAACGACACCTTACACGCTCACTCACTTTATTTCTCCTTTTTTAGTTTTTCTAAGTTCACTCCAGTACTCTAAACGCTTTTTGATTTCCCGCTCGAAGCCTCGTTCTATAGGGTGATAGAAGGACTTACGCTCTACGCCTTCCGGAAAATAGCTCTGACCGGAAAAACCTTCTTTAGTATTGTGGTCATATTCATACCCCTCGCCGTAGCCTATCTCTTTCATAAACTTAGTAGGCGCATTCAATATATGTTTAGGAGGCATTAAAGAGCCGGTCTCTTTTGCAGTGCGCATAGCCTCACCAAAAGCCATATACCCTGAATTAGATTTCGGAGCCGTCCCCAGATACAAAACCAACTGAGCCAGAGCAAGTTCCCCCTCCGGCGAGCCCAGCCTTTCATACGTCTGCCAAGAAGCTATGGCAAATGTCAGAGCTGTCGGATCTGCAAGCCCAATATCCTCAGACGCAAACCTAGTCAAGCGTCTTGCAATGTATCTCGGGTCTTCCCCGGCATCAACCATTCTGCAAAACCAATACAAAGCAGCATCTGCATCAGAGCCTCGCAGAGACTTATGAAGCGCACTCATCAAATTATAGTGCCCCTCCTGAGCCTTGTCGTACAGAGGTCTGCGCTTTTGTATGAAAGCGGACAGCTCTTTATCGTCTATAGGCTTGTCTAATCCGAATAACTCCTCTGCCATCATCAGCAAATAGCGTCCGTCCGCGTCCGCCATATGCAGAAGAGCTTCTCTGGCTTTATCCGTCAGAGGCAAAGCCCTTTTCATATAGCTTTCTGCCTTTTGCAGCAATGTTTCCAGCGCCTCATCATCAAGCCTGTTCAGTATAAAAATCTGACATCTGGATAAGAGAGCTCCGTTAAGCTCGAAAGAAGGGTTTTCCGTAGTCGCTCCGATAAGAACTACGGTACCGTCTTCTATGTATGGCAGCAAAACATCTTGCTGAGCTCTGTTAAACCTGTGAATCTCGTCTACGAACAAAAGAGTATTCTCGCCCATACTCTTTCTTTTGCGGGCTGCGTCGAAAATTTTTCTTAGATCGGCAACTCCTGAAGCAACTGCGGAAACAGGCTCAAAATAAAAACCCACCTCGTCTGCCAGCAGTCTGGCTATAGTAGTCTTTCCGCACCCGGGCGGTCCCCATAGTATTATGGAAGACAGCCTTTTCTTAGAGAGCATTCTTGTAAGTATGCCGTTATTATAAGATAAAATGTGCGGCTGCCCGACTACTTCCGAGAGGTTTTTGGGTCTTAGCCGCTCCGGCAAGGGCGTATGGCTGTCGTCTTCAAATAAAGAACTCATAAATACATATTCATAGCAGACTTTACTTCTCTTAGAGTCTTGTCTCCTACGTCCCTAGCCTCTGCAATGCCGGTGTTAAGAATCTTTTTGATATAGCCTATGTTATCCAAAAGCTCCGCCCTCTTAGCCCTTAGCGGACGGAAATAGGCGTTGATATGCTCGGTCAGATAAGCCTTTAGCATTCCTGCGCCTCCGTTGCCTATTTGAGCGGCAATAGCTTCAGGAGCCTCACCGCTGGTCAAAGAGGCTATCTCCAGCAGGTTAGCCACAGCAGGTCTTCTCTCTGGCTCGAAGGTTATGAGACGCTCCGAATCAGTAACGGCAGATTTTATTATCCTAGCAGTTTCATCTTCAGTAGCCTTGAGAGGTATAGTGTTATTTCTGCTTTTGCTCATCTTAGCATTGCCATCGAGTCCCAGCATAGTAGGCACATGACTCAGCAGCCCTTGAGGTATAGGAAATATAGGATTGTCAGATTTATACTTAGCATTAAACCTTCTGGCAATAGTTCTGGTAAGCTCTATATGGGGGAGCTGATCTTTTCCGACAGGAATAGCAGTCGCCTTGCAAAACAGTATATCAGCAGCCTGATGGACAGGATAGGTAAACATGCCCGCATTCATTTTAGCCATAGAAGAACTCTCTATTTCGTCTTTTACCGTAGGATTTCTCTCCAGCTCCGGAATAGAAACCAGATTTAGGAAAGGCAGGATTAGCTGATTTAATTCCGGCACGCAGCTATGAGGGAAAATGAAGACATTGCCGCTCTCAGGGTCTAAGCCGGAGGCTATATAATCGATTGCGAGATTAAGAGTACACTCTTCTATTTTGTCGAAAACCTCTCTGTCTGTGAGGACTTGATAGTCCGCGATAACAATGAAAGTTTTCACGCCCAGTTCCGCGATTTTCACTCTGTTTTGCAGAGAGCCGAAATAGTGTCCTATGTGCAAATCACCCGTGGGTCTGTCTCCGGTAAGAACAGTATGTTTATGAGGATTTTCTATTATGTCTTTCTCTAATTCTCTGCTTCTTTGTACGGAAGCAGCGAAAGTGTCGTAAGAGATAGGATTTTCTGAATCATTATTCATTTTACAATTTTCTATTTGCGAGCGATACCTGCGCGTCTTAGGTTCTCAATATGCTCCGGCTGCTCTAGGAGTTCGGAGGGCAATAAATCGCTGGACACCAGCCCAGCCAATTCTTTCTCGGCGAGCTTCAGCAAAGGCGCAGCATCGCTTTCGACCAGCAGAGCATCTCTGACCAACCCGCAAAGAGTAAGATACGTAGTAGGTGTTAATTCAACAAGCATAAAACATTCCTTTTTCAACATTACAACTGAGAATTACTAATGGAGTATTAAAATTCCCGTTCTTCTAAAAAGTAAGATACAGGCAATTAATACTTTCAAAAACACTTTTTTACACTTTTTTAAGAATTGTTAATTTGTAGTCAAATCAATAACTTACAAATTCAGCCAAATTTCCCGCATAAAATCTTAATCTTAACAGCGGAAAATTAAGCATATTTTTTTGTAAAAACGCAAAGAAGCATCTAGGAAAACTAAAAATTTAAGAGTAAAATAAAGCCAGAAAATCTATATATAACGCTTATATTATAATTTATTTTTAATAGGAATTTTTTATGTTCAGAATTATTCATATGAATATTCAGACTCTGATCTTCTGGAAAAAAACTGATTCGGAAGAAGGAAGTGCCGGCATATTTAAAAATCCTCCGCACGATCACAAAAGAGGCAGAATGGATATGTCTTGCAGATTGCAGTTGAATCAAATCAGGCAATCGTATCACCCTAATATTATTTCCTGCTATTCCAACAGCGCAAGGAATCTGATAAGGCGCGCACCTGCGCAGAAAAAAGAGTCATTCTCTATGGACTCCATAGTAGAAAGCTTAAGACGAGTGTTATTTATTACCCATTGATAGCGAATCAAAATTGAGTATAATGACTCATGACCTCTGCATTAGACTCAGTAATCAAAGACATAGAAGCTCTCCATACGCTCCAAACATTTGGGCGCGTAGTAGGAGTCCAAGGGCTGTTGATTGAAGTATCCGGAAGCACTAAAGCTCTGTCCGTAGGCAGCAGATGCTCTGTTACGGCTATTAGCGGGAAGAGCCTCTTGTGTGAAGTAGTAGGATTCAGAGAAGACAAAGCTCTTATGCTGCCTTTCGGAGAAACCGAAGGCGTAGGGCTCGGAAGCGAGACTGTCGTAGTAAAATCGCAGCCGACTATATCGCCGCACTCTTCGTGGCTGGGAAGGGTAGTAAACGCTCTGGGCGAGCCCATAGACGGCAAGGGAGCTTTAATACAAGGAAATACGCCGAGACTGATAAAAGCCTCCCCTCCTCCGGCGCACCTGAGAGACCGGGTCGGCAAGAAGCTGGATTTAGGGATAAAAGCAATCAATACTTTTGCAACAGTATGCAGAGGGCAGAGAATGGGCATCTTTGCAGGCTCCGGCATAGGCAAATCAACGCTTATATCTATGGCGGTGAGGTATACGGAAGCAGAAGTATCGGTAATAGGATTAATAGGCGAAAGAGGCAGAGAGGTTCAGGAATTCCTGAAAGACGATTTAGGGGAAGAAGGGCTTGCAAGAAGCGTAGTGATAGTGTCAACGTCCGATGAAGCTCCTCTGATGAGAAAACAGGCTGCATATATGACGCTTGCAATAGCCGAGCACTTCCGCGATGAAGGCAAAGACGTATTGTGCCTGATGGACAGCATAACAAGGTTCAGCATGGCGCAAAGAGAAATAGGCTTGGCAGCAGGCGAGCCGCCTACGACAAAAGGTTATCCGCCTACAGTGTTTGCAGAATTACCGAAGCTGTTGGAAAGAGCCGGCCCCGGGGAAAACGGCTCCGGAAGCATAACCGGACTGTTTACAGTACTGGTAGACGGAGACGACCACAACGAGCCTATATCGGACGCAGCGCGGGGAATACTGGACGGACATATAGTGCTGGACAGAGGCATAGCGGAAAGACCGCGTTTTCCGGCAGTCAATGTGCTAAGGAGCGTGTCCAGAACAATGCCTGCTTGTAACACGGAAGAAGAGAATTCAATAATAGATAAAGCAAAGCAACAAATTTCTACCTATGAAAACATGGCGGAAATGATTCGGCTTGGAGCGTATAGGAAAGGAACGAACAAAGAGGTGGACGAGTCTATGGAAGTATACCCTTTGATTGACAATTTCCTGAAACAGAAGAAAGAAGAAAGCTCTACGCTTGAAGAAGGGTACAAAGAGCTGGCAGAGATATTGGGTATAGTGGGGGGTTAGAACGTATTCCCCTTCGCAGGGGAAGGGGTGGCATTTTTATCGCTGGCAAGCGATAAAAATGACGGGGCAGTGGTAGAAGGTAGCTGTTAAGAAACAAACGTTGTGAGTAAAATCATGGCAATGAA
>Ga0123353_10003907_pt1 | contig 19043 bp, 21 predicted proteins | sample TergutLab28metaG_3_FD_92763 | JGI IMG/M metagenome (GOLD analysis project Ga0123353, IMG submission 92763) | Labiotermes labralis P3 segment gut microbial communities from Petit-Saut dam, French Guiana - Lab288 P3 | ecosystem: Host-associated > Arthropoda: Insects > Digestive system > Gut ... | reverse complement strand
TTGCGGAACATTTCCACGCCGGTCACAACCACGGGGCGGCTCTTTTCCATCAGGCCCACGATCTCCACCGTGTCCGAAACCTTCACGATACCGCGCTCCACGCGGCCGGTGGCTACGGTGCCGCGGCCGGTGATGGAAAATACGTCTTCAACAGGCATCAGGAAGGGCTGATCGGTGGCGCGCTCCGGCGAGGGGATGTAACTGTCCACAGCGTCCATCAACTCGAAGATGCACTTGCAGGCCGACTCGTTGACCACGTCTGCGCCACCGTTGGTTACGTACTCCAACGCCTTGAGGGCCGACCCCTTTACGATGGGGATATCGTCGCCGGGGAACTGGTAGGTGCTCAGCAACTCGCGGATCTCCATCTCCACCAGCTCTAAGAGTTCCTCGTCGTCCATCATGTCGGTCTTATTCATAAACACCACCATGTAGTGCACGCCCACTTGGCGGGCCAACAGGATGTGTTCGCGGGTCTGGGGCATGGGGCCGTCTGGGCTGGATACCACCAGGATCGCGCCGTCCATCTGAGCCGCGCCGGTGATCATGTTCTTTACATAGTCGGCATGGCCGGGGCAGTCCACATGAGCGTAGTGGCGGTTAGCGGTCTCGTACTCCACGTGGGCGGTGTTGATGGTGATTCCGCGGGCCTTCTCTTCGGGGGCCTTGTCGATGTCGTCGTACTTCATCGCCTGGGCGCCGCCGGTGGCCTTGTTGAGCACAAAGGTAATCGCCGCTGTGAGCGTCGTCTTTCCGTGGTCAACGTGTCCGATGGTTCCGATGTTTACGTGCGGTTTTGTGCGTTCGAATTTTGCTTTCGCCATGGGGATCCTCCTCGCATTCTGTGCAATTTATATGGATGTGCCGGCAGCGTGGCCCGGCTTGTCCGGGCACAAGAACTCCTGTATGGAGCGGGTGATGGGAATCGAACCCACGTAACCAGCTTGGGAAGCTGGCACTCTACCATTGAGTTACACCCGCACGCCCGCCTGCCATACGGATGCTATTGTATCCAAATGCAGTTGCTTTGTCAACAGAATTTTCCGTAGCCACAGGCGCGGCGTCATCAAGGGAAGTTACAGCATATTGATGCTTGCACATTGGGAGCTTCCTTGGTATACTAAAGATAATCATTTGGCGGGTATTTTTCTAGGTCCCATCACTTTCTATTTGGAAAAAAAGGAGAGAAAAAACATGTCGAAAAAGAAATGGATTGCCCTTGGTGTAGGAATCGTGGTGATCGCAGTGGCGGTCGTGCTGGTTCTGGTGTTGACCAAGCCCAGCGAGGAGCCGGTAGACGCGGGCGTGCCGATCGGCCTAACCCCGGCCTACATCACAGGCACCTGGTATCTGAACGCCATGGATGTCATGGGGATGTCCATGAACCCGGCCTCCATGGGGATGGAAATGGCCATGACGCTCAACGAAGACAATACCGCGTTTGCTGAGATGGCCGGCGAAGAAGAGGGCCCTACCGGGTCTTGGGCCATCGTGGACGACCAAGTCGTGGTGACCATGGACGGGGACGACCTAGCCCTCTCCCTCACCGACGACGGTAACCTGGTTGCAGAACAAGACGAAATGAAGATGACATTCGGCAAGGAAAAAGCCGAAGTCGAAACCATCGAGGCGTCTCCTGCCCGCACCGACGCAACCCTTGCGGATTTCGACGGCGCATGGAACGCCGCTTTTGCGGACATGGACGGCATGAAGCTTCCCATCAGCGCGCTTGGCCTTGAGTTTTCGGCGACCTTTGATAACGGCAAAGCCACTTTCACCGCGTTTGATAGCGATGCTGAAATGGAAACCGCGGTCTCCGACGGCGTCCTGACCGCCACAGACGTTGAGACTGGCACTGTCGTGGTCTTCACCTTGCATGAGGACGGCGCCATGAGTTGTTCCATCGCTGAAGAGGGTATGCTCCTCTACTTCGAAAAAGCGGAGTAATCATTGCGGGATTTAGCAAGCGCGGCGCGGAGCAAAACTCCCGCCGCGTTTCTTTATCATATTAAGTGGGCAACTGTTCCTCCATCAGCTTTTCCAGCTTGCGCTTCACCCGCTGCAGCGCGTTGTCGATGGACTTCACATGGCGGCCCAAATCCTCGGCGATCTCTTGATAACTGCGCCCGTCCAGGTACGAGGTGAGCACCTCCCACTCCAGATCGGACAGCATCTCGCCGATCCTGCCCTCGATGCGGCGCAGATCCTCCTGGCCGATGAGCAGATCCTCTGGATTGGAGACCCGGCCTTCGGTGATCACATCCAGCAGCGTACGGTCGGACTCTTCATCGTAGATGGGTTTGTTAAGGGATACATAGGAATTGAGGGGGATGTGTTTCTGGCGGGTGGCGGTTTTGATGGCGGTGATGATCTGGCGGGTGATGCACAACTCGGCAAAAGCGCGGAAGGAAGAGAGGCGTTCCGGGCGGTAATCGCGCACCGCCTTAAACAGGCCGATCATGCCCTCCTGCACGATGTCCTCGTGATCCGCGCCGATCAAAAAATAGGAGCGCGCCTTGGAACGCACGAAGTTTTTATACTTGTTGAGCAGATGTTCCGACGCCTGATCATCCCCCTGCTGGGCCAGCAGGGCGATCCCTTCGTCGGGCATGTCCTTCAACGGGCTCCCAGCCTCATTCGTGTCCATGTCCACAGTGCGTGCTCCTCCTTTCTACCCCATTTATTGACGTAATCCCGTAGGGGCGGCCCTATGTGGCCGCCCTCCCGCCGGTGGTCGCCCTCCCGCCGGTGGCCGCCCTCCCGCCGGTGGCCGCCCCTACAAGTACCGCCGTTCCTCCCCTAACCCCCATCCCCTAATCCCTGGAACGCCGCATCCGCTCCAACCTCTCCCGCTGCTCGGGCGGAAGCCGCTCCTCCAGCGGGTTGCGGTTGGATGCGGCGGGCGCCGCCGCATGGGCGCGGCTGCCACGGGCCCGAACTTCGGTCAGGTCGCGCAGCAGTTCCCGTGCCGATACCCGCTCGGCCCCCCGCCCCAGCACCACGGTTTGCTGCACCCCGTCGGAGGTAGCCACCTGCAGGGGCCTGCGGCGTGGGTTGTTATTGGCGGTGGCTTCGATGTAGTGATCCGCCGTCTCGCCCTTCTTGGTAAACACGCAGGTCAGGTTGCCGGTGCGGTCTCGGCTGCGCTGTCTGCGGTCGCTCAGGTGCCCTTCGAACTCCAGCAGCACTTCCACCCCGGCATAACCGTCGTAGTCCTCCAGCGCCCGGTGCAGCCGCTCCCGCGCTTCTTCGATGCTCCAACCCTCGTGCACGGCTTGGGGCCAAGCGCCGATGATGTTGTACCCATCCACCAGCAATAGGGGCCTCATGCTTGGGATTGGCGGCGGCGAAGCACCTCATACAGCAGCACGCCGGCCGCCACCGACGCGTTCAGCGAACCGATGCGCCCCCGCAGGGGCAGCGCCACCCGGTGATCGCTCTTCTCCAGCGCCAACCGCGAGAGGCCCTCGCCCTCCGCGCCGATCACCAGCGCCACCGGGCCGGACAAGTCGCATTTGTCGTACCGCTCGCCTTCGGTGGCGGCGGCGTAGACCCATATGCCCTGCTGCTTGAGCTGCTCGATCAATCGGGGGATATTGCCCACTCGGGCCACCGGCAGGTACTCCACCGCGCCTGCGGAAGCCTTCACCGCCGCCGGCGTCAAACCCACGGCCCGCCGCTCGGCTACGATCACCCCGTGGGCCCCCGCACACTCGGCGCTGCGGATGATGGCCCCCAGGTTGTGGGGATCGGTGATGCCGTCCAGCACCACCAAAAAGGGCGGCTGTTCCCGCTCCTTGGCCAGGGCGAGCATATCCTCCACGGTGGAATAACGGAAAGCCGACGCAAAAGCTATCATTCCCTGATGGCCGGGGGCCAGCGCGTCCAGCCGGGTCCTGTCCACCTCCTGCACCACGATGCGGCGCTCCTTGGCGATGGCTACAATCTCCCTGGCCGACCCGCTCAGGTCGCCCCGGGCTACCAGCAGCTTCTCCATATCCCGCCCGGACTTCAGGGCCTCGCGGATGGGGTTGCGCCCCGCCAGCAGGTTGTCCCTGGGCAAATCGGGCTCCCACACCGGCTCCTCTGTATACCTGGGCCGGGGCGCCGCATCGGGCCTCGCCGGGCGTACCGGTTGCGCCGGTCGTACCGGCCGCGCAGGCCGGGCCGGTTTTTCGGTTTCTTCATAAAAGCGAGCCTTGTCCCGCCCGGTGGCCCTGGTCCATTCTCCGTCGGGGCCGCTGCGGGCTCCTGGTTTTTTATTTCTTTGTTCATACCATTTGGGCCCGCCGCCCTTTCCTTTTCGCTCATTGGCCATGGGCGTCCCTCCTTGCGCGGACTTCCTGCATCCGCCCGCAACTTCTTTCTCCCTCGGGGCATTGGCCCCCGATGCACCCCGGCCCCGCCACCTCAAACAGCGTGGGGGCCACGCGTCGCGCCTGCTCCAGCATCTCCCAGGCCAGCGCCCGAATCTCCCACTGGGCCCGCATGCAACAGCGCAGCGAAAAAAAGTGCAGCAACTCCCGCGCGTTCATGGTCACCAACAGACGGGTAGCGCATGCGTTGGGCAGCACAAAACGTGCGTCTTCGTTTGCTTTTTCGCCGCTCCCGCCCAGCTCCCGCTGCCACTGGGCGTACCAACTATGCATCTGCTCCATTTGCTCGTGATAGCGCGCCAAGGCCTCTTCACCCAGCGCCTCAATGGCAGGCGGCGCCACATAGTCAAAGCCCGCTTCCATGGATACATACCGCTGGGACTGCACGCTAAAGCTGGCGATCCGGTGGCGGGTAATCTGGGCCAGCAGGGAACGGGACACCCCCTCCACCGCGAAGGTAAAGCTTGCATGCTCCACGGTGGACAGATGCCCGCTCTCCATCACGCCGCGCACAAAGGCAGCCTGATCCCGGGCAGCGATCCGCTGGGCCAGCGTATCGAAGTCCGCCTTGGCATAACAAAGCCGCGCAGCCAGGGCCACGGCGGCATCCGGGTCATCGGTATGGCGGATCAGCTCCACACGCAACGCGCATCGCGGCATAGGTATCCTCCTTTTGCCCGCGCAGACAAAACCCCGGCCACGCGGTCGGGGTTATTATAACAAGATGGGGGGCGAGTTACAAGTTACAAGTTACAAGTTACGAGTTGCAAGAGGAAAAACAACGAAAAACAACGATTCTATCAGAAAAAATGTAGGGGCGACCGCCCTCGGTCGCCCGTTAACCACGCAACTGCCCATGAGACGGCGGGCGATCGAGGGTGATCGCCCCTACAGAATGCGTTCACCGCCCCCTCTTGTAACTTGTAACTCGTACCTTGTAACTCGAATCACCTCTGCTGCCTAACCAACGCCTCCGGCCTATCCTCCAGCGCCGCCCAGGCCAGCACTCCGTCCCGGATGCTGCGAGCCACCCGCTCCCTGTACGCCGCCTCCTGCAGCAGCGCCTCCTCTTGGGCGTTGGACAAAAATCCGCATTCCACCAGCGCCGAGGGGATGCCCAGGGTAAGGATGTAGTAGTCGCCGGTGTTCACCTGGCGGTTCCGGCGGGGTTGGAGGCCGTCGTTCATGGCGGCTTGAATGGACTCTGCCAGGACCCTCCCGGCAGGGCAACTCGCTCGAAAGAATACCTGGGGCCCGGCTTGCCCCCCGTTGGAATACTCGTTCATGTGGATGCTCAGCAGCAGATCGGCGCCGCCTTCGAGCACGAGCAGGGCGCGCCGCTGCATGTCCTGGAGCTTTTTGCGCATGGGCGGATTATCGTCGCAGAGCGAGTAGTCCCCGTCCCGTGTCATGATCACATGAGCGCCCTGGGCGCGCAGCAGCTCCCGCAGGCGCAAGGAAACATCCAAGTTAAGTTCCTTTTCGGCCACGCGGGATTTGCGCCCCACAGCGCCGCCATCGTAGCCGCCGTGCCCTGGGTCGACGGCGATGCAAAGACCGGTCAGCGCCGACGAAGGCGCGATGTCCTCCGGCAGGCTCACCGGCACAACGGAGACCTGTAGATTGTGCGCACCGGAGGCCGCCAGCACAAGGGCGCAGCAGCCGGTGGCCAGCAGCCACATCATCGGCCACAGGTACGCCAGCATCCTTTTCATCGCACCGTCACCCTCTTTTTCGACGATATACATTCCTAACAGGCTTCGAATATACAGAGAATATGCATGCCCAAGAGAGGTGATTCCCAGACATAGCTTAATCTTCATTTCATACAATCTTCATAGATTGCATATCCCTGCAGCCATACACTTTTGATCCCATCGCGATATTCGTTCTATCAACAGATCATTCAAAAAACCGAACTATTTCCACATTGTCCACAGGGTTATCCACAGAAAAAAGCTAAATCCGCCTGCCTCTCGCTTTCTTTTCCACAGAAAAGCATCACGAATCTCCCTAAAAAGGCTATGTTTTCCACATGGCCCAACGCTGCCTGTGGCGGTACAGCATATGCAGAGGTGGGCGCTTTCTGAACCCTGCGTATGTAAAAAAACCGCCCGCCGGAGCGGACGGATTTTATGTTTATGCATACCTATAACAGCGTCAACCCCGGATCGGCGTTCAGTGACAGATCAGCGATCTCTCCCCGCATCAGCCGGTAAAAGGCCGCGCTGCCGATCATGGCTGCGTTGTCGGTACACAGGTCAAAGGGCGGCATGTAGAGGGGCAAACCGGCGGCATCGGCCTCCTCCTGAAGGCGGCGGCGGAGCAGCCGGTTGGCCGCCACCCCGCCTGCCAGCGCCAGCGCGGGGGCATTGGTATCTATGGCGGCTCGCATGGCCCGTTCAACGAGGGATTCCACCACCGCCCGGCGGAAGGAAGCGGCAATATCGGCTGCCGGTATCTCTTTCCCCGCTTGGCGCAGCTTGTGTACTGAATTAATCAGCGCGGTTTTCAGGCCGCTGAAACTGTAATCGTACCGTCCCTGGGGCGCGGGTTTGGGCAGCGTCAATGCGTTGGGATCACCGCCCTCGGCCAGCTCGTCCAGCAGGGGCCCGCCCGGATAGGGTAACCCCAGCACCCGGGCCGCCTTGTCGAAGGCCTCGCCCGCCGCGTCGTCCAAGGTCTGCCCCAGCAGCCGGTAGCGGCCATAGTCCTCCACAGCCAAAAGATGCGAATGCCCGCCCGACGCCACCAGGCACACAAAGGGCGGCTCCAATTGGGGATGGGCGATGTAGTTGGCGCTCACATGGCCCTCGATGTGATGCACCGCCACCAGGGGCTTGCCGGTGGCAAAAGCCAGGGCCTTGGCGCAGGACACGCCGATCAGCAGCGCGCCCACCAACCCCGGCCCTTGGGTTACGGCGATGGCATCGATGGATGCAAAGCTTTGCCCGGCCCGGCGCAGCGCTTCGTCTATCAGGGGATGCACGCTCTCCACATGCTTACGGGAGGCGATCTCCGGCACCACGCCGCCGTACTCGGCATGCAGGGCGATCTGGGAATGCAGCACGCTGGACAGCGCATGCCGCCCGTCTCGCACCACGGCTACGGCAGTTTCGTCGCAGGATGTTTCGATGGCTAGTATGGTAGCGTGGCCAACCCCACGTAAGCGCTCAGCCTGGGCGCGGGCACTATCGAAGTATTCACTCAAGGGTACCTTCCCCTCTCGCTTTCTTTTTTCTCGGCGCAGCAGTGCACAAGCTATCTGGAGCCATAACACAACGCATCCGAGCCAATACAGAGCGATCTGCATCACGGTTGCTTCAAAAAAACGTTGTGGCATTAGCAGAATGAGCAGATCGCCTGGGTCAAGCAACCATAAGTCATTGGTAAACGCAATGTGATGGAAAGCCCAAAAAATAGATCGGAAGTCTATCATCGCCCATAAAGCGACGGCTACCATCAGCGCAAAGATATCCAACGTACCCCAAAGCATGCCCTTAGCTACACTGGCTTTGCCGCCATAGTGCCAACATCCATGCCAAGTCCATACCGCAAGCGCCAGCAACATCCCTCCAAACACAGCCAGCGCAATCTTCGCAAGGCGATATAACTCCGCCACATCTGCCATGTGTGCGATTTCCCGCTCGGTAAAAGCTTGCTGTTCTTGCCCCTCCCTATCCCGCACAGTCAAGCGCAACGCATCCAAGTCACCATTCAGCGCACGAGGAATGGCTTCAAAAAGTTGATCCAAACCCCAAAAATCGGATTCGATAAGGATTTTGACTAATGGATCGTTGATGGATGAAACTACGTAATCGCAATAATGCTCCGCCCGCAACGTCACCCCCAACAAACACCCCAGCAGCGCGCACAGCAGAAAGAGCCACGACATGGCGCGGCCTCTGAAATCCGCCTTTACTTTCACTTTGCTTTCTTCTTTATCCATCACTGCATCTGCAAGTACGCGGTCACAAAGCCGTCCAAATCCCCGTCCATCACCCCAGCGGTGGAACCCACCTCGTAGCCGGTGCGGTGGTCCTTCACCATGCTGTACGGGTGAAATACGTAGGAGCGGATTTGGCTGCCCCACTCGATCTTTTTCATCTCACCCTTGATGTCGCTCATCTTCTCTTCCTTCTCCCGCTCGCGCAGCTCCAGCAGCTTGGACTTGAGCATCATGATGCACACCTCGCGGTTTTGCATCTGGGAGCGCTCATTTTGGCATTGCACCACGATGCCGCTGGGCAGATGGGTCATGCGCACCGCCGAGTCGGTACGGTTGACGTGCTGGCCGCCCGCGCCCGACGCACGGTAGGTGTCGATGCGTACCTCGTCCATGTTGAGGTCTATGGCCTGGTCTTCTAAGATAGGGGCCACGTCCAGGGAAGCAAAGGAGGTGTGGCGGCGGGCGTTGGAGTCGAAAGGGGAGATGCGTACCAACCGGTGCACCCCCTTCTCGGGCCGCAAAAAGCCGTAAGCGTTCTCCCCCGCCACCTCCATGGTGACGGACTTCACGCCGGCCTCGTCGCCGTCCTGAAAGTCCAGCAGCTTCACCGCGTAACCCCGGCGCTCACAGTAGCGGGTATACATGCGGTAGAGCATCTGCGCCCAATCCTGGGCTTCGGTCCCACCGGCCCCGGCGTGGAGCGACAGGATGGCGTTGTTATGGTCGTACTCGCCCCGCAGCAGGGTTTCCAAGTGCAGCGCATCCAGGTCGGCCTGCAACCCACGCAACTCCTGGCCCACCTCGTCGGCGGTCTCCTGATCGTCGCCTTCCAGGGCCAGCTCCATCAGGGCCTCGGCGTCGTCGGCCCTGCGCCCCAGGGCGGCAAAAAAGGCCAGCTTATCCTCCAGCTGCTTTACCCGCTGGTTCACCTTGGCGGATTTGGCGGTATCGTTCCAGAAATCCGGAACATTCATCTCCTCTTGCAGTTCAGCCAGTTCATCCTTCATGTGAGCCAAGTCAAAGGGATTCACCTGCCTGTGTGATGCTCTCGCGAATGTTGGCCAACTCCTGCCTGTATTGATCCAGTTCGATCATCCTGTGTCACTTCCTTTCATTCCCCGGCAGCCGCCAGCTTTTCCAGCGCTTCCGCCCTGTACATCTGCGTCCGTTCATCATCTGGTTCCAACAAAAGGGCGGCGTCGAAATCAGCGATCGCTTCTTGATACTGTTCCAATCGTTCGAACAGCTGCCCTCTGGACACATAGTTCCTGGTTTTATCCGGGGCAAGTTCGATGGCCTGAGTGTAATCCGCGATTGCTTCGGCGTACAAATCCATCCATTTCAGCAAGTTCGCCCTCTCTTCAAAGGCGAGCAGCAGATCGTCCTGCCCAACTGAGCCCATGGTGATGATCGTCGTATAATCGGCATGCGCTTCCTCATAACGATCCAGCATGTAGTACATCCAGGCGCGAAGGTTTAACGCTTCCACGTGCCGGGGATTCAGTTCGATGGCCTTGGAAAAGGCTATGCTGGCCTCTTCGTATTGATCGGCAAACCACAGGGTAAAACCTTCGTCATACCATTCGTCGGCGGTTTTGTCGGTCGCGCCCACTTCCGGCGCTAGCGTCGCAAACATGCCTCCGGACGCTCCTTCGTCGCGTGTGACGGGTGCATCCCCTGTGTACAAACTAAACGCCAGTATGCCCACAACAATTGCCCAGAGCAACTCCTTCATGTCCCGTTCCTCCTTTATCTTGCTTTACGTTGCCTTCTCCCTTAAGCCGCTCTCCGCATTGCCTTCCGGGCCATAAACTTCCCATTCCTTTCCGCATCGCGCCGACGTTTTGTTTGTATGTTTTGATGATCTCTGGCACGGGTATCCTCTCCTTGTTCTATGTGTGATACTCGTCCTCGGCCCAGCTCGCCGGGTTCTCCTCTATGTATTGCCATATTCGTTTATATTCATCCTCGTCGCGGATGATGTGGTCGTGGTATGATTTTTGACAGATAGAATACCCGATTTGCTTGGTCACATGCTCTTTGCATTGTTTTATGACTCGCGATATTGTAGGGGCGCACATTGTGCGCCCGTGGTCGCAATTGACCACGATGATCATGTGGACATGATTGGGCATGATAACGTATTTATCAACCGCAACCATCGCATAGATTTTTGCGATAGATTCAACCGCATTTTCAACGGTTTGCCCAACGCCGGATAACGGCGGGCGCACAATGTGCGCCCCTACAGGCATTGGAACCCATAACATCTCATGCCCGTCTTTCACACATAACGTAACAAAATAGCAACCCGCCTGTGAGTAATCGTATCCCTTCAACCGAATGTTTTTCCTCACTGGCAATGTCTTCTGCACTGCTCGTCTCCACCCTACACCGTCTTCCCGCAACAATTCTTGTACTTCTTCCCACTCCCGCAAGGGCATGGCTCGTTGCGCCCCACCTTTGCCTCCGCCTTCTTGGGGCGGTTGGGCCCGCTGCCCGCGCCCGCGCTGGCGGCAGCCTTGGCTTTAGCCTGGGTCTCCACCGCCACCCGCTTGCGCTCCACGGGCCGCTCCACCGGCGTAAAGAACAACCGCCGCAGCGTCTCCTCCCGGATCAGGCGCACCATCTCGTCGAACATCTCGTAGCTCTCGAACTTAAACTCCACCACCGGGTTCTTGTTGCCGTAAGCGCGCAGACCGATGCCGTCCCGCAGATGGTCCATGCCGTCGATGTGGTTCATCCAGTGGGTATCCACCGCGCCCAGCAGCACCACCCGCTCCACCTCGCGCATGTTGCCCTGCTCGCCAATCAGCGCCTCGCGCTTGGCGTAGAAGGCGGTGGACTGCTCGAGGAGGTGCTCCTTCAGTTCGTCCCGTATCCATTTTTCAGCCTGCTGCCTGCAGGCGGCCAAGGCGCCGGGCAGCACGCATAGCCTTTCGAGATACTCGGCGAGCCCGGCGTAATCCCACTCCTCATACTCCTCGCCCCGGCCGGTGTAGGAGGCCACGGCGTCGTCTATGATCTGGCGCAGCATGCCCATGATCTGGCCGCGCATGTCCTCGCCTTCGAGCACCTTGCGGCGCTGGCCGTAGATCACCTCGCGCTGCTGGTTCATCACGTCGTCGTACTGGAGCACGTTTTTGCGGATATCGAAGTTGCGGCCCTCAATGCGCTTTTGCGCGTTCTCGATCTGTTTGGTGAGCAGGTTAGCTTCGATGGGCTGATCGTCGGCCAGGCCCAACCTGCTGATCATACCCGAGATGCGGTCGCTGCCAAACAGGCGCAGCAAGTCGTCCTGCAAGGAGATGATAAACTGGGAGGAGCCCGGGTCGCCCTGGCGGCCGGAACGGCCCCGCAACTGGTTGTCGATGCGGCGGGACTCGTGACGCTCGGTGCCGATGATGTGCAGGCCGCCCACCGCCACCACCCGGTCGTGCTGATCGTCTGTCTGCTTCTTAAAGGCGCCGTACTGTTCCCGGTACAACCCGCGCACGTGAAGCACCTCTTCGGTCACGTGCTCGTTGTGGCCCATGGCCTCCTCAATGATCTCTTCTTCGTAGCCCTGCTGGCGCAGGGCCCGGCGCGCCAGGTACTCTGGGTTGCCGCCTAACAGTATGTCGGTGCCGCGGCCCGCCATGTTGGTGGCGATGGTCACCGCGCCGTAATGGCCGGCCTGGGCTACGATCTCGGCCTCCTTGTCGTGGAACTTGGCGTTGAGCACCTCGTGCTTGATGCCGCGCATGGCAAGCATGCGGCTCACCAACTCCGACGTCTCCACCGACACGGTACCCACCAGCACCGGCTGCCCGGCGGCGTGGCGTTCGGCGATCTGGTCGATCACCGCGCCGAACTTGGTCTTTACGTTCTGGTACACCAGATCGTTCATGTCCCTGCGAATCATGGGCATGTTGGTGGGCACCTGCACCACGTCCAGCTTGTAGATGCTCTTAAACTCCGGCTCCTCGGTCTTGGCTGTTCCCGTCATGCCGGACAGCTTTTTATACATGCGGAAGTAATTTTGGAAGGTGATGGTGGCCAGGGTCTTGCTCTCCCGCTCCACCTTCACATGTTCCTTGGCTTCGATGGCCTGGTGTAAACCGTCGCTGTAGCGGCGGCCCACCATCAACCGGCCGGTGAACTCATCCACGATGATCACCTGGTCGTTTTGCACCACGTAATCCACGTCGCGCTTCATCAAGCTGTGGGCCCGCAACGCGGCGTTGATGTGGTGGACGGTCTCATTGTTCTCCATGTCGGCAAGATTTTCCAGGCCAAAGTGCTGCTCAGCCTTGCGGGTGCCTTGCTCGGTAAGGTTGCAGGTCTTCTGCTTCTCGTCTCTCACATAATCGGCGCCCTCGCCCTCCCGCAGGCGCTTGACAAACTGATCGGCCCGGGTATACATCTCGGTGGACTTCTCGCCCTGGCCGGAGATGATCAGCGGCGTACGGGCCTCGTCGATCAATATCGAGTCCACCTCGTCCACAATGGCAAAGTTGTGCCCGCGCTGCACCATCTCCTTGAAGTGGATCACCATGTTGTCCCGCAGGTAGTCGAAGCCCAACTCGTTGTTGGTGCCGTAGGTGATGTCGCAGGCATAGGCGTCCCGGCGTTCGTCGTTGGTCAAGCCATGCAAAATAATACCCACCGTAAGCCCCAGATAACGATGGATGCGCCCGATCTCATCACCCTGAAAGCGGGCCAGGTAGTCGTTGACGGTCACAATGTGCACGCCCTTGCCCTCCAGCGCGTTCAGATAAGAAGCCAACGCCGCCGTGAGGGTTTTTCCCTCGCCGGTCTTCATCTCGGCGATGCGCCCCTGATGCAGCACGATGCCGCCGATCATCTGCACGCGGAAGTGCCGTTTGCCGTAGATGCGGTCGGTGGCCTCCCGCACCAGCGAAAAGGCTTCGGGCAATATGTCGTTGAGTGTTTCGCCATTAGCCAGGCGGTCGCGAAAGATTTGAGTTTGCGCCCGTATCTGCTCCTCGGACAGCTTTTTATGCGCTTCCTCAAAGCTGTCGATGGCGTCCACAAGCTTGTGCAGGCGCTTCAACTCCGAGGCGTTGCCGTCCCCAAAAACCAATTTTAATAAATCCACCGCACACTTCCTCCTGACCCGTTGGAATCCGGTATAGTATACCATTTTTGCGGTGGGGAAGCAACCGGTTGCCGTTCTGACGCAATTATGATACCATATTCCCATCACTTGCAATTTGAGGAGGACATCTTGTTTACGTTTGAATTCGAATTAAATGGAGAAGACAGTTTTTCACTCTTTCTGCACAACACCTACCATGTCCCTGCCAACAAGAAATCGCTACTACGCCGACGCCTGACAACTCCACTGATTTGGTTGGCTTTCGCGATTGTGTATGCGATTGCTTTTACAGATCTATTTGGATGCGTTTTCTTTATTATACTCGCTTTATTGTGGCTGGCCACTTTCGACGCGCTGATGGTGTGGCGGACTAAAAGAAACATAAAGAAGCTTGAGCAAGCGGGCAATCTGCATGAAAAGGGCTCCCGCGCATACTGCTTTGAGGATGATTCGTTTGTCTACAAGACGAAAACCAGAATGCAGAAATGCTCTTATGCAGAAATACAGCGGATTGACATAGGGAAACAGGCAATCTACTTATATACTGGAGTATATGGTGGCGCGATAGAGGTGTTCACCTTCCCCAATCGCATTTTTACCAACGAAGAAGAAAAGAAACGCTTTGTGGCGTTCATGCAAGGCAAAATCAGCGAAGCCAACGATCACGAAACCCCAGCATGTTGCAGCGGGAAAGCAGTACCACAGTGAGTGTACCCTTGCCTTTTTAGCGCAATTATGATAAAGTAACGCTATCGTTTGAGGATGAGGTGATCAGGATGGCAGAAATCCGCCCCGTATCCGATCTTCGCAACAACTTCGCGGACATATCCAAGGCGGTACGCGAAAACGAAGACGGTGTGATTCTCACCAAAAACGGATACCCGGACATGGTCGTTTTGAGTTACGAGGCCAACGACCGCCGCAAGCTAGAGAATGAAGTGTATCTAAAACTTATGGAAGCCGAGCTAGAGGCCCGGACAACGACGGTGCGATTATCCCATGAGGAAGTGTTTGCTGACCTACATACCAAACTTCGCGCCAAGTTCAACCAATATGAAGTATAAAGTCGAGTATCTAGCAGGAGCCAAACAAGACTTGGACAACCTGGTTGATTACCTTGCGGTAGAATGCGGTGCATACGAAGCTGCCGTTAGCCTACTAAATGAAATCCAACAGCGGATCATGCATTTGGCAGATTTTCCTTATTCTCATCCCTTGTACATGGCCCCCATGCGGCTTCCGACAGAGTTACGGTATCTGCCAGTCAAAAGTCACATTGTATTCTACACGGTGCTGGAACCGGCGCACATAGTAGAAATCCGGCGTGTATTGCACGCAAAGCGAAACATTGCGGTGTTGATGTAATACTTACTACAACATAAAAACAAAAGGGAGGCCTCACCATGTCAGAAAAAAGAAAAAAACTCATCCTCCGCGTCGTGGCCGGCATTATGGTGTTCGGCATGTTGTTTGTCGTATTGATTTCCGCGCTGCTGGGGTTCGGTTAAGCCTTGTACCCCTCCGGGTCTTTCTGGGTATCGCCGCGTTGACGATCAAAGTTTTCGCGGTTTTTTTGCGTATACAGAGCGTGAAGCTCCCCGGCGGTCATGCCCATCTTCAGGCACATGCTCACCAAAAAGTGCAGGATGTCCACCAACTCGCCCTTCACCGCCGCTTCGTTGACCGGCTTGGGGTTTTTCCACCACTTGAAGTTGACCTCGTCGATCAACTCCGCCAACTCGGAAATCATGGCAAGGGTCTCGCGCTGAATCCACTGCTCCCGGGTGATGTGGCTTAAATCGCGGGATTGCTGCAGCGCGTCGTCAAAAGCGGCTTGGAGTGTGAAGATGTGTTCGAGTTTGTCGTGTTGCATGGTTGTACCCGTTCCTTATATAATTTGCCCCGTTTTCAAAACATGCGCTACAAAGCCGCTTTGATCGTTTTGTCTATCCAGCAAGTGCGGCTCAATATCCAGGCTTACTTCACGGCGTAATTTCCACAGCCGCGCTGCAGTTTCTAGCCAATCCCCAGCAAATCCGTCGAAAACAATACCTACATCAATATCGCTATCCTCATGCGGATCCCCATGAACGAATGAACCAAAAAGCACAACGGCAGACGGCGACATCTCTTTTCTCACCGTTTCTGCGTATCGCTCAACGGTGTTTACAACTGTGCTTTTATCCAACACAACAAATCCTCCGTCCTGATGACAAGTCCCTGACATTTTTCTTTAGTTAAACTCTGCGTCATTTCAGCTTTATACTCAGGATAGCGAGCTTCAATGTTTAGCGGGTTTAAGCCATCAATAAAATCCCTCTGTTCTTCTGACATTACATCAAAAAGCTTTGCCCTGACAGCCAATTTCAGCAGATCATGTATTTTCGGCGGAATCTCATCGTCGGCACAATCACGTGCGATAACAGCCTTTAATGCTTTTTCAACCGCTTGATGGCACATAAACCCCGTATAAAGAAGCTTTGCACCTGCCAGCAGATACTTTGCCACAGCTAGATCTTCTTCTGCAGTGTTCAGCCAATACTGGACTTTCTCATCCAAATCCTCTATACCTCCCCTCACCAAATTCTGCACTATCATTATAACACAAACAACCCGCGCACTTCATCCAAATCATTCGCAATAAAGTCAGGTATTTCCCCTTCACTCATGGGCGTTGACAAACCACCGAAGCCTTGCTTAAGCCAAATTGTTTTCAGGCCCATACGCTTTGCGGGCGCTATATCATTATCCAATCTATCGCCGACCATAACCGCATTGTCTGCAGAACATCCGGCACGTTCAAGCGCAAGACGAAAAATGCTCAAATCCGGTTTTTCCATCTTCTCTTCATCAGATGAAATAACCAAGTCAATGTAATCAATGAGCCCCATGCTCTTCATCCGCCGTGCAGTTCCCATGGGTTGATTGGCTATTATGCCTATTTTATACTTCTCCCTTAACCGGGTAAGGCAATCTTTTGCTTGCGGATAAACCATCTCATCTTCGCTATGCCAGCGTGTTTTTTTGAGACCAAACAGTTTAATTGCTTCTAAGTCGCCCTTTTTATTCTGTTTGTAAAAGCCAATCATTACATCGCAGAATTGAGCGTATGTAACGCCGCTACCCTCTATTGCCTCACAAATTCTACGCTCATACACTTTTGATTCATCAACAAGCGTTGAACCGATATCAAAGAATATCCAACTTATGTTTGTCAACATGTTCATGTCAAGTCAAGGTCTCACGCTCTCTCATAAATCACAACCCCCGTTTCGGCTATCTCGCGTTGCGCGCGCCCTCCCTCAATAAGTTGGGATGCTTCAATCAAGTCCACCGGAATCTTCAATGTCTCGGTGATATCCTCAAGAACGCCAAAAAAATCAATGCCGCGTATCTTCCCCTTGCTGTCTATCTGAATATCCACGTCGCTGGCCTGTGTGGATTTACCCCTTGCATAAGAGCCAAAAAGGATTGCCTTCTCAATTGGAAGCTCACTGAACAAAGGATGCAGTTTTTCCTGAATATCCTTTATTGCATAGACGTGTGCCAATCGAATCCCCCCTATGCCAGCGCCCCCCGCGCATCCAGCTGCTCCGCCCTTCGCCCCACCAACGCAATCGAACAAGGCTGGGCCAGTATCTGGCGGGCGACCCGCTCCACATCCTCCCGGGCCACCGCGCCGATGCGGTCGAGGATCTCATTTTCGCTCAGAGCGCGATTGAGCAGAAGCTTGCTGCGCCCGATAGAGGACATGCGGCTGGACGCGCTTTCCAGCCCCAATATGTACCCGCCCTTGAGCTGCTCCCGGGCTTGGGCAAACTCCCCGTCGGTGACGCCCGCCTCCAGCAGCCGGGCCAGCTCGCCGCCGATCTGCTCCAGCGCTTTGCTCGCGTTGTCCGGCGACGTGCCGGCGTAAATCGTAAACATGCCCCCGCCCGGATACAGCGTGGGGTAACTGTACACCGAATAGGCGATGCCCAGTTCCTCTCGTATCCTTTGAAACAGGCGGGAGGACATGCCGCCCCCAAACAGGTTGTTGAGGATGGACAAGGCGTAGATGTCCGGACTGCCCTGGGGGATGCCCGGATACCCAAGGCAGATGTGCATCTGCTCGATTTCTTTGTCCCGCCGGAGCATACCCGGCTCATAGCCGTCGGTGAGGCGGGGCGGCGCAGGAGGCTCCACGGAAGGCCAGCCGCCCAAATACTTCTCCGCCAAGGCCCGCAATTGTTCCAACTCATAGTTCCCGGCCACCGACAGCACGGTGTTGTCCGGCCTGTAGTGGGTGCGGTGGAAAGCCGCCAGCATATCGGGCGTTACCTCCCGAATCTGCCGTGCCGTACCCAAAATAGGCATAGCCAAAGCCTGGCCCTTGAAGTGGGCGGCGCTGAGCATGTCGTGCACCAAGTCCTCGGGCGTGTCCTCCACCATGGCGATCTCTTCTAAAATAACGCCGCGCTCCTTGTCAAACTCCGCCGGGTCCAGCTTGGCGTGGAGCAACAGGTCACTGAGCAAATCCATGGCCTTTTCGAAGTGCTCGTCCATCACCTTGGCGTAGTAGCAGGTGCATTCCTTGGCGGTAAAGGCGTTCAGCTGGCCGCCGATGGCGTCCATCTCCTGGGCGATCTCCCGTGCGCACCGGGTCTGGGTGCCCTTAAACAGCATGTGCTCCACAAAGTGGGAGAGGCCGTTGTCCGCCTCCACTTCATACATGGAGCCCGCGCCGATCCACAGCCCCAAACTCACCGAACGAAAGTGTGAAATGCGCTCGGCGATCACGCGCAGGCCGTTGGGGAGGGTGAATTCGTCGTACATAGTTTCTCCTTGTGAATAGTTACAAGTTACAAGTTACGAGTTACAAGAGGCTGCGGCGAACCATGCCGCTTCTTCGTTGCCTCTTGTAACTCGTAACTTGTAACTTGTAACTCGTATTACCTTCTCGTGGCATCCCGCCGCGGCGGGCGGCGGTCGATGGGTGGCGGCCTGTGCCCGCCTTCGGGGTTTTGGCGCTGGTAGGTGATATCGTTGCGCACCAGATTGATGCGGCCCTGGCTATCGATTTCCGCTACGCGAACCTCCAGCTCGTCGCCCAGGGAAACCACGTCCTCGCACTTCTCTACCCGTTCGTTGGCCAGCTTGGAGATGTGCACCATGCCGTCCTTGCCGGGGGCCAGCTCCACAAACACGCCAAAGCTCATCATGCGCACCACTTTGCCTACGTATACCTCGCCCACCTCCACATCCTTGGCGATGCCCTCAATGATGCGGCGCGCCTTGGCGGCGGCGGCTTCGTCGGGGGTGGAGATAAATACGCGGCCGTCGTCTTCGATGTCGATGCGCACGCCGGTTTCGTCGATGATCTTGTTGATCATCTTGCCGCCCGGCCCGATCACCTCGCGGATCTTCTCGGGATTGATCATAAAACGAATGATCTTGGGCGCGTATTGGGATAGCTCGGGGCGGGGCTGGGGCAGGGTCTCCAGCATCTTGCCCAGGATGTGCAGGCGGGCTTCCAAGGCCTGTTCCAGCGCTTGGCGCAGGATGGGCTCGTCGATGCCCTTGATCTTGATGTCCATCTGGATGGCGGTGATGCCGTTCATGGAACCGGCCACCTTAA
>Ga0123353_10003905_pt1 | contig 19047 bp, 17 predicted proteins | sample TergutLab28metaG_3_FD_92763 | JGI IMG/M metagenome (GOLD analysis project Ga0123353, IMG submission 92763) | Labiotermes labralis P3 segment gut microbial communities from Petit-Saut dam, French Guiana - Lab288 P3 | ecosystem: Host-associated > Arthropoda: Insects > Digestive system > Gut ... | reverse complement strand
GGCGTTGAATCCTTCGCTTATCATCGGCGTTTGCGGCTGTATGATGCAGCAGGAGGAAGTGGCGAAAAAGCTCATGCGGCGTTTCCCCTTTGTAGATCTGGTTTTCGGCACACATATCGCGCATCGCTTGCCGGAGATATTATTGCGTGTGCTGGCGGGGGAGCGGGTTACATTGGTCAACCGTGACGCGTTCAGCATGGCCGAGGGGCTTTCCGTCGCGCGTACGCCCGGCGTTTCCGCCTTTGTCAATATCATGTACGGCTGCGACAACTATTGCTCCTATTGCATTGTGCCATTCGTGCGCGGCAGGGAGCGGTCGCGTTTGCCGGAGGATATTCTGGCGGAGTGCCGTGCGCTTGTGGCGCAGGGATACACGGAGATTACCCTGTTGGGGCAGAATGTAAATTCATACGGCGAGGGCTTTCCGGCGCTCTTGCGTGAAGTTGCGGCCACCTCCGGCCTGCGCCGTATTCGGTTTATGACTTCGCACCCGAAGGACATTTCGGACGAGCTGATTGAGACAATGGCGGAACTGGAATCGGTCTGTTCCTATCTGCACCTTCCCGTTCAGTCGGGCAGCGACCCTGTGCTGGCGCGCATGAACCGCCGCTACACAGCCGCGCAATACCTGGAGATCACAAAAAAGTTGCGCACCCGCATCCCCGACATCGAACTGACCACGGATATCATCGTGGGATTTCCCGGGGAAACCGACGAGGAGTTCGCGCAGACGCTTGCGCTGGTGAGGGAAGTTGGATTTACCGCAGCCTTTACCTTTAAGTATTCGCCGCGCAGCGGCACGGTTGCGGCAACCATGCCGGACCAGGTGCCGGAGGCAGTCAAGCGTGAGCGGCTTAAGCGGCTCAACGAGCTGCAAGCCGAAATCACAGCGGCGAGCGCGCAAAAGTTTATCGGCTATGAGGGAGAAGTACTGGTCGAAGGTCGGGACGGACGGGATCCTTCGCTAGTGTTCGGCAAGTTCGGCAACGCACGCATGGTGTATTTCCCGGGGAATGCGGACTTGATTGGCAGTTATGTTTGGGTTCGGGTGACAAAAACGCGGCGAAATTCCCTGTTTGGTGAGATGATATGAGCACACAGACCTACGCACACTACCTGGCCTGCAAGCAGGCGGTTGAATCGGACGCGTCGCTGTCTGCCCTCATTGCGGAATACGAGATGCTGGTGGCGAAGATGATTGAAATGGCTGCCGACCCCGATTATGATCCTGCCGCTGCCGTTGCCTGTGCCAATGACGCAGAGTATCTGCAAGATATGTTGGAACAAAACCCACTGATTACCGCCCTGCGCGAGGCAGAGGCGGCTCTGCGGCCGGATTGCGCAACCTGCACCGGTTGCTGCGGCGGCTGTCAAGTGAAAGACGAGGAGTAACCCATGCCACTGACCCCCATGATGCGACAGTATATGGACCTCAAGGAGCAGCACAAGGACTGCTTATTGTTCTATCGGTTGGGTGATTTTTATGAGATGTTTTTTGAGGATGCGCAGCTGGCCTCACGGGAGCTGGAGCTGGTGCTTACCGGCCGTGACTGCGGGCTGACCGAGCGCGCGCCCATGTGCGGCGTGCCTTATCACTCTGTTGATACCTACATTACGCGCTTGATAGCCAAGGGCCATAAGGTTGCCATCTGCGAACAGGTCGAGGATCCCGCGCTGGCCAAGGGCCTGGTCGCACGCGCCGTGGTGCGCGTGATTACGCCCGGGACCGTGATTGAAGAGCGTATGCTGGACAGCTCTAAAAACAATTATCTGATGTCAGTCTGTCTGGTTGAGAAGGGGTTCGGCTTTGCCTGCGCCGATGTGTCGACCGGTGAATTTGTTGTGGGAGAACTAACCGAGGATCAATCCGCCGGTTTACTCTTTGACGAAGTCGCGCGGATTTCGCCCACGCAGATACTGGCCGATGAGCGTCTGTTTGCGCAGGAGTTTATCAAGAACAAGCTGTCCTCCGCCTATTACTTGGAGAAAGTCCCCGACGCCTACTTTGAGCTGGTCGGCGCCAAAGCGCGCCTGCAACGGCATTTTGCCGTAGCGAACCTTTCGTGTTTCGGCTGCGCGGACAAGCCGCTGAGCTTGCGCGCCGCCGGTGCGTTGCTGCTGTATTTGGAGAACACGCAGAAGAACGCGCTTTCGCATATCCGCGCCATGCGCACGGTCAATCGCTCAGCCTATATGCAGCTGGACGAGGTGACGCGCCGCAATCTGGAACTGACCCAGCCGCTGCGTCACGCGGGTGATAAGAAGAGCACGCTCTACTATTTGCTGAACGACACGGAGACCGCCATGGGCAGCCGCAAACTGCGCGCCTGGCTGGAGTCGCCGCTGCAGAACGCGGAGGCCATCACGGCACGGCTGGCGGCGGTTGACAATTTGCACGCGGACGCAATAAAGCGCGTGCGTTTCAAAGAGCAGTTGCACGGTATGTATGATATGGAGCGCCTGTGCAGCAAGATCGTCTACGGCACGGTGAACGGACGGGATTGCCTGGCCCTGGCACAGTCTTTGAAGAGATTGCACCCCATTAAGGCGCTGCTGACGGATGTGAGCAGCGAAAACCTGCGCCGCATTGAAAACGGTCTGGACACCATGGACGATATTGTGGCGCTATTGGATGACGCCATTTGCCCCGACGCGCCCGCTGCCTTAAAAGACGGCGGCGTGATTCGGGATGGGTATGACGCGCAGGTGGACGAGCTGCGCAATATCGGCAAGACCAGCCGCGAGTGGCTGGCTCGCATTGAAGCGGCTGAGCGCGAGGGCACTGGCATTCGCAACCTGCGTATCGGCTACAACCGCGTATTCGGCTATTATATCGAGGTCTCCAAATCCAATGTGGCGCAGGTGCCCTATTACTATGAGCGCAAGCAGACCCTGGCGAATGGGGAACGGTACATCACGCCCGAACTGAAGGAAGTTGAAGAGCGGGTGCTCTCCGCCGCGGATCTGCTGCTGGCGCGCGAGACGCAGCTCTTTGCCCATGTGCGTGAGGTTCTGTCCGGCTGTACGGACCGGTTGCAGGAGAACGCGCAGCTGCTGGCAGAGCTGGATGTCTATCAGTCCTTTGCCTCGGTGGCGGCGGTCAATCGTTACGTTTGGCCCGAGATAACCGAGGGCGATGAAATTTCCATTGTGGAGGGGCGGCATCCCGTTGTGGAAAAGAGCAGCAAGGACGGGTTCATTCCCAACGATGTAACGCTCAACAAGGGCGGCGACCGCCTGCTGATCATCACCGGCCCCAATATGGCGGGCAAGAGCACCTATATGCGGCAGGCCGCGCTGATCACGCTGATGGCGCACATCGGCTCCTTCGTTCCCGCCAAGGAGGCGCGCATCTGTATCGTCGATCGAATCTTTACGCGCATTGGCGCGAGTGACGATCTCTTTGGCGGGCAGAGCACCTTCATGGTGGAGATGAGCGAGACTGCGAACATCATTCACAATGCCACGGCGCGCTCCCTGCTTCTGCTGGACGAGATCGGGCGCGGGACCAGCACCTTTGACGGGCTGTCCATCGCGTGGGCGGTACTCGAACACGTGGCGGGCCTGGGTTGCAAGACCCTGTTTGCCACGCATTTTCACGAGCTGAGCGAGCTGGAGGGCACAGTGGAGGGCGTGAAAAACTTCCGTATCCTGGTCAAGGAGGTGGGGGAGGACATTCTGTTCCTGCGCAAGATCGTGCGCGGCAGCGGCGACAAGAGCTTTGGCATTCAGGTCGCGCGGTTGGCGGGCGTGCCGGACACGGTCATCACCCGCGCCAAGGAGCTGCTCGCCGAGCTGGAGAGAGCGGATATATTAAATCAGGAGGCGCCCGCACGCACTGAGGTGACGGAGGGGACAACATACCGAAACGCGTTGTTGGCTGAGCTGAAGGCGCTTGACTTAAACAGCCTGACGCCCATGCAGGCTATGCAAAAGCTGCTGGATTATCAGGAGATACTGACGGCGAGAGGTGAGGCAAATGGCTGATATTCAAATTCTGTCCCAACACGTGGCCAATCAGATCGCCGCGGGCGAGGTGGTAGAACGGCCGGTATCGGTCGTGAAGGAACTGGTGGAAAACGCCATTGACGCGGGCGCCGCCTATATCACCGTTGCCATTGAAAACGGCGGTCTGGACAGCATTATAGTGACCGATGACGGCTGCGGCATACCCGGTGAACAGTGTCAAACCGCCTTTTTGCGCCACGCGACCAGCAAAATAAACAGCGCGGAGGATTTGTCGCATATCGAGACGCTGGGTTTTCGCGGTGAGGCGCTGGCCTCCATTGCCGCCGTGGCCACGGTGGCGTTGACTTCACGCGTGGCAGATTGTGATCACGGCAAGAAAGTCGTGGTGGACTGCGGCGCTTGTGTGAGTTGCGAGGATGTCGCCTGTGCGTCCGGCACTCGTGTGTCCGTTTCCAATTTGTTTTTGAATATTCCGGCGCGGCTGAAGTTTATAAAAACACCGCGTGCGGAGGCGGGGCAGATCGGCGACTATCTTTGCCGCGCCGTTCTCTCGCACCCTGAGATTGCTTTCACCTACACGTCTAACGGCAAGAAGGTTTATGAGACCTTCGGCGACGGGGACTTAAAGAACGCAATGGTTCAAGTCTACGGCTTGGCCATGGTCGAGCGTATGGTTCCCGTAGATTTTGACAACGGGTACTTGCAGATTTCGGGCTTTGTCGGCCTGCCGGATCTCTCGCGGCCCACCCGCGCTTACCAATCCCTCTTTGTAAACGGCCGCAGCATTCGCTCGGGCGCGCTGTCCTTTGCCCTGCTGCGCGCCTATGAGACCCGCTTGATGACGGGGCGGTTCCCCGTCGCGGTTATCAAGCTCAAAATCTCCAGCCGTGAGGTGGACGTGAACGTGCACCCGGCCAAAATTGAGGTGCGCTTTGTGGATGAGGCACGCGTAGCAAATACGCTCTGCGCCGCCTGTGCCGCCGCGTTGCAAAAACATAGCGCGCCGCTGCCTATACAGGAACCCTCACGCGCGACGCCGGCCTATGTTATGCCGCCACTGCCGCCAAGGTCCGGTTCTGCGGCGCAAAAGCCCAAGTCCGTATTGCGCGAACCGTCTTTCTCCTATTCCGGTTTTCAGCGCGAAAAAGAGAAACCAATGACACCGCCCACTTTGCCGACGCTTGAAGTTGAGGGCGCATGGGTCATAGGCTGTGCTTTTTTGGGGTATTGGATATTGGAGAGCGGGGACACCCTCTATCTGATCGACCAGCACGCTGCGCATGAGCGGCAGCTTTATGAGACCTATGTGGCGCGTGCGTTGCCCATTGTTTCACAACCTCTGTTGCTGCCTCACGCCTGTGCGTTATCGCAGGGGGAGCTGGCGACGGCATTGGCAAATCAGTCCGTATTGGAAAATTTTGGGTTTTCATGGGAACCTGCGCGTGAAAACGAGTTGCAGCTGACTGCTGTGCCCGTGTTGGGCGGCAAACCGCTGGATCCCGATTTTCTGCATGATGCGCTGCAAATCATAGAATCCGATGGCGAGGCGGCAATGGGGAAGAAACTCTTGCGCGGCAAGCTCATTACCGCAGCGTGCAAGCGCGCCGTCAAGGCGGGAGATCCTATCGCGGCGGAGGAACTGATCGCTCTGGTGCGGGCCTTTGCCGCCGATAATATTCCGCTGACCTGTCCGCACGGCCGGCCGGTTGTTGTGACGCTCACCCGATACGAACTGGAAAAGATGTTCAAGAGAATTGTATGAGCAAACCTGTCTTGCTCTGTTTGGTGGGGCCGACCGCCTGTCATAAAAGCGAAGCGGCCGTGCGTTTGGCAAAGCGGCTGGGCTGTGAGATCGTATCCTGCGATTCGGTGGCGGTCTATCGTGATTTTGATATCGGCGCGGCCAAACCCACGTCAGAAGAACGGCAGGGAATCGCGCATCATATGCTTGACTGTGTGAGCGCCCACGAGACGGATTTCTCCGTCTCCGCTTTTCAATCTATGGCGCGGGAGGCCATCGACGGGATTTTTGCGCGCGGCGCCTTGCCCCTGCTGGTGGGCGGGAGCGGGCTCTATGTGGACGCTGTGCTGTCGCCTTTGGCCTTTGCCACGCCCTCCGATCCAATGATTCGCGCGCGGCTGGCCAAAGAGTATGAGAAGGATGCGGGCGCAGTCTTTAAGCGGCTGCGAGAGGCCGATCCGGCATCTGCCGAACGTCTGCACCCCAACGACGCAAAGCGCGTCATCCGCGCGCTGGAGGTTTTTTTATGCTCCGGACGCACGCTGTCTGATTGGTCGCGCTCTTTTATCGAAACACAGCGAGAGAACCAAGCCTATCAGGTCATCAAGTTTGGGCTGTTCTTGCCCCGTCCGTTGCTTTACGCGCGCATAGAGGCACGCGTGGACGCCATGATGGCGCGCGGCTTTTTGGACGAGGTGCGCGATCTTCGGGCGAAAGGATATTCTCCCGCGCTGCCCGCCATGCGCGCGATCGGTTACGAACAGCTCAACCGGCATTTGGACGGGCACTGCACGATTGACGAGGCTGTGGCGGAGATCAAACAGGCTACGCGCAACTTTGCCAAGCGTCAGCTCACCTGGTTTCGGCGTGACCCGAAACTGCGCTGGTTTGATCTCTCGCAATACACTGACTTGAATGAGGTGGCGGGGGAGATGGAGAGGATTTATTATGAACGCTGAGCAACGAATCAGACAGGCTGAACAGGGGTTACAGGAAGTTTTTGCGGCAGCGGAGCAGGTGGAGTATGCCCTGCAGGAGCGTGTGCTGCGCGCCTTTGCGGAGAATCGTGTCTCGGCCCGACATTTTGCGCCCACCGAGGGGTATGGCTATGATGATATCGGGCGAGATTGTTTGGACAAGGTCTTTGCCGCCGCGCTGGAGGCGGAGGACGCGCTGGTGCGTCCGCAGATCGCCAACGGGACCCATGCTATCTATTTGGCCTTGGCTGCCGTTCTGCGACCCGGGGATAAGATCCTTTCACTCACCGGCCCGCCCTATGATACGCTGGAGACAGCTCTCAACCAGCTGGAGCTGAATGGGATTACATTTTCATCATGCGATTTCGATGTTTTGTCGGAAGAACTAGCCGATCCTGCCGTCCGTATGGTGTATGTACAACGCTCGCGCGGGTATACCCAGCGCAGGGCCCTTTCGGTGGAGGAACTGCGCGCTTGCTTTGTAAAAGTGAAAGCGCAGCGGTCGGATATCTGTATCTTTGTGGACAACTGCTATGGCGAGTTTACCGAGCTGCACGAGCCCTGCGCGGTGGGCGCGGACCTGATGGCGGGCTCGTTGATCAAAAACCCGGGCGGCGGACTTGCGCCCACGGGCGGTTATGTGGCGGGCAAGGCGCAATATGTGGAGATGGTGGCCCAGCACCAAACCGTGCCAGGCTGCGGACGGGAGATCGGCTCCTATGCCGCCGGCTATCGGCTTTATTTTCAAGGTTTGTTTATGGCGCCGCATACGGTCTGCCAGTGTCTGAAAACCGCCATGCTTTTTGCCGCCGTGTTTGCGGACATGGGTCTCAAGCCCTCGCCAGGCGCGTTGGAGAAACGGGCAGACATCATTCAATCCCTGTCCTTTGATACCAAGGAGCAGCTTGTCGCCTTCTGCGCCGCGATACAGGCCGCCGCGCCGGTGGACAGTTTTGTCGTGCCGGAGCCGTGGGAGATGCCGGGCTACGCGGATCCGGTTATCATGGCGGCGGGCGCCTTTGTGCAGGGCGCGACCACGGAACTCAGCTGCGACGCGCCGATTCGCGCGCCCTACACGGCCTTCTTCCAGGGTTCGCTCACCTATGCGCATGGCAGATTGGCCGCAAAAAAAGCGCTCGAGGCGCTTAAATAGGTATAGTCCGGCGTTTCAGTAAGCTCTCATCAAGCCAATCACCTTACCCATAACTTCAACTTCCCGTACATCTACGTTTATGGGAGCGTAGTCGGGGTTTTCCGCTTGCAGTGTGACGGTATTTCCCTTTTTGAAATAGCGTTTGACCGTAAAGCCGTCTTCTTGCACGCGCGCGATGACAATATCGCCGTTGTGTATCTCGTGCATGGGCTGCACCGCCACGACGTCGTGCGCGTAGATGCCCGCGCCGGTCATGCTGTCGCCCTGTATGGTCAGCATAAACACGCCCTCGCTGTCGCCGCCTGCCGAGAAGATGGGGGGGAGGGGGAAGGCGTCCTCTTGGTTCTCGTACGCCAAAATGGGCTGGCCCGCCGCCACCTTGCCCAGCAGCGGCACGTCGCGCCCGACACCTGCGTAACGCGCATTCAGAATATAGGTGCGCTGCTTGTTCGGATCCTTTTTGAGCACACCGTCCATTTCCAGCCTGCGCAAGTGGGCGTGCACGGTGGCAGGGGAGTTGAGTCCCACTGCTGTGCAGATCTCGCGCACGGTTGGCGGGTAGCCGTTTTCGCGGTGGTATGACGCCAGATAACGAATAATCTGCTCCCGAGAATTTAACTTTTTCATGTTATTGCCCGTCCCATAATCATACTCTGCAACCAGTATATCATACAGCGTGGAAAAATTCAAACATTTGTTCGTTTTCTTACTGGGAATATAAGGATATTATGAGGGATCGTCCCGCAATTTGACCATTTTTGCGGCCGTGCGTCGTTTTTCCTCGGAGAGGGCGGCATAGTGCTTACGCGTGGTGTTGACGTCCTTGTGCCCCAATACATCCGCCACGAGGTAAATGTCGTTGCTCTCCTGGTAAAGCATAGTGCCGTAGGTGCTGCGCAGTTTATGCGGCGTAATTTTCTTGAGCGGGGCGGCCAGGGTCGCATATTTCTTGACCAAATTTTCAACGGCCCGCACGGTAATACGCTTTCGCTGGAGGGATAGGAAGAAGGCGGTCTCATGCCCCTCTTTTGCGACAGTCTGCTTGCGTTCCGCCTCATAGGCTTGCAGCGCCGCGCCGACCTCCTGTCCGAAGGCCAGCACCTCCTGATCGCCGCCCTTGCGCGTCACGCGAAAGGCATAGGCCTCAAAATCAATGTCATTGGTGTCGATGCCGACCAGCTCGCTGATACGAATGCCCGTGCCCAAGAAGAGGGTCAGAATGGCGGTATCGCGTTTGCGGGTGACCTCATGGTAACGCAGTTGCGCCTTGGTCAGGCCGCTGCCGCTTTCGGTGGTGTCCAGCAGGTCCGCTACCTCATTGGCCTCCAGTCGGATAATGGCCCGCTCACGCAGCTTGGGAATGTCTACGAGCGCTGCTACGTTGGCACGCAGCATTTCCTGTTTGAATAAATATTTGAACAGGGAACGCACGGCCGAGAGTTTGCGCGCCAGTGCGGACGCGCTATTTATCCATTCTTTGTCACCTTTCGCATAAATGGACATTTTTTCCAGATAGAGTTCGATGTCCAATGTCGTTACATGATTTAAGTCCTCCAGGGTGAGGGAGAGGATATCCTTGCCGGAAAGATATTGGGATTCGGTGGTTAAAAACTCAAAGAACCCACGCAGATCAATTGCGTAACCATAGCGCGTCAGAACGGAGGTTTGCGTTTCCTTGGCGCGGAAGTAGAACCCGCAAAAAGACGGAAGCTCTTTCAGTAGCTTACGTAGCTTTAACGTATAATCCTTCTTTTGCTGTGCGTGATAAGTTCCCATAAACACTCCCGATTGGCCCGAAAATAACAGGGGGACGTCCCCTGTGGTCCGAATTTACGATATCACAACTATTCGTTAAAGACAAGTTTAACGAATAGTTGTTAGAAGATTGTTTACAAAAGATACTATTCTGAGATGGTTTCTGATTTCCCCGGACGATTCTCTGTGATCGCGGCGCGAGCCAAAGCGTCGCAGCGGTTGTTGTAAAGATTGTCCGCGTGACCGCGCACCTTGACAAATTGAACCTTGTGTTTGCGTGTCAGTTCTAAAAGACGCTGCCAGAGGTCAATGTTTTCGACATCTTTTTTATTGCTGGTTTTCCAGCCGCTGCGCAGCCAGTTGTAGACCCAACCTTCGTTGAACCCGTTGCAGAGATACGCGCTGTCACTGTGCAGCCGCACCTGACACGGCTCCTTGAGCATGGTCAAAGCTTCGATGGCGGCTTGCATCTCCATGCGGTTATTCGTCGTCTCAGGGACAAATCCGCTGGCCTCGCGCTCGTGTTCGCCGTACAGCAGCACACAACCCCAGCCTCCCGGGCCTGGATTGCGTGAGCACGCGCCGTCCGTATAGATATCGACTTGTTTCATTATTTTTCCAATTACAGATCCATCACCGTATCGTGGTATAATATGGAAATACTGATCTGTACGTGTTTCAGGTTCGCGGAGTATTCCGCCTTTGTCAGTGTACCACCGGATTGCTCAAATGTCGAGAGAAACGTCTTGCACGCGCCCAGGTATTCATGGATCGATTCAAATTCCGGATATTCGGCAATGGCGGTCCTTTGCGCGTCAATCTTCAAAATCAGCTCATTGAGCTGCGCGTTCGCCTGTATGGGGTCGAGATTCTGCCTGTCGGTCTCCAGAATGATGGCAAGCACCTCGCCCGGGAGCTCACAGACCAGGTTGGACAAATTCCACTCTGTGTCATAGTCCTCGGGATAGGCGTAGCGAATCTTTACCGCGTCTGTTTGCAAGATGTAGGTCGCGCTGTCATAACCGTCCGCGCGGATCTGTTCCTGCACTTTTTCCGCGCTGCGCTGGTCCGCATAACACGCGGCAAAGACTCGATATTTCTCGCCGTCGTAATACACATAACCCGCGCCGCCGATGGATTGAATGAACTTGGCCTGAATGTCGGCGGAAGTTCGGTCACTGTAATAGCCCATCTGCAGATAATAATGCAGCTGCTCAGGAAACAGGATAAGTCTTTCGCTCGCGTCGGGGGTTGGCTCTCCCCCGTCCTCCTGCGCGGAAAGCAAATCTCGCGGGTCAGGGCTCGCCGTAAGGCCCAAAAAGGAGCCGACGGGCAGCAGGATATGATCACTGACCCAGGTGGCCGCGCCGGAGGTGAAGAGAAAGAGCAGGGCAAGCCCGCAGAGAATCAGCAAAGTGATTATGGCAGACGACCGAAAGGTTGGCTTTTCGCCTCGGCCATGCCCATTGTGACGCGGCATAAAAAATGACCTCCTTGTCCATTGGTATTACAATGTATTAAAGAGAATCATTTGTTATTCTATTTGTACAATAAATCAGGACGTATTTGACGTGTTTTTTCTTCTGCCTGCGACCGCCGCCAGGCCTGGATATTTGCGTGATGGCCGCTGAGCAGGATCTCCGGTACCTGCAAGCCGCGAAAGTCCGCAGGCCGTGTATACTGCGGGTACTCGAGCAAATCGTTTACAAAAGACTCTTCCTCTGTGCTCATCTCGCCGCCCAGCACACCGGGAACAAAGCGCGCCAGACAGTCCACCAGCACCATGGCGGGCAGTTCGCCGCCGGTCAATACATAGTCGCCGATGGAGACCTCCTCGTCGATAATGGTCATAACCCGCTCATCCACGCCTTCGTAGTGTCCGCAAAGCAGTACAAGGTGCTCCTCATTCGCCAGCCGTTTGGCAATATCGGGACACAGCGGTGCGCCGCGCGGGGTGAGCAGAACGCGATGAGCAGGCCCCTCCCCCGTCATCGCCGCCATGCAGTCGAAGATCGGCTGTGCCATCATTACAAGCCCCGCCCCGCCGCCGAAAGGATAGTCATCCGCTTTTCTGTGCTTGTCCGTGGAATAGTCGCGAATGTTGTGCGTCTCAACGGTGAGCAGATCCGCTGCCGCCGCGCGGCCCAGAATGCTCGCAGAAAGCACGCCTGTGAACATTTCGGGGAACAGCGTGAGGATATCAATCTTCAAAGAGACCCACCTCCTTTAGCACGTCCGCATACAGAATCACGCGCTTGTTCGTTACGTCAACGGTGTGCAGCGCCTTTTTCAGCGCGGGAACCATGAGCTTGCCGTTTGCAATCACATATACATCGTTCGCGCCGGTCTCCAGCACGTCGGTAATCTTGCCGTATTCTTCGCCGTCGGTGTCACTCACGCTGCAGCCAACCAAGTCAGCCACAAAGTAGGTATCGGGCGGCAGCGCAATTGCCTGACCGCGCGGTACACAAAGATAGGCCCCGCGCAGGGCCTCGGCTTGCTCCACGGTATCCACGCCGTCAAGCAACACCAGCACGGCTTTAGGGCCCACAGAAAGCACGGATAGCGGCATAGGAGAGTATTCTTCCCCCTGCCGCTCCAAAAAGGCCTGTGAAAGCCCTGTAAAGCGTGTGACGTCGTCCGTTAAGGGCGTCACCTTCACCGCGCCGCGTACGCCGTGCGGGCGTGCGATGACGCCTACCCGCAGATAGGTCACAGGATATCGACGACGACTTTTTTGTCGCTCTTGACCGAGGCCGCCTTAACAACAGTGCGGATTGCCTTCGCGATACGGCCCTGCCTGCCGATGACCTTGCCAATGTCGTCCGGATCCACGGCCAGCTCAATGATGATCCTGTCGCTCTCGTCCCTGCGCGTAACGCGCACGGCCTCCGGCTTTTCGACCAGGCTTTGGGCAATGAATTCTACCAGTTTTTCCATAGTCTTACCCTAGTTGTCTGCTACTGCCTTTTTGAGCAGGGCGCGGACGGTCTCGGTGGGCTGCGCGCCCTTGCGGATCCACTCGGCCGCCTTTTCGCTGTCTACCTTTAGCTCGGCAGGATCTTTGAGCGGGTTGTAGTAGCCCAGTTCCTCCACAAAGGCGCCGTCACGCGGGGCTCTGGAATCGGCCACCACGATGCGGTAGAAGGGTGCTTTTTTCGCGCCCATACGGCGCAGTCTGATCTTTAACATTGGTTATCTCCTTTTGATTGTTTTCTATGAAAAACGGTGCCCCGTTTGACAACTACATAAAGGGAAATTTCTGTCTCCCGAACTTGCCCGGCTTGCCGCGCCCCGAGAATTGTTTCATCATCTTGCGGGACCCCTCAAACTGGTTCATCAGCCGGTTCACGTCCTGCACGGTCGTTCCGCTGCCGCGCGCGATACGTTTTCTGCGGCTGGCGTTTAATATCTCCGGCTTTTGCCGCTCGCGCGGCGTCATGGACTGAATGATGGCCTTGGTGCGCGCCAGTTGCTTTTCGTCCACCTGCACAGGTCCCATCTTGCCGCCGAGGCCGGGGATCATGGCAATCAGTTCGTCCATGGAACCCATGCCCTGCATTTGCTCCATTTGTTCTAAAAAGTCCTCAAGCGTGAAGGTCTCCGTGCGCATTTTCTTTTCCAGCGCTGCGGCCTTTTCCTCGTCAAAGCTCTGCTGCGCTTTTTCGATCAGGGTCAGCATATCGCCCATGCCCAGAATGCGCGAGGCCATGCGGTCCGGATGGAAGGGCTCGATATCGGTCAGCTTTTCGCCGATACCGGAGAACTTGATCGGCTTGCCCGTCACCGCGCGCACGGACAGCGCCGCGCCGCCGCGTGTGTCGCCGTCCAGCTTGGTCAAAATCACGCCGGTGAGCGGCACGGTCTCGTGGAAGGTCTTGGCCACGTTCACCGCGTCCTGGCCGGTCATGGCATCCACAACCAAAAGGATCTCCGCAGGATTGACCGCTTTGCTGATTCGGGAGAGCTCGCTCATCATCTCCGCGTCGATATGCAGACGGCCCGCAGTGTCGATGATCACCACATCAAAAAAGTGACGGCGCGCGTGGTCGATCGCGGCCTTCGCGGTCTTGACAGGATCCTGCTTGCCCGCCTCATATACGGGCACTTCGGCCTTGCCGCCGACGATCTGCAGCTGCTCAATGGCGGCGGGGCGGTAGATGTCGCAGGCGACCAGCAGCGGTGACTTGCCGTAATGCTTTTTGAGATACATCGCCAGCTTGCCGCACATGGTCGTTTTGCCCGCGCCCTGGAGTCCCGCCATCAGAATGATCGCGGGCTTGGTGTTGCCAAACTCCAGCTTGGCCTGGGCGCCGCCCATCAGCGCGGTCAGTTCCTCGTTGACGATCTTGATGATCTGCTGGCCGGGCGTTAAGCTCTCCAATACATCACTGCCCACAGCGCGCGTCGTCACCTTGGCGATAAAGTCCTTGACGACCAGAAAGTTGACGTCGGCCTCCAACAGGGCGAGCTTCACCTCGCGCATGGCCTCCTTTACGTCCTTTTCACTGAGACGGCCACGACCCGTGAGTTTCTTGAATACGCTTTGCAGTTTGGAGGATATGCCCTCAAATGCCATATTGGTTCTCCGGTTACAAGTTGCAGGTTACAAGTCGTTCCAAATTTCTTGGAGGGATTCTATTTCCGTCGCCAAATTAGGGTTTTGTTTCGTCAGCTTTTCTATCTGCCGTCGGTGGCGTTGGATTTTGTCTGCTAATCCCAATGCCTGCTCATAGGCCTCAAGTTGCTTTTCGGCGCGGCGCAGGGTGTCACGCACCCCCTGCCGCGAAATGCCCTCCCGTTCGGCGATCTCGGCCAGCGAGCAATTCTCGTCGACATATTGCGCCACGATCTGCCGTTGGTGTGCTGTCAGCAGCGCACCGTAACAATCGCATAGCCGGGCCAGTTGAAAAATCTTGTCCATAAATCCAAAAGGTGTAAAGTGAAAAACCTTTACACCTTGAGTATTATACCCCATTATTCCTTATTGTCAAGAGAAAATTATAGAATCGCTCCGGCGAACGCCTCTGGATCAAAGGCCTGGAGATCGTCGATCCCCTCCCCTACCCCGACAAAACGGACGGGTACGCCGAGCGAGTCCGCAATATGAATGACAATGCCGCCCTTGGCCGTGCCATCCAGTTTGGTTAAAATGAGGCCGGTGAGTTCCGCCGCCTCGGCAAAGGCCTTGACCTGCGCGGTGGCGTTTTGGCCCGTGGTCGCGTCCAGCACAAGCAGGGTTTCGCAGGGGACGTCGGGCAGCTCACGCGTGATCACGCGTCGGATCTTGGCCAGTTCGTTCATCAGATTCTTTTTATTGTGCAGGCGGCCCGCCGTATCGGCGATCAGCAAATCGCAGCCCTTGGCCTTATAGGATGCGATGGCGTCAAAGACCACGGCGGCGGGGTCGGAGCCCTCGCTGTGGCGGATCATGGGCACCTGCGCGCGCTCGGCCAACTGCCCAAGTTGCTCGGCCGCCGCCGCGCGGAAGGTGTCCGCCGCGGCCAGAACTACCTTGCGTTCAGCCAGTCGGTAGGCGTTGGCGATCTTGCCGATCGAGGTGGTCTTGCCCACGCCGTTCACGCCCACAATGAGCAGAGCGCAGGGGCCGCCGTCGGCGGAAAAATCGGTTTTTGGCGTAACGGTCTCCGCGATAAGACGCGTCAATTGTTCGCGCGCTTGCTCTCGTGTCTCCAGCTTATTGGCCTTCACTGCGGCGCGCAGCCGCTCGGTCAAGCGGCAGGCGGTTTCCATGCCCGCGTCGGCCAGAATCAGCGCCTCTTCCAGCTCCTCATAAAACTCGTCATTTAAGCGCTCGCTTGTAAACAGGCCCGAAAACCAGTTGTCTCGCGTCTTGCCCATGCCTTTGCGTAATTTTTGAAAGAAGGTTTGTTTTTCCATGGTGGTTCCTTTTATCGGTGTAGATTGTAAATGCATTGGGGGCAGAGGGAAAGAGCCTCTTCAATATCGAATGGAAGTTCAGCAGCCTCCTCTGGTTTTCTGATTATTTCCTGCACGACTGAACACTCATCTGCTTGGATAGTCCTGCCGTACAGGTTACATGGATAGCTTTCCCTAACCATCGAAAAAGGACGTATGTTAATGAGCTTTTTCTCAATATGTCCTACAATCAGCTTCCGGCCTATTGGGAGTTGCTCACCAGCTGACTTGCCAATTATCACCTTGATCTGCTTTTCGTCATTCCGCAAATAAAGATAGCAAAGGTTTGGTTGAAAAAACACGGCTCTCTTTTTGATAATCGAGCCAGTGAAGTCCTGATACTTATCCATGTCAAGTTTCATTATATCAACCCGCCTCTCCGAATTTGGCGGAGACAATCGTGCTGACGCCTTTTTCCTCCATTGCCACGCCGTAGAGCGTGTCGCAGAGTTCCATGCTGCCCTTGCGGTGTGTGATGAGAATGAACTGCGTGTTTTGCGAGTAGTCCTGTAGGAAACGCGCAAAGCGGCTGACATTGATCTCGTCGAGGGAAGTTTCAATCTCATCCAGCACACAGAAGGCCGGCGCCTTGACCTGCAGCATGGCAAAGAGCAGGGCGATGGCGGTCAAGGCCCGCTCGCCGCCCGAAAGCAGGGAGAGCAGCTGCAATTTTTTGCCCGGCGGCTGCGCGATGATGTCTATATCACAGTTCAAAACATCTTTTGGATCGGCCAGACGCAGCTCGGCCTGTCCGCCGCCGAAGAGTTTGGCAAAGACCTCTGTGAAGTTGGCCTGGACTTTGGTAAACTCTTCGCGGAACATTTCCTCCATCGTGCGCGTGAGCTGGCCGATCAGCGTGCCCAGGTCCTCTTTGGCCTGCGTCAGATCGTCAAACTGCCGCTTGAGCCCCTCGTGCCGCGCGGACACGGCCACATAGTCCTCGATGGCGGTGGGGTTGATTTCGCCCAGCTCCCGAATCTCAGCCCGCAGTTCGGTGATACGCGCGTTGGTCGCGCCGATGGGGATCTCGCGGCGCAGGGCGCGGGCGTTCTCATAAGTCAGCTCGTATTCCTGCCAGATCCGATCCTGCGTGGCGTTCAACTCCATTTCGATCCGGCTCACCGCCAGCTCGTTCTTGTGCTTGCGCTCGCCCATGTCGCGGTAGGTGCCACGCAACCCGTCCCGCTCCTCGCGGTGCTGCGCAAGCATGGCCGACACGCGGCGGCGTTCCTCTTCCAGGCGCTCCTGCTCCCGGCGGGCGGCCTGAACTTCGGCTTGTTCGCCGGAAAGATCCTGTTCCCGCGCCGCAAGCTGCGCGTCGATATCCGCCGATTGCGCGTGGAGCAAATCGCGCTGCGCGAGCAAATTCTGCATTTGGCTTTCCAGCTTCCCGCGTTCACGCGTTAGGCGCGCCAGCTCGTTTTGCCGCGCGTCTTCTTCCTTTTGCAGGGCCATGCGTGCTACCTTTTGTTCGGTCAGCGTCGCGGCAAGGACTTCGCGCTCTTGTTTGAGCGTGGTCAGTTGTTTTTGCGCGGCAATCACATCTTCGCGCGAGGCCACATTGCTCTGCTCCAGCTCGGTTTGACTTTCCTGTGAGCGGCTCATGCTCACTTGCAGCTCTGCCATGCTCTCCGCGATATCCTGCTCGGTTTGCGCTATTTCCTCAAGCCTGCGCGCATTGGCTCCGGTATCACGGGAGAGCAGCTCTGCTTTCTCCTGCTGCTTGGCCAGCCCGATATCAAGGTCAAGCAAGGCCTGCGCGAACGCGTCAACCTGCACGCCGCAAAGCAGAAGATTCTGCTTGATTTCCTCCGTCTGTTTCTCCAGCTTGGCACAGGCGGCTTGTTTTTCTTTGCAGGACTTTTCCAGTTCCTGCACCTCGCGCTCGCGGCCTAAAAGGCTCAAGCTGCGCTTGCCCGCGCTGCCGCCCGTCATCGTGCCGCCCGTGCTGATATAATCGCCCTGGAGTGTGGCGATATGAAAACTGTTCTGTGATTTTTTCTTCAGTGCGATACCCGCGTCCAGATCGCGCACGATAACCGTCCTGCCCAGCAGGTAGTCACAGACCTTTTGCAGGCCGTCCTTCACGCCGATCAGCTCGCTGGCCAGACCCAGGCAACCGTTCTCTTTGAGCAGGGCGCGGTCCTTTTCGGACAGCGTGTGGGGCGTGATCAGCGAGAGCGGCAGGAAGGTCACGCGGCCATAGTCATTGCGGCGCAGGTGTTCGATCAAATCCTTCGCGTCCTCAGCCGTGGGGGTTACGATATTCTGCATGGCGCCGCCCAGCGCCGTGGAGACGGCAGCCTCATACTCTTTTGGCACACGCAGCAACTCGGTCACCAGCCCGTGCATTTTCTTGTTCAGCGTGGGGGTCTGCTCAACGTCACGCATTAAAAAACGCACACTGTTTTGATAACCCTCGCGGGATTTTATCATCTCCCGCAGGACATGGAGCCGCGATTCCAGCGCGCCCAAGGCCTGCTGCGACGCCTGCAATTCGCCTTGATTTGCTTGAAATGCGGTCTCGCATTCGCTCTGCCGGATTCGTGCCTCGATATTATTGCGTTCAGTCTCCGCGCGTTCGTTTTGGAGGGCTGACAGCGCCTCGCTCATCTCCTGCGACTCTTGTCCTAATAGCTTGCGCTCATGTTCCACTTTTTCTTTGTCGTTGGAAAGGGTAGCTTGCCTGTCCGCCAGCGCGGCGATCATGGCCTCAAAGCGGGACAGGCTGCTCCTGGCGTCGGAAAGCCGGTTCATCGCCTCCATAATGCTGTTTTTCATGGTCTCGATGGTAGCCTCGTCGGTTTGCACACGCGTGTCCATAACGGCCAGTTGCTGCTGTGTATCCGCAAGCTGTTTGTCAAGTATGGCTTGCGCGCCGGTCTTTTCTGTGGTTTGGGAAAGGGTTGCAGCCTGCTCGGCCAGCCGGGAGATCTGTTCCTCCGTCTGTCGGCTCTCCTCGGCAATACGCAGAATCTCGGTCTGGGCGTGCGTCCGTCGCTCCAGCAAAACATTGCTCTCACCAACGTGTGATTCCACGCCCGCCAGCAGGCGCATGAGCGCGTTCTGCTGCGCAGATAACGAGGCGTCCAGATTCCGCAGCGTTTCCTCCAGCTCGTGACAGGCGCTCAGAAGATTGCCGTCTGCCGCCTCGTTGACGGACAAGGCCCCCTCCGCCTCGGTGATAGCGGTCTTGAGCGTTGCCAAACGTTCCTTCTGCCGTTCAAATTGGTACAGGAAAATATTGACGTCCAGGTCGCGCAGCTCTTCGCGCAGGCCAAAGTAGGCGCGCGCCTTCTCGCTCTGCTCGGACAGCGGTTCCAATCTGTCCTCCAGCTCGTGCAGGATATCGGCAATACGCTCCATGTTTTTTTCCGTGTGATCGAGCTTGCGCGCCGCCTCCTCTTTGCGTTGGCGATAGCGCATAACGCCCGCCGCCTCTTCGAGCGCAACGCGGCGGTCGCCGGACTTGTTGGAAAGAATCTCTTCTACCTTACCTTGGCTGATGATGG
>Ga0123353_10003904_pt1 | contig 19048 bp, 18 predicted proteins | sample TergutLab28metaG_3_FD_92763 | JGI IMG/M metagenome (GOLD analysis project Ga0123353, IMG submission 92763) | Labiotermes labralis P3 segment gut microbial communities from Petit-Saut dam, French Guiana - Lab288 P3 | ecosystem: Host-associated > Arthropoda: Insects > Digestive system > Gut ... | reverse complement strand
GTTACTTTGCCTTCTTTGATAGCGTCATACACAACATGGGCCGCGACCATCTTCAGCATACTCGCAGGCACTCTCTGAACAGCCTCATTGAAGCCGTACAGTAACTGCCCGGTCTCAAAATCGATTACCGCCGCGCCCTTTGAGCTGATCTCCTTATCCTCAACAAACGCCGCCCCCGCATACGCAGGCGCAACGAACGACAGCACAATTATAACTGAGACAACCGCAAGGACTATCTTATTAGCTTTTCTCATACCTCACCTTTCCCACTCCTTATACTCGCTTGCCTGTGCATACAGCTTTGCGTAGCTGTCCCATCTGGTCTGCTGGACCTTGCCCGCTTTCAGCGCTTCCAATACCTTGCATCCTGGTTCGCTTATGTGGGCGCAGTCGAGGAAGCGGCATTCGCCGATATAAGGCGCGAAATCCGGGAACAAATGCTGGAGTTCCTCTTTTGAAGTGAGGCTGTGCGTATCAAATGACGAGAAACCGGGAGTGTCCGCCGCAATAGCGCCGTTCGAGAGCTTATACAGTTCTACATGGCGTGTCGTATGACGCCCGCGCCCCAGTTTCCTGCTGACGTCTCCGACCGAAATATCAAACCCGGGTTCCAGCGTGTTGAGAATACTCGACTTCCCTACCCCGGAGTTTCCGGTAAATGCACATATTGAACCGCAAACCGCGTTCAGCAGCTCCTGCAGCCCCTCCCCTGTTTCGGCGCTGGTTCTCAGCGTTTTAAATCCGGACGCGAAATATATATCATGGAGACGCTTTGCAGGATCGAGGTCGCACTTATTTATGCAAATTACGGGCTCGCAGTCGTTCTTCGAGGCTATAGCCGTCATTCTGTCAACTAAAAACGGATCGGTCACCGGTATGGCTGCAGACGCTACTATTATCATTATATCAATATTGGCGACCGGCGGTCTGACAAAAGCGTTTTTGCGTTTAAGAATGTTAGTAAGGAATCCCTTACCACGCTCGGTGGGATTATACTCCACTCTGTCTCCGACAAGAGGAGTAATGTCCTCAAGCCGAAAACGGCCCCTCGCCCTGCACTCGACCCTTCCCGCGGCGGACTCAACATAATAGAACCCGCTCATCGCTTTAAATATTACTCCTTCAGCCATACTGTTCCTATTGATCCTCGCCCGAACCGCTGTTGTCGGTTGGCGGCGGATCAGTGCCGGGGTCAGTCGTATCAGGCGGGTCTGTCGTTGCGGGAGGATCTGTTGTGTCAGGCGGGTCCGTCGTTGCCGGCGGATCAGTAGTATCAGGCGGGTCGGTCGTTACAGGCGGGTCAGGCGTTTCAGGAGGCGCTTCCGTTTCAGGCGGGCCCTGCGAGATATGCACAACGATGCTCGTCCCCTTCGGCACGCTTTCCCCTGCGTTTTGAATATAGGTGACGGTCCCCTCCTCAACGCTCAGGTCGACATAAAACTCATACTTGACGTCAAGGCCCAAATCCCTGAGCGCGGAACGCAGTGCGGCTTCCGTCCTGCCCACCATGTCAGGTACTAGCACCATTTGCACATTCGGCCCGCCGCTGTATCTTATAACAACGGTATGTCCTCTGCCGAGCAACTCGCCGGCAGGCGGCACGGTCTCGATGACTATCCCGACCATATCGTCGCTCGCCACTTCAAGCAAGTCGATGTCCAGGTTCAAACCGCTGTTAATCAGCTGATTCCTGGCTACTCCGTAGTGCATCCCTACAAGATCGGGCATTATGCTGGGCGGCGCCTCTCCGAGAGAAACGACTAGCTCCACATTGATTTTTCGTCCGGGGAGCGGCGCGCTCACGACCCTCTCGGCGACCGGCATCTGAGAAATCACAGTTCCCGCGGTAATATCGTTGCTGTATTCTTCTCTTTGGGTGAAGTTGAAGACGTCGGTGTAATCTTCGTTTGCGATGATATCGGCATACTTTCTGTTTACGAAACTGGGAATAGTGATCTGTTCCCTGTCCTGAGGGCTGAAAATGTCCCGCAGGAAAAAGTTCCACATAAATACAGCGATAACTACAAGAAAAATAATAATACTGAAAACGCCGACAAGGGTCGAAGTATTGCTCGCCCTGGTTTTTGCAACCCTGTACTCGTCAGCGGTCATATCGGGCTTTGCGCGCGCGCGCGGCTTTGCGGGGAGCGGCCGCTCCGTCTTCACCATCGCTGTTTCAGGCTTTATTGCAGGCGTTTGCTGTATGACCCGGGTCTCCGATAGTTCCTCTTTATCAATTGACTGCCTTTCGGAAGGGTCGGATAATGTGTAGTTAAACATGATCGAGGGATTCTTTCTGAACTCCTCAAGATCGGCAAGCATTTCCTCTGCGGTAGTAAACCGCATGTTCAAATCCGGCTCCATTGCGTGCATCGTAATGTCCTCGAGCCCGAGGGGTACGTCCGGATTAATGTCGCGGGGCATAAGCGGGATCGCGCTGATATGCTGGATCGCCACGGAAACCGCTGAATCGCCGACGAACGGCAGGCGGCTCGTCAGCATCTCATACATTACGACCCCGACTGAGTAGATGTCGGAGCGCGCGTCCACATGGCCGCCTTTAGCCTGTTCGGGAGAGATATAGTGGACCGAGCCAAGCGCTTCCTGGGTCAGCGTGTTCGCTACTGTCAGAAGGCGCGCGATACCGAAGTCCGCCACCTTGACGCTCCCGTCTTTGAGGATCATGATATTATGCGGCTTAATATCACGGTGGATAATACCTCTCGAATGCGCGTGGCTTAGCGCCTTGGTTATCTGTGTCGCAAAATGAAGCGCTTCCTTCCAGTTCAGCAGGCCTTTTCTGTTGATATACTGCTTTAGAGTAATGCCTTCGATGAGTTCCATTACTATGTATTCCGTGCCGCCGGCGCGGCTGACGTCATAGACCGCCACGATGTTCGGGTGGGACAGCATAGCTACAGCCTGCGACTCTGTGTAAAAACGGCGCTGAAACTCTTCGTCGCCGGCGAGGTCCTCTTTGAGTATCTTAATTGCTACCATCCTGTTCAGGCGATGGCAGCGCGCTTTGTAAACCAGCGCCATTCCGCCCGTGCCGATCAGTTCAAGTATCTCATATCTGTTATCAAGTATCCTGCCAACGTATTTATCGCTGCTTTCCACACATGTACCTCCTGTCGTGGAGTAAAAAACGGCATTGTTATTTCTTGAAAATTACCGCCGTAACGTTATCGGGCGCGCCGCGGGACAAAGCCATTTCTACGAGCTTCTCGCAAGACTCGCGAACGCTCGCTCCCCGCTGCAGTTGAAACAATATCTCACTGTCCAGGACGACGTTGGAAAGGCCGTCTGAGCAAAGCAGTATATGATCGCCCTGTTCAAGATTGAGGAAAAAGACGTCCGGTTCTTCGTCGTCACTCGTCCCGAGCGCCCGGGTGATCAGATGTTTGTTAGGATGCCTGCGCGCCTCCGCGCGCGTCAAATCGCCCCTGGATATCATGTCTTCAACAACTGAGTGGTCTTTTGTGATCTGCGATATGCTTGAACTTGTTACATGATAAACACGGCTGTCGCCAATATTAACGACCACTTCGCCGTCGTCCGTTGAAATCGCCGCGGCAAGAGTGGTCCCCATTCCCGAGAACTCTGCATCCCGGGCGCCTTTTTCATACACAGCCCTGTTTGCGGCAAGCACAGCGTCCGACATTTTCATGGCAACGTCGCTCTTGACGCCGATATCTTCGATATACTTCCCCATATGGTGCATGAAAGCGTCGGCAGCCAGTGCGCTTGCAACATTCCCGGCGCGCGCGCCGCCCATACCGTCACAGACTACAAGCACAGCGACGCTTCGTTCCTCGTCGTAGAGGATCTTGAACACGTCCTGGTTTTCCCGCCTTACCCTACCGCTGTCTGTTGTTCCCCACAGGTCCATTTACACACTCCATACTCAGTTAAGCTCCTTGAGGCGGAGCTGACCGCATGACGCCGATATATCAGGGCCCAAACTGCGTCTAATAGTGAAGTTGACGCCGTTTTCCTTAAGAATTCCTGTGAACTCCTTCATGCTTCCGGAAGGGCTGTCCCGAAACTGACGTTCCGGTACGCTGCTGAGCGGGATCAGGTTCACATGGCTGCCTGTTCCCTTCAGCTTTTGTGAGAGCAGCTCCGCTTGAGCGGCGGAGTCATTTATCCCGCCTATCATCGCGTACTCGTAGGAAACGCGCCGGCCGGTTCTTCTGAAATATCCGTCGCAGGCTTCGAGCAGCATGTCAACGCCCGTGCCGCGGTTTACAGGCATGAGGCTCGAGCGCGTCTCGTCGTCGGGCGCGTGCAACGACACCGTTAAAGTTGATTGTATCTCATATTCTGCTAATTTGTCAATCTTTTCTACTATGCCGCAAGTCGAAATAGTGATATGCCGGGCGCCTGTGCGTATCCCCGACGGGTGACTGACAAGTTCAAGAAAACGTATCATATTATCAAAGTTATCAAGCGGTTCGCCAATGCCCATTAAGACGATGTTTGATACTCTCTTTCCTGATTCCCGCTGCGAATACATGACCTGATCGATCATCTCCGACGCCGCGAGATTCCGCTTAAGTCCGCCGATAGCGGACGCGCAGAAAGCGCAATCCATTCTGCAGCCGACTTGTGAAGATATGCATACGGTGTTGCCATGCGCATACTCCATAACGACGCTCTCTACTGCCGTCCCGTCCGACAAGCCCCAAAGGTACTTGACCGTTCCGTCGAGCCTGGAAACCAGCTTGCTCACGAGGGCAGGTACTGTTATATAGAAGTCCGAGTCAAGTTTCTCGCGCAGCGCCTTGGACAGGTTTGTCATTTCCGCGAACGACTGAACTCCGGTATACAGCCAGCGAAAAACCTGCTCAGCTCGATACGCGCGTTCCCCGACAGAATCGAAGTACGCTTCGATCTCAGATAACAGCATAGATTTAATATCTTGTTTATCTATGGCCCTCGCAACCCCCGTCCTGTTACAACTCCTGGCAGCCGGGGCATTGCTGTCATTGCATTCCTACGGTCATAGCCGCGTCCATGCGCCTAATGACCGCGCTCCACCGTCCGTGGTTACGCTGACGAAATACACTGACAGCAATGCCCCGGCTGCCAGGAGTTGTCCGCGTTGCGTTCACGGGCGCGGCAAGCGGCGCCCCTACGGTTTTACACTTTACGTCTCATTTTGCATATGAAGAAGCCGTCTGTCGCGTGGATGTGCGGCCAGAGGGTTATCATGCCGTCCGGCACTTCTCCGACGCCGGGGAGAGTGAAAGCTTCGAGACTGAATAGTCCATTATTTCGCAAGAACCACTCTATGACTTCCTCGTTTTCCCGTTTCAGAATCGTACAGGTTGAGTATAGCAGCGTACCGCCGGGTTTTGTATACGCTGACAGCGCCTGAAGTATCTTCTTCTGTATGTCGGGCAGCCCGGCCGCTTCCCTTTCGTCCTTATACCTGATTTCCGGTTTCTTGCGGATGACGCCGAACCCCGAACATGGGACGTCGGCTAGAACAACGTCGGCGCTGCCGGAAAGAGTGTCGGGCGGCAAGGAAGAATCCCTCTTGAAAGTCTCGATGATATCGATCTTCAGCCTTCCCGCGCTGTTTTCCATATTGCGCAGTTTTGCAGCGTGAACGTCAAAAGCCGCGATCCTGCCTTTGTTTTCCATTTGTATCGCGGCGGCGAAGGATTTCCCTCCCGGCGCCGCGCAGCCGTCGACAACAAAGTCGTTCTTCTTCGGACCCGCCGCTATCACTGAAAGCTTTGCGGCCGCGTCCTGTACATAAATAAGCCCCTTGCTGAATGCCTCAAGTCTCGTTATGTTACCGGCGCCTCGCAGCTCCAGACAACTATCCAGCCACTCATGCCGTACCGCGTCGACGCCATCCGCAGCCAGAGCGGTAAGCGCCTCCTCAGTATCGGAAATCAGCGTGTTGACCTGAACCGTGATAGGCGTATCGCCGTCATTGCCGGCAGTCATCAACGCCTCTGCGCCGTCAGGCCCAAGGACGCCGCAGAACTCCTTAACAAGCCACTCCGGATGGCTGTACTTAACCGAAAGTCCTTGCAAGCCGTCGCCGGGAAGTTCGGGCAGCGCTCCGTCTTCGACAGCTTTGGCAATCTTTCGCAGCACCGCGTTGACAAAACCTGCCGCACGCTGGTTCGAATACTTCCTTGCAAGCGCAACGCCCTCGTTAACCGCGGCGCTGGCGGGAACTCTTGTTAAAAATACGAGCTGGTAGATGGACATTCTTAGTATGTCGAGCACTCTGGGTTCAAGTTTTTTTAGCTCGATCGACGAAAACTGCGCCGCAACATAATCGCAGAGCGTAAGGTTCTGCAACACGCCGTAAACGATCTTCGTCATTAACGCAGCCTCGGCCGGGGGCAAATCAGAGCCTCTTATCAAACCGTTTAAAGTCAAATCCGACCATGCGTTGTTGCGCCGATATATACCAAGCGCTTTCAGCGCCGCCTCTCTTGCCGATATCAGTTTATCAGCGTTTCGCATCTTCGCATCCCATCCCTGCATTGAGATTTCTGCTTCAAATAGTATGTCCCCTGATATAATCGGCAGCCGCAAGGCGCTTTCCGCCCGGCGCTTGCAGTTCCTTAATAATAATCGTCGCGTCAGAGCAGGCAATCTCTATCCCGTGTTTTCCGGTTGAAACGATCTCACCCGGCCTTTTATGCGGATCAACACTTCCGACGTCTACCTTGAGCACTTTACAGAGCTTTCCGCTGAGCATAGCCGAGGCTGCCGGCCATGGGTTCAGACCGCGAACCTTTCGTTTTATTGCAGCGGCGGATTCATTCCAGTCGATCGGCGAATGCTCTCTTGTGAGATGCGGCGCATGCGTCACTTCGTCGGGGTTCTGCGGGATACGTACTGCTTCGCCGCGAACAATAACGCCGATCGTTTCACTTAAGAGTTCCGCGCCGATAAAACTCAGCCGCTCAAACAGTTCTCCAGCTGTTTCTTCCTCGCCGATTTCAGTTTTTTTGACAAGCAGTATATCTCCTGCGTCCACCACGTCGCTAATAATGATCGAAGTCGCGCCTGTTTCCTTCTCTCCGTTAAGTATAGCCCATTGAATAGGCGCGGCGCCCCGATACTTAGGCAGGATCGACCCATGGATGTTGATAGCGCCATAAACGGGGATCGTCAAAATCTCGTGAGGAAGGATCCGCCCGTAGGCGACGATAACTATCAACTCGCAATCGAGTTCACGCAGAGTATCAACTGCGGCGCCGTCTTTTAGCGTCCAGGGCTGGAAAACCGGCGTTCCATGAGCAAGCGCCAGTTCTTTTACGGGGCTGTATGTAACCTTTAACCCACGGCAGCGCGGCTTATCGGGTTGCGTGAATACGCCGACGATGTTGCATCCGTCACTGTATAAGCGTTCAAGCGACCTTCTTGCGAAAATGGGAGTACCCATAAATACGATTCTCATTACTGTTTAGCATCCCTTTCCGCGCGCATCTTTTCCAGTTCCTCGTCGGTGAGAAAATGGTCGGTCAGCGATGTAAAAATGACTCCGTTCAAGTGGTCCAGTTCATGACAAACCGCTCTCGCCGCAAGCCCTTCGCACTGATACTCAAAAACTTCCCCGTACCTGTCATGCGCACTCACCCTTACCAGTTCAGGACGCGTAACCATACCATATATCCCCGGAACACTGAGGCAGCCCTCGCTGCCGTTTTGCTCGCCCGAGCTTTCGACTATCTCCGGGTTTATAAGCTCGACGATCCGCTCCTCAAGAGTTTCCTCACTTCTAATGAACTCAACCACAAGGACGACCCTGCGAAGTACGCCTACCTGAGGCGCCGCCAGACCCAGACCGTTTGCTTCGTGAAGGGTTTCCCGCATATCGTCGAGCAATATGTGAAGCCTCTTGTTATAGTCGGTCACAACACGGCTTTTTTTTCTGAGCGCAGGGTCTTCCCCCTGTAAAATGTATCTAATCGCCATATAAAAGGTTCTCCAATCGTGCTCTTTGTTCAACACTTTACATGCGGGCGCAGCGAGCGGCGCCCCTACGCACTTTACACTAATCATATACGTCCGCGTCCGCAAAGACCGACACTCCCCTGCATTGCTTGTCGCGTGAGAACTCCCGGATCGTGTGTGCTATTGTTTCTCTCACCCGCCTGTTATTCCCGCAACTGATCAGAAGCCTGTAGCGGTACCTGTTGTTCACCTTAGGTACGGGCGCCGGCGCGGGGCCAAGCAGCTTTATTCCCGGCTCGCCGCTGAAGTATCTCCCGAGGGCGCCCCGAAGCTTTTTGACAGCCGTGACGACCGCTGCCTCATCTTCCCCCGACGCGGCGACGGTCAGAAGATCGCGGACCGGAGGGCTCCCCAGTATCTGACGGATCACGACCTCGCGTTCGAAGAACCCGTCATAATCCTGTTTTGACGCCAGAACAACGACGTCATGACCGGGCGTAAATGTCTGGATCACCGCCCTGCCGGGTTTCTCTCCCCTACCTGAGCGTCCGACGACTTGTGTGATCAGGGAGAACGTTTTCTCATGGGCGCGGTAATCGCTCATATACAGCGAGGAGTCAGCCGATAAAACGCCTACCAGCGTAACGTCTTCAAAGTCCAGCCCTTTTGTTACCATCTGTGTGCCGAGCAGGATCTGCGCCTTACCCTCCCTGAACCTGGTCAGGATCCTGTCATGTGAGTTAGACCGCGTCACGGTATCGGCGTCCATCCGGATAGTTGCGACTCCCGGAAATAGTTCCTGCAGTTCCGTTTCGACTTTCTGCGTTCCCGCTCCTACAAACTTGAGTTTGCCGCCGCATTCGGGGCAAACAGCGGGCACAGGCTGCGAGAAATCGCAGTAGTGGCAAAGAAGCCGCCGGTTTACCGAATGGTATGTCATAGAAACGCTGCAGCTCCTGCAGCGGAAAGTGTGGCCGCACTCACCGCATGTCACGAGCGTGTTTGCGCCTCTGCGGTTTATGAAAAGAATGCTTTGTTCCCCGTTTGATATGTTGTTCTCAAGTTCCCCGCGAAGCACCGAACTGATAGACCCGCCGTTTCCGTTCCTCAACTCTGTTTTCATATCGGCGATAATAACGCCCGGCAGATCCATTGCATTGTATCTGTTTTCTATTCGGAACAACTTGTACTTTCCGGCTTTCGCATTATACATACTCTCAACTGAAGGGGTCGCGGACGAGAGGAGTAAAAGCGCGCCTGAGTGAACGACCCTGTACTTCGCAACGTCCCTGGCATGATACCTGGGGCTGCTTTCGGATTTGTATGTATGCTCCTGCTCCTCGTCGATCACTATCAGCCCAAGATCGGAAACCGGCGCAAAAACCGCCGAGCGGGTCCCTACGACTACCCTGACCGCTCCCGAGCGGATCCTCTTCCATTCGTCGTAACGTTCGCCCTGACTGAGCGCGCTGTGCAGCACCGCGACCGCGTCGCCGAAATATGAGGCAAAAATGCTCACAGTCTGCGGGGTAAGGGCTATCTCAGGCACTAGTACGATAGCGGTTTTTCCGCGCGAGATAACTTCCTCGATAAGCTTTATATACACAAGGGTCTTCCCGCTCCCGGTGACTCCGTACAGGAGCGCGGCTTCCGGGTTCTTACCTGACAGCAGCGGAGCCAGGCCTTCAAAAACCGCTTGCTGTTCAGAGTTTAACACTATTGGACCCGGATCGCTTATTATGTTAACCTCAGGACGCCTGAAGACTTCGCGCTCCTCGATCCTGATGACCCCGTACTTCTCCAGCGTCTTGACCGTGGCGGGCGACGCGCCGGTATAGTACCTGACGTCGTCGACCGACATGCTCTCTTCCATCGCGAGCAGTTCGATGACCTGCGCCTGCCTGGGCGCGCCCCTCTGTTTTTCCCTTGCAAGCCCGAGAGCGTCTTCGCCGGGAATGTTCAGGACAGCGGTGCTGACCGTCTTGTCACTCTGACGCCGGACGCCGTCTTTAAACCACATACCCGCGGGCAGCATGACCCGTAGCGCTTCAAACACCGTGCAAAAAAACCTGTCGCTCATCCAGATAGCAAGCTTAATGTTCTCGCCGCTCAACACAGGTTCTTCGTCAAGCAGCGATATAACGCTTTTAAGCTCTTCTTGATCGCTTTCAGACGCAAGCGAAAGGATCACACCTTCGCTTTTTCTGTTTCCCCCGCCAAAAGGCACAAGCGCCCTCATCCCGGGAACAGCGTTTTTCTCCAGTTCTTCAGGTATCAGATAGTCATATGGCTTGTCGATCGAGTATATCGCAGCGGATACAGCTATCTTTGCAACAATCTGACCCATAGACCGGCGTTATTAAAGTTCATCGGGGATTGTGACGCGAAGTTCGCCCGCGGCAATCTCCTCGATAGCTTTCGACACAGGCTTCTCATATACGACGTCGTCTCTTTCGCTTGCGTTGGCGGCAATATCCCTTGCGCGCCTCGCGATGATATTCACCAGCAGATAACGGCTGTTGACCTGTTTAAGCAGACTTGCCAATGATGGATAAAGCATATCTTAAAACACTCCTTTGCTAATGTTATCTATTATCGACAGAATTTCGTCCGCCGCACGGGAAACTTCGTCGTTAACGACAATATGATTGTAGATACTCGTTTCGCTCATTTCCTGCCGCGCACGTTCCAGCCTCGAGTTGAGTATGTCCTCCGGCTCAGTCCTGCGGCCTCGGAGCCTGCGTTCAAGCTCATCCATATCAGGCGGTACGATAAAGATGCTCTCGGCGTTAGGGGCGACAGCCAAAACCTGCCTGGCGCCCTGCACTTCTATCTCAAGCAGAACGTCCCTCCCGCTGTCGGCCGCCGCATAGATCGGCGCCTTCGGGGTGCCGTAGAGCTCGCCGACATATTCGGCATACTCCAGAAATTCCTCATTGCGGATCATTTCCAGAAACTGCTCCCTCGAAACAAAGTAGTACGCCTTCCCCTCAACTTCACCTTTTCGCGGCTGCCTTGTCGTGGCGGAAACGGAAAACACGAGATCGGGGCGAACTTCAAGCAAACGCCTTACGACCGTGCCCTTCCCTGCGCCCGACGGCGCGGAAATTATAAATAAGCGCCCTTTTCTATCACTCATCGCCTACCTCCGGCGTTTCCGGCTCAACCTTGCTTACCAACCGCCCCGCAACAGTCTCGGGCTGAATCGCCGAGAGGATCACCGAGCCATTGTCGGCAACGATCACTGCCCTTGTACGGCGGCCATATGTCGCGTCAATAAGCTGGCTTTTTTCACGCGCGTCGGAAATGACCCGCTTGATGGGGGCTGATTCCGGACTTACGATCGCAATGATACGATGCGCCGATACCATATTTCCAAAACCGATGTTTATCAGCTTCATACTCACCAACCAGTCCAAAAATCAGCACTACTCAATGTTCTGTGCCTGCTCCCTTATCTTCTCGATTTCAGCTTTCAAGTCCACTGTGAGTTTAGACATTTCGGTATCATTTCCTTTTGAGCCGATCGTGTTGGCTTCCCTGTTGAACTCCTGAACCAGAAAATCGATTTTCCTGCCTACCGGCTCTGCGCTGCCCAGCATTTCCCTCAGTTGGGAAATATGGCTGCGGAGCCTTACGGTTTCTTCGTTTATAGCTACCCTGTCCGCAAAAATCGCCGCTTCCGTGAGGATTCGCGCTTCATCAATGTTTACTGCCTGCAGAACCTCATGCATTCGCGCTTCCAGCTTCTTCCTGTACTCAGCCGTGCTTCTCGGAGATACTTCCTCGGCGAGCGCGGTGAGCCTTTCGATCTCGTCGAGCCTGGCTGTGATATCGTGAAGCAGTTTTTCCCCCTCGCATTCCCGCATATGGTCGAAGCCGGACAGCGCTTCTTCCAGTATCGCGGAAATATCGGCGCAGAGCCGGTCGACGTCGACTTCACGTTTTTCGGCATACAGCACATCGGGAAACCTTGCCAGCTCGATCGCGCTGACGCTCCCGGCTAAACCGTAGCCGTCAGTCATCTCCTTAAGCGTCGAAAGATACGCCTCCGCGAGCGGCCGGTTAAGCCTTATCTCGACGTCGTCGGCGTTCGATGAGTCGATCAGAACAAAAACGTCTACTTTCCCGCGTGAAATGTGGTTCTGCACGATTGATTTAAGCGGCTCTTCGAGTGAAGAAAACACTCGCGGCAGCTTGACCGAACAGTCAAGGTATCTGTTGTTAACGCTCTTTACCTCAACTGAAATCTCGAGTTTACCGGAGGCGCCCTTCGCGCCGCCATATCCGGTCATGCTTTTAATCATAAATAAATCCTGCCTACTTCCTCATTTTTCGTGAAATCCTGTTTATATAGAACCAGATCATTTTGGTAAAACCGTAGTCAAACATTGCAAAAATCACGCTGCCGCCAAGATATACCAGAATTATATGCGGCGAGAACCCTTCGAGGCTGAAAAATAACTCTCTAAGGAGAAACCATAGAACAGTCAGCGAAATGTTAAAAACCAGCAGCTTTAGCACCCACTGCAATATAGTCCCGCGCAAACGTTCGATCAGGCTCTTGAGGACCGGATAGAACCCGAAGAATGCTATATAGAGGATTGGAGCCGCGCGGTTCGGGATCATAAGCATTGCAATAATGGAACTGGCAGCGAAAACGTAAACTCCGGGAACCAGGCCCGATTCGATGACCGCCGCAGCAACAAACAACGACGCTGCCGCGACAAGTCCTATCTGCCCTGACGGCCATACGGACGCAATGTACAGGATTATTACTGTAAAGGCTGAAAAGAGGGCGGACAGCGTAAGCGTTCTTGTCTTCCTGCTCATGGTAAACCCGTCAACTGCAGCGGCAGCACATATTCATGCACAACATTGCGGCGCAGCAGTCGCACATATCGCAGCCCTGGCTCTGGACCGGGCCATGCCCGTACGGCCTGTATACATTCCCGCCCTGGCTCATGAAAGCGAGCGCCTGCCTGTACTCTGAGTTTCCCGGCTCCATATTTACTGCCGTCTGGAAATACCGCAGCGCATCGTCAAGCCAACCTTTTCGGTAACAAAGGCTGCCCATAAGAAAGTTCCATTCGGCGTTTCTCGCCGGAAACGTGTTCAGCAGCTCTTCAGCCTGACGAAGGTTGCCGGAGTTGATAGCCGCGCGTACCCTGGCGCCCTCGGCGCTCGCGTTTGACGAGCCGCTGCTCCTGCCGTCAGGCCTGTATGTGCCGCCGCCCTCGCGCATTCGCAGTATGCTTGAGTACGCCTCGTTTACTTCCTTCATCTTCTCCTGGGCAAGGTCGGAAAGCGGGTTGTTATGGTAATTATCGGGGTGATACTTACGCGCCAGCTCGCGATAAGCCTTCTTGACCTCCGCGTCAGTCGCGCTGGAGGAAATTCCGAGTATGCTGTAGGGATCCCTCATTCGTCATGTCCTATCTATATTGTTTTCGCGGCGGCCATTTACCTTCAAACACTCGCGCGCACGCATCAGGCATTCCCAAGTAAATAATATTGGCGGTCGTGTGCGACCAGGCGTTTTGCGGCAGAAGTTCATATGCAGAGCAGAGCAGGTTGTTTGAATGGGTGAGCGTCGTTTTTAGCAATTGCACTGAGTCATCGGGTAACTTGCCGTTTGCGGGCGGGTACCGGTTCGCCGCCGGATTGTACTTACCGGCTTTGACGTCTGAGTTGTAGTCGTCGCAGGCGTCTATTATGTATATCCATCTGCCCAGATGGTAAAGGAACTCCAGCATCGGGCGCTTTGTCGTTTCAACCAGCTGCTCCGGAGCGGCGGCGCCGAGTATCCTTGCGAACTTGTCCGCGGCGCCGTCCAGGGAAATGTCAGCTTTGCTCTCATACTCGGTGAGCGCGGCGATCTCATTTTGAATGTTTACGTCAAACCCTGCAAACTCGCGCGAAGCTTTTTTGTAAGCTCCTGCCAGTATCAGTTTAAGCAGGCGGTACGGAATAGCTTTGATGAAAGGTTCGTCCTGAATGGTATCCCTGATTTTCCACCAGGTCAGTATCACATTGTATCCGGCGCACATGTCAAGCGCCGCGTTTCGCGTACAGTGCCGTTTTCTGCAAAACGGGCTTGCAATGCATCTGCCGCGCTTTATTTCAAGCTTCTCGTCTTCAGCCCAAAGTATCATCGACAGAAAGACAAGTTCATAACTTAGTATAAACCTCGAAACAAAACCGTACTTCTTCCCAAGCGCATGGCACATACCGCAGTAACAGGCTTTGAACCGTTCGAGTTCCCTGACTTTTAGCTCCCCTTGCAGCGGGCGGATATATCCGAACATTATTCCTGATCTCTCTCAAGCGTGACCGTGAGCCTGTACGGCCCGCCGACCGCGCCGACGTCGGCGTCGACGCCGTCCACAAAGACGCGCGCGGGAAGGAAGGACGTACCCGTGTTCATATCCCTGAGGTCCGCAACGACCCTTATATTGGTCCAGGAAACGTGTTCAAGGTCTTCTTCCTTTCCCCGGATTCGAACGTCAAGGTTACGCGTGCCTATGGTCGCGGTGTGGCCCGGCGGCGTGTTGATGACCTGCAGGTTGTCTGTGCTCAGGTACTTGATGCCCAACCCGCGCACTTCGACCAGGACGATGCATTCCGTCTCACCGGAAAGGTTTCTGATCGGGTCGGGCACAATTATCGCAAAGGCTTCGGTGTTCGAATCTCTGGCGAAGCTCGTCATGTCAATGGCGCCCAGCCTGATGTTATTTATTTCCCTGATAACCTCAGGGTCTCCTGATATCGTGATATACTGCGGCGTATAGTTCAGGAACGTGTTGGAGTCCGAAGTCCCGGCGCCATGCGCCAGTTCTACGAAAAGAGGAATCTCTTTGATTTGCCTTATCGGTATCGTCACCCGGATAGTATCCTGACTGAAAGTGAGCGACTCCAACAGGCTTTCATCAAGTTCTTCATCGTTCTCGTCGAACAGTACAAAACTCAGGTCTTCTCTGAATGTCGCCGAGAGATTCTCCCTCGGAATCGGCACATACGCATAGGCGATCAGCGAAAGAATTTCTTCCGGGCCCGCAATCGTGATCATCCGCGGGTCATACTCCTCAGCTTCCGCAATGAGTTCCTCCGAAGCCGTCCCGCCTCTGTAACTTACTCTGACAGGCACGGGGACTTCCCACAGTCTGTCTACCATAACTGATACCCTGTTTACGGATCTTTGCACCGGGTTTATCAGGTTCCGGTCGACGCCCGCAGGATACGATATCTCATAGGAGATATTCGCGAGGCCGGTGGACGTAATGTTTCCAAGGTCGACTTCCACGGTTACGGCGCCGGACACGAGAAGCTTGGATCCTGTGTTTCGCGAAGTCTCAAACACTATCGTTACGCTTTGAGGGTCGTGCGATGATATAAGCAGCCCTCGGTCGCGCAGTACGTCTTCATTCTTAAACACTATCTGAATGTTCGAGACTTCCCAGTGTTCGTCGGTATATTCTGTTATTTCGACATACATCCAAAGCGCGATCGATACAAGCAGCGCAAAAATAATATAGAACACCCTGCTGGAGAATATTTTTGACAGTATTTGTTTGACCATCACATATTCTCCTTCTTCTTCGGAACTTTTGGTTCCTTGTCCTTATCCGGTTTCTTTCTGCCTGAGGATATGAGTTCTTTCCTCAGCAGTTTCTCCACTATGTCCCTTGACAAATGCCGCTTGAGCATTCCGTCCACCGCGATCGAGACTGTCCCAGATTGCTCTGATACGATCACGACGACAGCGTCAGACCTTTCACTGATCCCTACTCCCGCGCGGTGCCTCATGCCAAGGTCGCGGCTGAGGTTTATATTGTTCGACAGAGGCAGCATGCACGCCGCGGCAAGGATCCTTCCCTCCCGCAAAATAAGCGCTCCGTCGTGCAGCGGCGAGTTCGGGTAAAAGACATTCTGTATCAGCTCCGGCGAGGTCTGTGCGTCTATCCTCGTGCCGGTGACGGCAAAATCGTTAAGCCCTACTTCCTTCTCAAATACGATAATAGCGCCTGTGCGGCTTTTCGCCATCGCCTCACTCGCGGCGGCTGCGCTGACTATACACGCTTCGATGTTCTCATATCGTCCGCGCTTAAGAAACATACGGTTGAGCTTGCTGGTACCCATATGTTCGAATATTTTCCTGATCTCAGGCTGAAAAAGGACTACGATGATTATGATACCCATCTGCAGCGCCAGGCGCAGCAGGTAAGAGAGGACTTTCATGCTCGTGAGGTTAGACAGCCAAGCGACGGCAACGATCAGGATCAGCCCTTTCATGACGCTGCTTGCGCTTGTCTTTCTCATGAAGGACAGTATGCGGTAGATGAGAAAGGCGATTATGAGGATATCTATGACGTCCCAAAAGCTGACCGTCTGCCTCAGTGACAGCAGCAGGCCCTCAACCTGTTCAAGCATAGTTCTGATAGTATCCATATATCACCCTTGCGGACCAGCCCCGCAATCCCCTCGACTACTCATTATACAACAGTTCCCCAAACAAAACAACGCATTTTTTACAAGAATGATTTCGTATGTTGTAGGATTGTCAATGATAGGTGACACTTCCCCGAAAAAATATATGAGTTGATATTGCGACTACCATGTGGCGCCGCCTCGAACTATAGCCAAATGCCCCGGTTCATTTGCGTCAGTGACCGGGGCACTTTGTTCTGCATTGCGCAAGCGCTTATCGAGTATTGCTTCGCGGGTGATACCACTTCATTAATGAATGCATATGGTATCGCAAACCACTCATGTTTTATCATCACCAAGCACCTCGGCGTCGGTTACAAACGTACTCGGCTGTTATGGTCGTCGATGTAACTCGTCACGCTATTTAGAGAAAACTCGAAAACCCTTAGTACAATACGATATGCTTCTTCGCGCGATACTCCTCCCTCTTCACGAAAATGGAAGTCATCCAGTTTCATTATCCCTGCCTGTACTGCAAAGCCGGCATGATATCTGGCATCCGCAGAAACGCTGTGCCCGTCCTGCGAATCTGGCAAAAAGTACTTATGATACACACCCATATGCTCTGCTGTCGATGCCACCAGAAACGCAGCTGTTTTTCTTGTGAGCAGATTGCTATAGTTTTTCAATAAGGACTTTAGCGCGTTTTTTTCGAGACTGAACGCAACTTCAAGCAGCTCGGCGAACTCACCGCTTGTTATCTCTGCGGAGGCGCAAGCCGCAGGAAGCAGTCCCAGTGCTCCCGCCCTGTCGACTTCGTCTGCCTCCCATGAAGAATAGACCAGAGGATTTGCGATAAAGCCCCATTTCCCGTCCAGACGGACCGCTGCGAGCCCTTCGGAAAAATGCTGCGCAGACTCAAAAAGAAAGTCGACTATTAGATTGCCTTGTGCGTCAATGTATCCCCACTTTGTTCCTCTTTTCACGGCTATAAGCCCTTCCGATAGCCTATCAATATCGTTGAATCCGTACCGTACTGTTTGCGGACCGCTTGCGTCAACGATGTAAGCTCTTGATTTTTGCATGCCTATGAAGGCTGTTGGAGAAACAAGCCTGACTTCTTCGTATCTTCCTACGATTTTACCTGAGTCAACAAAGAAGACGTACTCAAAATCATCAAAAGGCTTATCAGAGCCGGGTTTGCTATTGCATAAAATCCAAATGTTGTACTCCCCATCATAATAAACTGAGTCATATCTTGGTTTTATTACCCACTCTCCGGTCAGGTCAATAACCCCCGTTTTATTCTTAAAAATCCTTGAAACCTCAAAAGACGCCATTCCGTTCCTGAACATACCTCCATATTCGTTTCGCCGGGGAGAAATGACGAAACGGCCGCCCTTGTCAATGTATCCGCCTCTACCCTGCAGATTTTCAGCATAAGCAAGACCTTCAGAGAATGAAGCTATGTACTTATGCTGATCCTTGATGACTAGATTACCTTCAAAGTCAATAATGCTGTATAGGTTGTTGTTCTGGTAACAAATCAAACCCTCGGATAGAGTCGGAAATCTGTCAGACTTGCGTACAGAAATGTCGTTTTCCAGTACTAGACTGCCATCCAAGTCAATAAAATTATAGTATTTGCTGTCACGTTCCGAATCTCGCTCGATCCGAGCATATCCGTGTTCGAACTCACTGATTCGGACGTTTTCCGTCGAAACTCTGACAAACTCAAGATTATCATTTATGAAACCGTTGCGTCGCCCCATCCTGGCTTGGGCAACCACCCCGTTATTATGCACATAGATGCTGTTATACTCAGGTTGTACCACCCATTGACCCAGTCTGTTGACCAACCCATATCTATCGCTCGTGCTTCGAACCGAAATGAGCTCGGCAGAGGAATTTTGAATCGTGTGGAGAACAGTGTTAACGATAAAGTCTTCTGTATAATTGGCCCCGACTTTATCGTCAAGAGTAAGAGTCGATTGCTTAGAGGGCTGGTTATCAGGGGAACGAACCGGCTCTCCGGTAATGTTAAAACTGTAGGTCTCCCCAGATGCAGTATACGCTAGCGGGAGTTGTCTGGTAAAGTTACTGCTCATTCTAACGCCTGGAGCAATGCTTACTTCCGGAAATTTGTTTTCTCCATCTTTGCCGACGAAAATCGTCTCACCGTTCTCTAGCCGAACACATGCTAAACCAGAAGAGAACGCGCCATAAGTGTTGAAGTTGATACTATAGTCGAGGTCTGCAAATTGAGGTTCGATTGCCCAGATCACATCTTGAAGATGATCGGTGTTGAGTTCCATATCTACTGCTTGATTGTCCGCGACGCACCCTACCAAGATGTGTGTCGCGAAATATGCTGCAATAAGGGTAAGAGAAAAAGTTCTTTTCATCATCGACCTCACAGACCACTTTTGCTGTCTAGTGAACCACAAGGTAGACAACTGCACCATGCCGATTCTTAGTCAACACGACCGAGGATGTGGCATAACCTAACATCCCGTTTTGTCTTGAGTGCTTATCTGTCATACGAGCACTAACTCCAAGTGATCCTCTTGTGTTATGTTACCCTGTAATTAACATAAGGGCAATAGCCTCATTTATTCTGTCATCATCTATGCTACCGCTCTCTGTTCTCATATAGCTTTTTAGCAGATTATTTGCTTTTGACCAG
>Ga0123353_10003903_pt1 | contig 19049 bp, 18 predicted proteins | sample TergutLab28metaG_3_FD_92763 | JGI IMG/M metagenome (GOLD analysis project Ga0123353, IMG submission 92763) | Labiotermes labralis P3 segment gut microbial communities from Petit-Saut dam, French Guiana - Lab288 P3 | ecosystem: Host-associated > Arthropoda: Insects > Digestive system > Gut ... | reverse complement strand
CGCTGCCCTTCGTGAAGATCTCCGAGCCGACCATCGAGATGACCTTCTCTGTAAACGACAGTCCCTTCGCAGGCCGTGAGGGGAAGTACGTCACCTCCCGCAACCTGCGCGACCGCCTGTTCAAAGAGGTGCAGACCAACGTAAGCATGCGCGTGGAGGAGACCGGCACAACAGATGCCTTCAAGGTCAGCGGCCGGGGCGAGCTGCACCTTTCGATTTTGATCGAGACCATGCGCCGCCAGGGCTACGAGCTGCAGGTGAGCCGCCCGAAGGTCATCACGAAGACGATCAAGGGCAAGCTGCACGAGCCCATGGAGCTGCTCATCGTCGAGGTGCCAGAGCAATATGTCGGGGTAGTGATCGAGAAGCTTGGGGCGCGCAAAGGCGAGCTGGAAAGCATGGGCGCGCGGGACGGCGGCGCCACGCACCTGGAGTTCAACGTGCCCTCCCGGGGGCTCATCGGCTACCGCGCGCAGTTCCTCACCGATACCAACGGCAACGGCATCATGAACCAGCTGTTCGCGGGCTACGCCCCGTGGAAGGGCGACATCCCCGGGCGGGAGCGGGGCTCCATCGTGGCCCACGAGGCGGGCGAGGCCACCGCCTATGGCCTGTTCAACGCCCAGGAACGCGGGCGGCTGTTCGTCGGCCCGGGCACAGGGGTCTACGCGGGCATGGTCTGCGGGGAATCCGCCCGCGGCGAGGACATCGCTATCAACGTGTGCAAGAAAAAGCAGATGACCAATATGCGCGCCGCGGGCTCCGACGAGGCCCTGCGCCTGACCCCGCCGGTGACCTTGAGCCTCGAGCAGTGCATGGAATTCATCCGCGACGACGAGCTGCTGGAGGTCACGCCGCTGTGCCTGCGGCTACGCAAAACGGAGCTGGACAAGGGGCAGCGGATGCGGGCGGCGAGCAGGAAGTAAAGATGAAGCATTGCGGGCGGCCCACAGGCCGCCCCTACAGACAACTGCTGAATTAATCAATGCTTACCTAAGTTTCGTGGCAAATCCTATCTTATTTGTTTGCCAAACCCTACGAGACCGCTAACTGCAAGAATCAAGGATACGACAAGCAATGCAACGCCAGCGTAGATGAGTTCATCATCATCGCCTGTGAGAAGAATAAGTGCGCCAACGAAACCTAAGAGTCCCAATAAAACGCCGACCAGAGCGCCTGTTGGGAATTGTTTTTGTGGTTTGGGCGGCGCCAGCCTAAAGTCTCCGACCTGAGCTCCACAGGCGCCACAAAACTTTGCGCCTTCTGCTAAAAAGTGCCCACAATTCCTGCAATACATTTCGCTATACCTCCTCAAAGCTTATTGAACCTATTATACACCGATGTTTAACATATTGAAAGAAGTTTTTACGTTATGCAATATGTGTTTTTCGCCTTGCAAACCTGTTATGGTTATTCTGAGGTGATAAACAATGACGATCGACTATTCGGAGCTTGGTCAGCGCGTGGCAACGCGCAGGCGCATCATAAACCTGACGCAGGAAAAGCTGGCGGAGAAAGCCGAGATCAGCACAGGGCATGTGCAGAATATTGAGCGCGGCCTGACCAAATGCAGCCTCGAAGCGCTGATGAGGATTGGCCGGGTGCTGGACGTGAACCCGGATTACCTGATTTCCGGCGCGTATAAGTACGTAGAAGAGAGCCGTCTGGAACAAATCAAGGAAGCGATGCTGCGCTGCAACCCAAAGCAATATGAATTGATCACGAATTTTATCGCGTGGGTTGCGGAACAGCGAGTATAGGTGCAACATGCCCACCCCCTGCCCCCTGTGCCCCCGCCGCTGCCCGGACCGCGCCGCCGGCCTGTGCGGCGAAACGGATTTCACCCACGCCCGCGTGGCCAAAACCATGCTCCACCGCTGGGAGGAGCCCTGCGTCAGCGGGGGGCGCGGCACGGGGGCGGTGTTTTTCGCGGGCTGCAACATGCGCTGCGTGTTCTGCCAGAACCATGAGATCAGCCAGACGCGGCCTCTGCCGGGGGAACCCGTCGACGCCGCCCGGCTCGCGGAAATCTTCTGGCAGCTGCAAGCCCAGGGCGCGGAAAGCATCAGCCTGATCTCCCCCACGCACGTGCTGCCCGTGGCCCGCGATGCCATGCGGCTGGCCAAAGAGCAGGGCTTTCCCCTGCGGTTCATATGGAACTCCAACGCCTACGAGCTGCCGGGGGTTCTGTGGTCCCTGGAGGGCCTTGTGGATCTCTACCTTCCCGATTTGAAGTTTGCGGACAACTGCCTTGCCCTGTATTGCTCGGGCACGCCCGGCTATTTCAGGCGCGCGGCGCAGGCCATACCGGAGATGCGCAGGCAGGGGGAGGTCCTCATCCGCCACATGGTGCTGCCCGGCGGGCGCAAGGACTCCATGCGGGTGCTGGACTGGATCGCCGCCAACGCGCCGGGTGCGCGCGTCAGCCTACTGGCGCAGTACACCCCGATGCACCGGGCGGCGGAATTCCCCCCGATGCACCGGCGCGTCACCGGTTTCGAATACGACAGCGTGGCGGACTACGCCCTTTCCCTGGGGCTGAAGGGCTATTTTCAGGCGCGGGAGGCCGCCACGGCGGAATATACGCCGATATTCTAGGTTTATTAGGCAAAAAAATCCCTCCAAATCCAACATTTCATACTAATTTCATTTGACAAATGCGGGAACTATCTGTTATACTGTAAGCTGGATATTGGGGATGTATTGTTTTTTCGAGAGGAGAACTACTGGGAATGGCTATGAAGAAGTTGTTTTCGCAGGACATCGGGATCGATCTGGGGACGGCAAACACGCTGGTGCTTGTCAAGAACAAGGGCATCGTCATCCGGGAGCCCTCGGTGGTGGCCGTGGACTCCAAGGCCAACCGCGTGGTGGCCGTGGGCGCCGACGCCAAACAGATGATCGGCCGCACGCCGGGTTCCATTATCGCAGTGCGCCCGCTGAAGGACGGCGTCATCGCTGACTTCAACATCACCGCGGACATGCTCAAGGAGTTCATACGCCGGGCCATGAACAATTCCTTCGGCCGGGCCAACGTGCTCATCTGCATCCCCTCGGGCGTCACCGAGGTGGAAAAGCGCGCGGTGTACGGCGCGGCCAAGGGCGCCGGGGCCAGGGAGGTGCACACCATCGAGGAACCGATGGCGGCCGCCATCGGCGCGGGGCTGCCCGTGGGTGAGCCCACCGGCTCCATGGTGGTGGATATAGGCGGCGGCACCAGCGAGGTGGCGGTGATCTCCTTGGGGGACGTGGTCACCTCCCGCTCCACCCGCGTGGCCGGGGATAACTTCGACGCCGCCATCATCGCCTACATCAAAAAGAAGTACAACCTCCTGGTGGGCGAGCGCACCGCCGAGGACATCAAGATGAAGATCGGCTCGGCCTTCCCCTACGAGGGCGAGGGCACCATGGTCATCAAGGGCCGCAACCTCATGGACGGCCTGCCCAAGCATGTGGAAATCACCGCGGAGGAGATCCGCGAGGCCCTGGCCGACCCCGTCAACCAGATCCTGGACGCCATCCGCGCCACCCTCGAGCGCACCCCCCCGGAACTGGCCGCCGACATCATCGACCACGGCATCATGCTCACCGGCGGCGGCGCGCTGCTGCGCGGCATCGACCAGTTGATATCCAGCGAGACGAAAATCCCCGTGCACATCGCCGAAAAGCCCCTCGACTGCGTCGTGGACGGCTGCGGCCTGTGCCTGGAAAACAGCCATCTGTACCATACCAACGAGGACGATTAACCTTTGAAGCGATTCTGGAAGAACGCCGCGGTGCGCGTGTTCACCGCGGTCCTGGCGATGCTGGCGGCGGGCTCCCTGCTCTCGCTGGCGCTGCGTGGCAATACCTCCCCTTTCACCTCTGCCGTGGGGCTGCTTACCAGCCCCCTGCAGGGGCTTTGCGCCTCTTTGGCGGGCTACGCGAAGGATTTCGCCGCGTACTTCCGCTCCTCCGCCGCGCTGCAGGAGAAGCTGGCCGAACAGCAGGCGCAGCTGGACTCCCTGCGGGAGCGCCTGGTGGGCTACGACGACGCGAAGCAGAAGCTTTCCACCTACGAAAAATTCCTGGAGCTCAAGACGGAAAACCCGGATTTTAAGTTCGCGGAGGCCAGCATCATCGGCCTGGACACCGCCGGGCAGTTCGGCACCTTCACCCTGGGCCGGGGCAGCGCCTCGGGCATCAAGGTGCTGGACCCCGTGCTTTACGGAAAATACCTGGTGGGCGTAGTGGCCAAGGTGGAGCTGACCACCTGCACGGTGGAAACCATCCTCAACCCACACGTGAATGTCGCGGTGTACGAGACCGCCACCGGGGAAATCGGCGTGGCGAACACCACCGCGCAGTTTAGCCGGCAGGGCCTGTGCGCCGTGCCCCAGCTGCCGCGCACCACGGCGGTGATCCCAGGGGCGATTATCTGCACCTCGGGCCGGGGCGGCATCTACCCGAAGGACCTGATCCTCGGCACCGTAACGGACGTGATCGACGACGACCAGAACGTATCCGCCATCGCGGTGGTGCAGCCCGCCGCGGATTTCGCGGCGCTGCGGGATGTGTTTGTGCTGATCGGGCAATAATATGAAAAACTTTTTCCGCAACAAAAAAAATCTCCGCCGCGCGCTGTTGGGCGCGTTGGTATTCCTGACGGCCATGGCGCAGAATGTGCCCCTGCTGCCGGGCATTTACGGCGTGCGCGCGCTGCCGCTGCTGCCGCTGGTCATCGCCATCGCCGTGCTGGACCAGGCGCTGCCGGGGGTGCTGTTCGGGGCCTTTGCCGGCCTGCTGTGGGATATCAGCGCCCCGGCCGGCGTGCCGCATTCGCTGTACCTGACCTGCGCGGCGTTTGTGTGCGCCATGCTCATGCGCTACGTGCTGGTGCGCAACCGCCTGACGGTGGGCCTGCTGATGTTCCTGTTCACGGCCGCCTACCTGGCGATACGCTGGGGCGTCGATTACGCCCCCCTGCCGGATGGCGCGTTCGCGCTGCTGCGGTATTCCCTGCCGGGCCTGGCCTACACCATGCTGCTGGCCGCGCCGGTTTACCTGCTCACGGGGGACATCGTGCGGCGCACCTCGCGCAGGTCGAAGGCCTTTGTGCCGGATGAGCTGTGGTGGAAGGAACGTGAAAGCTAAGGCTTTCACGTATAGAGTTTTGGCCTTTTGCGCCATTTATCAAAGCGCAAATTTTGCTTTGCAAAAACGGCCAAAACGCCTTGACATTACGAGAGGAGAGCCACATTGAACCTGCGCAAGCTCAACGCGCGCACCTATACGATCATCGGCCTGCTGCTGGTCATCCTGGCGGGCTTCAGCATCGCGCTGGTCAATATACAGATCGTACATGGCAAGGAGTACGCGGAACAGAACGCCTTTTCTTACAGCAGCGTGCCCATCCAGGCCGCCCGGGGCGTAATTCTCGACCGCAACGGCGTGCCCCTGGTGATCAATGAATCCAGCCTTTCCATGGTGTTCGAGGCCGCCTTTTTCCCTGCCGCGGGGGAGCAGCGTAACGAGCTGCTGGCCTCCCTGATCGCCCTGTTCGATGGCGAGGGCGCCGAATGGATCGACATGCTGCCCATCGCCCTGGACGAAGCGGGCCAGCCGGTTTTCCTGGAGGGCCGGGAGCGCGACATCGCCCAGATGAAGGGGAAAGATTACCTCAACGTCAACGACTACGCCTCGGCGCAGGAATGCCTGGACGCCCTGGTGGAACGATACAAGCTGGCGGACTATAGCGCAACAGTGGCCAGGAAGATCGCCTCGGTGCAGTACAACATGTGGCGCATGCAGTACAGCGTGGGCAACCCCTACACCTTCGCAAAGGACGTCAACGAAAACCTGAAATCGCGGGTGCGGGAAAACAGCGCGTTCTACCGGGGCGTGCAGACCGAAGTGGTGCCCGTGCGCACCTACATCGACGGCACCGTGGCCCCCCACGTGCTGGGCCGCGTGGCCGCCATCAACCGGGAGGACTACGACGCTCACCGGGACGAGGGCTACCGGCTCACAGACGAGTTCGGCGCCTCGGGCATCGAGCGCTATGCGGAGCCCTGGCTGCGCGGCGCCAGGGGCGTGAAGACCGTCACTGTCAACAACGACACGGGCGCCGTTGACGAGGAGATCACGCAGCCCGCGCGGCAGGGCAAGACCGTCGTGCTCACCCTGGACAGCGCCCTGCAAAAGCTCATTGAGGAGAAATTCCCCCAGCACCTGGAGGAGCGCAAGGCAAACCGGCACCCGGGCGTGCCCGCCGCGGGCGCGGTGGTGGTGCTGGACGCGCGCACCTGCGAGGTGCTGGCCTGCGTGAGCATCCCGGGCTACGACATCTCGCAGTACCAGGCGAATATTGTGGAGCTCAACAGCGACATCAACGCCCCCCTATGGAACCGCGCGCTCCAGGGCACCTACGAGCCCGGGTCCACCATCAAAGTATCGGTGGCGCTGGCGGCGCTGCAGGAGGGCATCATCACCGAGGGCTACTACCAGCGCTGCACCGGCGTCTACCCCTTTTTGGGCCAGGTCTTCCACTGCCCCCAGGTGAGCCTGCACAAGGGCAGGCCCGTCAACGTGGTGCGCGCCCTGGTGGATTCCTGCAACAGCTTCTTCTACGAGATGGGCCGCCAGCTGGGCTACGAGAAGATCAACGCCTACCGCATGGCCATGGGCCTGGGGCAGCCCACCGGCGTGGAGCTGCCGGAGCAGCTGGGCGTGATGGATTCCCAGGAGCGGCGTACCTCCATCGGCCAGCAGTGGTACGCGGGCTACAATTTACAGACAGCCATCGGCCAGGGCAACCTGTTCACCCCCATGCAGATGGCGGTGTACGCCTCCACCGTCGCCACCAGCGGCGTGCGGCGCGGCGCGCACTTCATCCAGTCCATCCGCGAGCCGGGCACCAACGAGCTGGTGGAGGCCTTCCAGCCCGAGGTGCTGGGCAACACCGGCGTGGACAAGGCCGCCTACGATGTCGTGCGCCGCGCCATGCTGGAGCTGGGCACCGGCGACACCACCGTGGGCCGCTACTTCAAGGACCTGCCGGTGAAAGTGGCCGGGAAGACCGGCACCAGCCAGGTGGCGCGGGTCATCAACGGAAAATCCCAGATGATCACCAACGGCCTGTTCATCTCCTTCGCGCCCTACGACAACCCCGAGATCGTCGTGATCGCCGTGGGCGAGGGCTGCAAGAGCAGCGAGCCCGTGGTCCCCACTGTGCGGGACATCTACCAGTACTACTTCGGGTCGCTCAGCCAGATGGAGAAGACGCAGGGGGAGGGTGTGCTGCTGGGGTGAACTATTCCGAAATCCTGACCCGCCACGGCTTCACCTTCTCCAAGGCCAAGGGGCAGAACTTCATCGTCAACCCCGGCGTGTGTCCGCGTATGGCGGCCTTAAGCGGCGCGGGAAAAAGCGACGGCGTGTTGGAAATCGGCCCGGGGGCGGGGGCGCTCACCCGGGCGCTTAGCGCGGTGGCTGGCAAGGTGGTGGCCGTAGAGCTGGACGCCCGCCTGCTGCCCGTGCTCGAGGAGACCCTATCCGACCTGGGCAACGTGACTGTCATACACGGCGATATCCTTGATATCGACCTCCCCGCCCTGCTGCGGGAGCAATTCGAAGACCAGCCGGTGCACGTGTGCGCCAACCTGCCCTATTATATCACCTCGCCCATCCTCATGCGCCTGCTGGACGCCTCCCTCCGGTCGTGTCGTCATATGGCGAGACTGCCTTTCGTGAATATTACCGTCATGGCGCAGAAGGAGGCCGCCGAACGCCTGTGCGCGCCGATGGGGACCCGCGCCTGCGGGGCCGTCACCGCCACGGTGGCGTATTACGCCGAGGCCCGGCAGCTGTTCCAGGTGAGCCGGGGCTCGTTTTTCCCTGCGCCCCAGGTGGACAGCGCCGTGCTGCAGCTCACCCCGCGCCCCGCGCCGCCCGTGGCCGTGTGTGACGAGGATTTCTTCTTCCGGGTGATCCGTGCGGCTTTCAACCAGCGGCGCAAGACCGCCGCGAATGCCATCTGCGCGGGGCTGTCTATGGATAAAGCAGTTGTGCTCGCCGCGATGGAGCGCGCGGGCATCCCGGCGCAGGCGCGGGCGGAAAACCTCACTTTGGAGGATTACGCCGGATTGGCGGGGGCGCTGGCACCGTAATCGCACACATCATGCAGTACGCACCTGCCGCACTGCGGCCTGCGCGCCACGCACACCGCGCGGCCGTGCAGCACGCACCGGTGGCAGAAATCGTTGCTTTCCGCCGGGTCGAGCAGTTCGCGCAGCTGTGTCTCCACCTTGAGGGGGTCTTTGGTATCCACCAGGCCCAGCAGGTTCGCGATGCGGATCAGGTGGGTGTCGGCCACCACGGCGGGCAGCCCGAAGACGTCCCCGCGGATGAGGTTGGCGCTCTTGCGGCCCACGCCCTGCAGCGCGGTGAGCGCCTCCATGCTTTCGGGCACGGCGCCGCCGTGGCGCTCGCACAGCTGCCGCGACATGGCCACCAGGTCCGCCGCCTTGGTGCGGAAAAACCCGCAGGAGCGGATGATCTCCTCCACCTCGGCGGTATCCGCCAGGGCCATGGCCTGGGGCGTGGGGAACCGCGCGAACAGCGCCGGGGTCACCATGTTCACCCGGGCGTCGGTGCACTGGGCCGCCAGCCGCACCGAGACCAGCAGCCGGAAGGGCTCCCTGTCCTCCAACGAGCACAGGGCATCCGGGTATTCCTCTTTAAGCAGCGCCGTGGCCAGGCGCGCTTTTTCGTTTAAATACAAACAATGGCCTCCTTCGTTTTCGTTCGACGGGCACGTAAGCATAGCCGCTTTCGTGATTGCCCGGCTCGTAAATCTCGATTTCCTGCGCACCGTTTTCCGCCATCACGAAGCCATGTTTTGGCATGAGCTTCGCGCGAAAATACGCGAATAGCTCCCAGGGCTCACAGGCCTCCTTGCCGATGAGCCCCGCCGCCGCCCTGTCCGAATACACCCGCAGGAAGCGCGACGCGGGCATTTTGAATACATCAACGTCCGCGGGCTGGTTTTCCGACGTCACCTCCCGACCAAACACGAAGCCGTGCAGCGCCTTGCCGATACGCCAAAAATTGATGCTGATATGCACGTCAAGCTCCGGCTGTACCTTGCCGGTGACCCGGCTGAAGTCCTCGCTCTCGCTTTCGGTGATGCGTCCGCCGAAATCCGGGGTATCCCCCAGGCTATCCGCCATAAGGATTTTGCCTGCGTAGATGGTCTCCGGCCTTTCCACCAGCTCAATGACGGCGCCCTTGTGGATATAGGTTTCGATGATTTTTTCGGTTTTTTCGATTCTCATGATTGCCCTCCATAGGATATTTTACACGCAACTGCCGTGCATGTCAAGTACAGCCTGATACTAATCCGCAATTAGCAACATAGAAAAATGCAAGCGAAAATCTTTCATTTATGGATTTTTGCGCCACATTTCGTGCATGTTTCTTATCGCGGGTTAGTATGAGTCTCCCTACGCCACCAGCAGCTTCACCGCCTCCTCCGTCGCCTCGTGGATGTTCTTCACGTCCCCCGGGCCGGGCAGACCGGGCAGGGTGTAGAGGCTCAGCTGCTCCATGCCGAAGGTGAAAACCTTCGGGTCCAGCAGGGCGCGGGCGATGGTTTCGCCGGGCAGGTTCATGCCCTTGGGGTAGTCCTTAGTGATGATAAAGAATCTGGCGCGCTTGAGCACCACGCCCATGCGCTTGAGCGCCGCGAAATCCAGGCGCTGCCCGCGCCGCTCGGCCACGATGCGTTTGGCGCTGCGCGGCCCGATGCCCGGAACCCGCAGCAGCGCATTCAGGCTGGCGCTGTGCACGTCCACGGGGAAAAAGTCCGGGTGGCGCAGAGCCCAGTTGCACTTCGGGTCCAGGTAGGGGTTGAAGTCCGGGTTGTTCTCGTCCAGGATTTCCTCCACGTCGAAGTGGTACTGCCGCAGCAGGAAATCCGCCTGGTAGAGCCTGTGCTCCCGCAGCAGGGGGGGCTTGGTGCCCGGCGCGGGCAGCAGGCTGTGCTCCGCCACGGGGATGTAGGCCGAGTAGAACACCCGCTTGAGCGAATATTTCCTGTATAAGCCCTGGGCCAGCCGCATGATCTGCAAATCGCTTTCCGGGCTGGCCCCGATGATCATCTGCGTGGCCTGCCCCGCCCCCGCGAACCGCTGCGCGGCAGCTCCGTCGCTTCGCTGTGTTCTGACAAGACCATGCGCAGTCTTTGATATGACCGAAAGCGCCGCGCTTTGCCGCCCGGGGAGGCCCAGCGGCGAAACCTGCTCCTCCTTCATGCGCGCGATCTGCCCCATGGGGCCCAGAATGGCCTGCCGGGATTTGTCCGGCGCGAACTGCAATAGGCTGCGCTCGCTGGGGAACTCGATATTCACGCTGATGCGGTCCGCCAGCACGCCGGCCTGCCAGATGAGCTCCTGCGAGGCCCCGGGGATAGCCTTCACGTGCAGGTAGCCGTTGAAATGGTACTCGTGGCGCAGCAGCTCCAGCACGCGGATCAGGCGCTCCATGGTGTAGTCCGGGTTGTTGAGCACCCCGCTGGAAAGGAACAGCCCCTCGATGTAGTTGCGCCGGTAGAACTGGATAGTCAGCGACGCCAGCTCCTCGGGCGTGAAGGTGACGCGGGGCACGTCGTTGCTGCGGCGGTTGACGCAGTACGCGCAGTCGTAGGCGCAGGCATTGGTCATGAGCACCTTCAGCAGCGAGATGCACCGCCCGTCCTCCGAAAACGAGTGGCAGCAGCCGCAGGCCATGGCGCTGCCGATGCCCCCGGCGGTGGGCGCGCGGTCCACGCCGGAGGAGGTGCAGGCCGCGTCGTATTTCGCGCCCGCGGTGAGGTATTCGAGCTTTTCCATGAGGTCCATAGGGGTTTCCTTTCGCACATGAAGCTTATGAGCCGCACGGAGCAACGGCATCCCTGCACACACTCAACCCTGAATTATTTCTTTTTGGCTCCCCCGGCCCGGCCGGCCGAACCGGGGGAGTGAAAAATAGTACCGAACACGCATACGTATGTTCGGTACTATTATAGCACAAATTTTCGATTTGTAAAGGGGATACGCAAATTTATTTTGCTGCGCAAATTTTTTTGCGGATTTTACTTCGCCGGCCAGATGTCGAAAATCCAGCCAAAGAGGACATAATGGAAAATCCACTGCACCCAGCCGGGCAGATTCCCGACCCAGCCAAGCCAGCCGGGAAGTTTATCCGCCCATTGCTTTGCGGCAGGCTGGTTCTGGGGCGTATCCGAAGGCTGGTCCGAGGGTGTGTCCGGGGTCGCGTCCGCCGGCAGCAGGCCCGCAGCGATCAGCAGCGGCTTCATAGCAGCGTATATTCTGTCAAGCAGCGCTTTGGCCTCTGGCCATTTGCCGTCACTGATGTAGTCTGTCAGGTCATCCATATCCTCGTCGGTGAACAGCGCGTCAAGCGCGTCTATGAGCTCATCCTTTTCATCCTCGCTCAGGTCCGAAAGCTCGATCAAATAATCCAGCTCCATCACCTTGGCGAACGAGATTATAAAATCGATGTACTCCTGCTTGAAATACTTCCGGATCACGGGCTCCAGCGCCGCGTTCCGCGCGTCGTTATAGGCGTCGCCCAGGGTTTCGATCTGCGACTTGAGCGTGCCGGCCTTGTAGGCGGCCACCAGTGCGTCCTCATCGTAGAGGAAGCCGTAGTACGCCAGCCAGGCCGCGCCGTCCATCGCGTAATACGCCTCGGTCCACGCGATATAGTATTCCGTGTATTTGCTGAAGTCAATGAGCGCTTTCTCGCTTACATACGAATGCGCGAAAGCCCAGGGGGATACATAGAACCTGGCTTCCACAGCATACATAGCCGCATCGCAGATGTCCTCGAGCTCCTGTTGCTGCTGCGGCGTCAGGTCGTCATAGGCGCCCTGTAGGATAGGCGCCTGGCAGGCGGGTTTCGGGGGTTCGGGTTTCCAGGCCGCGCTTGCGCCGACCGCGAACATGCCCAGCGCCATCAGGGCGGCCAGGGCTGTTGCCAGGATACGTTTCATTTCATTTTCCTCCTAAATTATAGTGCGGACAGATTCGTCCTTTAGGCATTTTACATCTTTGCTATGGAAATGGGAAGGGGAAAAACCAATCTTCTATACTTCCTATATATATATATATATATATATATGGATAACTTTTGTGCACATCAAACAATCTTTCCTTGTGAAGTAAAGGCGCTATTGCTATTGGGAAACAAAACAAGCGGCAGGGTATCACCCCGCCGCCGTTTTTTATGCTATCGTTTGTGCTAGGAGAAGACAGCGACCAGCCAGCCGAAAAGCAGGTAGTAGTAAATCCACTGCAGAATCTTGTTCGCGTTGCGCAGCATGGCGGGGAGCTTTTCCTGCCACTCCAGCTTCAGCAGCTTGGCTGCCGCCAGGGCCTTCCTGGAATCCAGCACCAGATTGTCGATCGCCTTGGCGAATTCCGCCGCGCTTTTCCTGATCAGGGCCTTGACGTCGATGGATTTCCGCAGCTGCAGCAGCTTCGCTTTCAGGTCGGCCTTCAATTCCGCCCGCAGGCTGGAATCCTGGATGATCCAGGGCAGGGTCGCCAGCTTGGCGTATTCCTTCGCGTTGTTGATGATCTCCTGCTTGACGTAAGTGTCCACCAACGGCTGGATCTGGTTGATGAAGTTCGTCAGATAGGCAGCGAACAGCTCCCGCAGCCGCGCCTGCAGGTTGCCGGCCAGGTAGGCGGCCACGATCACCGCCTCCGAATCCGCCACGAACGCTTTAATCAGCTCGTCATAGGCGTCCGCGAAGACCATGTCCACATTCCCCAGCGCGGCGGCGACCGCAGCGTTGAATTCCGCCTCCTTGGACGGGTCCTTCAACGCCTCGGGGACGCCCTGGCTGGCTTCCAGCGCGAACACGAGCGCCACGGCCCGCTCCACCTGAACCCGGTCCATGTACTTTGTGAAGTTCGCCACCTGGTTGCGCAAATCTGCCTGCTGCGCCGTTGACAGATCCTCTATGAGCTCCCCCTCCTGTAAAACGGGGGCCGCGGCCGCGCCGGTTGCGGCAGCACCGAGAATCATCAGGGCCGCCAGAATGGTTGCAAGTATGCGCTTCATTATACTTTCCTCCCTTAACTATAATATGGACACGCTTGTCCATTAGGCATTATACATTATCTTTGCTAAAAAAGAAAGGGGTGAAATTATTTTCTACACATCCTATATATATATATATATGGTGGACAGCTTTTGTGCATGTTGAACATGTTTTTAGGCGTCCCGCTGCCCGATAAACAATACGCTTGCATCCCTGCCTGACACAGTGTATAATAAAAGCCGATAGGAGGTAACGCATATGATCCATTGGAACAACGGCGCCCCGGCACAGCGCGCGCTGACCGGCCGGCTGCAACAAAAGAAATGGGGCGTGTTCAACCATTACCTGCCGGCGTCGCCGGACCTGGTGGGGACCATCGGCACGGATGCCATCGCGCAAACCCTGTATGAGATCGGCGCGGGGTACTATGTCATCACGATGATGCAGGGCAGGGCCGTCCTGAACGCGCCCAACGAAGCCTTCGACCGCATCACCGGCCATGCGCCCGGCGGGGCCTGCGCCAAGCGCGATTTGATCGCCGACCTGTACGAATCCCTGCGGCCCTACGGCATCGACCTGTACGTATATTACACCGGCGACGGGCCCTATAGGGACCAGCGGGAGGGCGAGGCCTTCGGGTTCACAAAAGGCCATGTGGACCGCCCCTTCGTTGAAAAGTGGGCCAATGTGCTGGAGGAGTACGCCCTGCGCTACGGGGACAAGGTCTGCGGCTGGTGGATCGACGGCTGCTACAAAAAGGCGCTGGGGTACGACGACGGGCTGCTGCGGCTCTACTACGACGCCGTGAAGAGAGGCAATCCCAATGCTATCGTCGCCTTCAACGACGGCGTGAAGAAGCTCATCACCCGGGAGGACGGCCTTTCCGATTTCACCGCCGGGGAGCAGGTGGACTTCACCGTGCTGCCCGAGGCGCGCTTCGCGGATGGCGCGCAGTGGCACGCGCTGGCGCCGCTGGGCCTGTCCCCCGACCCGAAGAACCATTGGGACGCCTGGTGCAAGCCCGGCGTCAAACGCGACAGCGAATATTTGCGCAGCTACATCGACGAGGTCAACCGCAACGGCGGCGTGGTCACCATCGACATCTGGATGGACTGGGCCGGCGGCACGCGCTTCGACCCGGCGCAGCTCGAGGCGCTGCGGGGGATGGGGTTTTCACCGGCACAATAAAAGCACAGAAAAGAGGCACGCACATGAAGCTTCGCGTTTTCGCCCTGGCAATGACTTTATGCGCCATGCTGCCCCTGTTGGGCGCCTGCCAAAAGGAGGAATCCATGGAATACACGTTTTCACGGGGCGAGCTGTCCGTCGCCTATGACCCGCAGGCCATGTCCCTGTGCGTGGACCACAACGGCGCGCGGTGGAGCTGGTGCCCCAAGGCCTGCTATATTGAGCTCCCGGGCGGCAAAAAACTTGCCTTCGAAAAGGCGCAGTGCGCCAGCGAGCAAATCGAAACGGACGGGCGCGTGGCTGTGCGCAGCCGCTACCACGGCTTTGTGGGCGCGTGGGGCAAAAAATATCCCTTCGAGATCACCACCCTGGTGGGCATCGACGAGGACGGAACCCTGCGCTTCGAAATCCAGGGCGAGGGCGACGAACCCGGCGACATCAAAGAGGTGCGCTGGCCCGCCGCCTTCGACTATGACGAGCCCGAGGGCGGCACCGTGCTGCCCATGATGCAGGGCGTGCTCATCCCCGCCCGGTGGGACAAGAAGGTGGACAAACAGTACAACGGCGGCAAAATCTACGACCGGGATGGCTATCTGCCGCTCTTCGGCCAGTACGGCGCGAACAGCGGCTACTGCGCCATCTTCGACACGCCCTATGACGCGCGTTATGCTTACGAGCACACCACCGGCGGGCCGACCCGCGTGCAGCCCATCTGGCGGGCCAGCCTCGGGCAGGTGGGCTATCGGCGCACACTGCTCTATACATTCCAGAACGGCTGCGACTACAACGCCATGGCCCGGCACTATCGCGGTTATCTCGAGGGACGCGGCCAGCTGGTCAAGCTGAAGGAGAAAATCGAGCGCAACCCCACCATCGCCCGGTTGCTCGGCGCGCCCATCGTGCATGTGGATACGGCAGTGCATATCCATCCCGCGTCGCACTATTACACCCCGGACGAACCGGAAAAGAACGACTACTATACCTCGTTCGCTACCCGCGCCGAACAGCTGCAGGCCCTGCATGCCAGGGGGGTGGAGGGCGCCTACCTGCACCTGGACGGCTGGGGCAATCACGGCTATGACAACCTGCACCCAGACCCGTTCCCGCCCCACGAGGCTGCCGGCGGCGCGCAGGGCATGGCCGAGCTTTCCCGGGTGTGCCGCGGGCTGGGCTATACCTTCGGCATCCACGACCAATACCGCGACTTCTACCACGACGCCGCCAGCTACAGCGACGACCGAGCCACGCAAAACCTGGATGGCTCCGTCCCCTACAACGACTACTGGTACGGCGGGCCCCACAGCGTTTTATGCGCGCAGCTGGCGCCTGAATGCGTCCGGCGCAACTATGGCGAGTTCGAGCGCTTGGGCATCGTGGTCGAGGGGTCGTACCTGGACGTATTCTCGGTGGTGGAGCTGGACGAATGCTTCAACCCATCCCACCGCATGACCCGGGAGCAGTGCGCGCAGGCCCGCCTCGAATGCTTTCAGGAGCTCAACGCCCGGGGGATCATCCCCTCCTCCGAGGAGGCCACCGACGTGATGCTGCCCGCCATCGCGCTGTGCCACCACGCGCCCTTCGCCACGCGCAATTTGGGCGCGAACGACAGCGAAGCCCTGGGCGTGCCCATCCCGCTGACCTCGCTGGTATATCACGACTGCTTTGTCATCCCCTGGGGGATCGGCGCGCCCAAAGGCGGCGGCTGGGGCATCCCGGGCAGCGACTGGAACTTTCTCTATGCTTTGCTCACCGCGGGCACGGTGTACTACGGCATCGAGGAGGCCGATGAGAACATCGCGCTGGGCCGCACCGCGCTGGAATTGCAGAAAAAACTGGCCTTCACCGAAATGGTGCGCCATGAATTTCTGGATGGCGGATATCGCCGGCAGCGCAGCACCTTTGCCGACGGCACCACGGTGACCATAGACATGGATCAGGCCAGTTGGGAGATAAAGTGAGACGATGCAGGCTTTCGCGGCGGCGGGCGCGCCGAGTCTCAAGTGTGTAATCTTGTCCCAAGAATTAACTATTTGTTTGACAAGCTCCAGCAACTAGGGTATAATTGAGTATGACAAATTTTGTAAAGGAGTTGTCTGAAATGAGCAAATATGTGGTTCTTCGATACGTAACCTCCGAAACGGTGCGCGCAAGCGCCAATCCCAATTCCACGAGCCTCGGCAGCCTGGCAAATGACAAGCAGTTGGAGCTTATGCAGGATGCTACCGTAAGGTATAACGACTACACCTATTACTTCAAGGTGGCTTTCAACAACAAAACCGGCTACATACGCACCAGATATATGGACGAGATAAGGCCCGATGGTTGTATCGCGGCGCAGCCCGATTGCGGCGAACGCACACAAAACCAGGTCAGGGTTATTTGTTCGTGCCTTAACGTGAGAACCAGCGCGGACCTCAGCTCCACAACAAATATACTTTCAAAGCGAGCCGAACGCGGCGACATTCTGGCGCTCAAGTCCACAACGCAGATAAACGGCTGCTGGCAAGTGGAATGGGGCGGGCAGATAGCTTACGTTTCCGCGGGTACATCCTACACGGAGCGTATCAATCCCACCCCCATCGCCCCCGGCCCCGATGGGTATTTCGCAGTGCAGCCTGATTACAGCAAATACGCAGACTACATCAGGGTCAAATGCTCGGGGAACCTTAACGTGAGAACCAGCGCAGACCTCAACTCCACAACCAATATACTTTCAAGAAGAGCCGAACACGGCGACGTTCTGGCGCTCAAGTCCACAACGCAGACAAACGGCTGCTGGCAAGTGGAATTCGACGGGCAGGCAGCTTACGTTTCCGCGGGTACATCCTACACGGAGCGCATCAGCCCCACGGCCATCCCAAGCGGAAACGCAACAGCGCAAAACGCAGCATGGGCCGCCATCGTAAACCAGAAGAACCAGACCGTTTCAGTGTATGAAAACAAAACACTGATACGCTTCTGCACCTGCACAACGGGCGGCGTGGCCAAAGACACTTTGACCCCTGTAGGTACGTTTACGCTCAAGCAGGATATGAACGGTTTGCCGGGCAAGAAAAGCCTTTTCCTTTCGTGGCATACCAGCGATCCGGCCAAAAAGATTTCCGGACAAGAGGATCTGACTGTTTTTGACTGCGTAAGGGTCACCGGCGCGGTTTACTTCCATCGCATTCCGCGGCAAGCCAATAACAGCTACGACTACTACAAAGCCCGTCTTAACGCTACCGGCTCGCATGGCTGTATTAGAATGCCCGAGGTGCACTCCAGATGGATGTATGATAATTTCGCCTATGGCGGCGTTACGGTGGTACAGCCGTTGTAATAAAATAACATAGCCACATATTCCTTATAGATTGCAGGCGTATGCTGCCCCCACTTTCGGCTTGTTTATGTCAAAGAAAAAGAAAAGTGGACAAGCTCCTTGATACTCAAGGACTTGTCCATTTTTCAGTGCTTTGTAAGCGTACTACAAAAAAGATGCGTTACGTACAGGCCGGCATCGGGCAAACACCTTCTGCTGAAAATGCAAGCCTACGTATGATAGAGATAAAGATACTAATCCCGAAACTCAAACAGCTTGGCAATAGGAACTCCCAACGCATCGGCGATATCCAGCAACACATCAAGCGACAAACCAACGTCACCATTGGGTGCTTCAATGTTACTCATATGCGTTCGACTGATGCCAATTTGCTCAGCCAGTTGCAATTGGCTTAGGCCCTGCATTTTCCGTGTGTATGTAATGTTGAATTTTAGCTTCCTGTAAATATGCTCATGCCGCTTGTCCATATAAAACACCTCAAGATTATTTTACATGGAAAAAGGATTTAATGAAACAATGCTAAACAAAATATCGCAATCTATAGTATTGCAATATTCGTTTCAGAGTGGTATAATAGGCTCAACCGGAATTATTTTGGAAAGGGGAAAAGATTATGCACGGCATCATCCGCAAATTACGCAAAGAAAGAAACCTAACGCAGCAGCAGGTAGCTGATTACCTGGGAATTGACCGCTCTACATACGCCTACTACGAAAGCGGCCGCACTCGAATCAATATTGATGTCATTGTTGGTTTGGCGCATTTTTACAAAGTAAGCTATGCCACGATCATCGGCAATCCGGACCCTGTGCTACAGGACAGCACATAAAAGGACCAGCCCCCGCTGGCTTTAGGCTAAGCGGGGACTGTATGCAGGGTTGTGGTATGATACTCTAAAAAAATGTCCTATGCGCAAATTGGCATAGGACGCAGCGAAGCGGCTTGCCCTACCGCAGTTTGGCAACAGACGTCTGAATTCGATAATACCAGGAAATCGTGTATCCCTTCAGGTATTGCGCCAGCTTGCTCGCTGAGAGGTGTGGCGGCACCGACACCAGTAAATATATGTGATCCTTTTGCGGTACTTCGTTATCCATATCATGTGATATTTTATGTCATATGTGCAATGGCTGCTTTTTCGGTAGTTTTCCATTTCTTTCACCTCTTGAGTAGTGTTCTCAAGAAGCTCTTGCTTCATCCTGCTGGTTGACCTAAAGGTGTCGCCTGAAAGGCGAGGGTTTTTACCCCATGTTACAGACAATAAAAAAAGAAGCAGGGAGGCCTTGATGCACAAGGCTTCCCTGTTTGTGGTTTGTGCGCTGAATTAGATCCACAGGGGAATCAGGTCCAAAATGTACAGCGGGATCACCAGGAAAAAGCGCCAGGCCTTCAGCGCCCACAGCAGCGTGGAAAGCAGCGGCGGGACGATGGCTTTATAGAAAGGCGAGCGCG
>Ga0123353_10003900_pt1 | contig 19055 bp, 9 predicted proteins | sample TergutLab28metaG_3_FD_92763 | JGI IMG/M metagenome (GOLD analysis project Ga0123353, IMG submission 92763) | Labiotermes labralis P3 segment gut microbial communities from Petit-Saut dam, French Guiana - Lab288 P3 | ecosystem: Host-associated > Arthropoda: Insects > Digestive system > Gut ... | reverse complement strand
GTTCAGTTAGTTACTGATGTCAGTTGCTTCAGTTTAGAATGTCAATATCGTATTTGAGTCATACTACAATTTACATTTGTAGATATTCGCAATCCAATATGCACGCTACAATCTGTTTGCTTTATGGAATAGTTTGTTGCCGTTTTATCTTCGAATAAATTGTCATTAGTCTGCGAGGTACAACGCCTGATTTGTCCTAGTCTTCAGAGGGTTAATAGAACAGTGGATATAAATGTACTTGCAGGAAATTGTCATTGATAATTAAGGAGCACTGCGGAAAATGAAATAAATAATAAAAATGGGAATGCCGTTTTAGGATTAGTAGTGACGACAGTAATTCTGCAGTGCTGTAACCAGCTGTTCTCAGTATCACTAATAAGTTAGGTTTGTTGGTTTTTTCTTCCGGTCTTGAGAGGAATGTCTTCGTATCTTCGGGAAATTCATTAATGTTTTAACACCGGTAATATAGGCCTGTTCTTCACGACTCTGACCCTTTATTTTCGAATGTTCGTTTATGCATGTGTCACTGCTTGAGTAGTTTCGTCTTTACGGCCCTTCGGTTGACTGTGGAAGGACGTCCAGTGTGCTTGATCCCATTTAGTGAGCAGTCGTAGTAAAAGGTAATCGCATTTTGCCCGCGCTTTGCTTTAAATCGTAAATTAATAATGATCGTACTTAAAGGATTTGTTTTACGTTAAATGATACATGTTTAAATTCTGTGACCACAGAAAAAGTTTCTAAGTTTTAAATGATGATACTGAAAACGCTAAGTCACAGGGCATTCATGTTGAGTGTGGTATGATTTTTCGATGCTACTTGGACGTGCTACTTGAGCGTTCTTTTGCAGAACATCAGCGTGTTTGACATCGTGTTGTACGGAGATGTGGACGCAAAGGACAGAAAAGGAGGGTGGAATATATCGACAAATGAGAGTTTCATAATTTACAGAAACAGCTTGTCACGAAATATTATTATAAGGATGAGTAAACGAAGAAAGGTAAGATGGGTTGGCATGTAGCGCGCAGGGAAGACGAGAAAAGAATAATAATAATTGGAAGGCTCGAAAGAAAGGAACGACTTCACAATCCTAGGCGCAGATATAATTATAAGTTGCCGGTGAGAAGTCTGAAAATGTATGCGTGGACTGCATTTCAGTGCGTTTGTATCTCTGCCGTTTCTACAACGACACCACGATCGACGTGCATTTCGATGCTCGATTTTGGCGCTGTACTGAAATGCAGTAAGATTTATATTTTTGCCCCCGCGGAATTTAAATGGCACAACGACTGATTTTTGTTTTTGTGATTTGTGTGTTGGTCAAAAGAATCAGACGGGCGCTTCAGAATTTCATCCTTCTGCATGTGCGAGGAACAGGCAAGTGAATGCTCTTGTGCACCAAAATGCAGGTAGTTTTTCAGTGCAAAGTGGTTCCTAAAACTGCCATATCGTACATAGGATGAAACTAAAGTAGTAATTTTTATGTATAAAACAGCCTGTGTCGTCTCTTTTTAATAATGCCAATTGTGGTATTCAAGTGCAGTTATGTGTGAAATAAAATAATATTCGCTTCATCGCCTTCGCCTATAATTTTTTTCCCCCAGCTGTTTACTTGTGTGTGTGTGTGTGTGTGTATAGGGTGTTTCAGGAGGAATCTGCCGTACTTCGGGAGAACGTTACTCAGGTTAATTTACATCGATATAACCAAATATGTCTGTATCCGAATTTGAACGGTAAAGACGATGATGACGCTAGAGAAATATGGTCTGGCTGTTCTGCATACTGTACCTGTTTAACCTTTTGGCGCCGGAATTGTTTTTTTAATTTTAGCACACCTGTATATAAAATTTGAATAATACAGGAACCAAATACATTATAAGTATGAAACAAACTGCATTTTGAAGAGAAAAATACGGAGAGTATATACCATGTTTAAAATATTCAGTACCTCTATTTGTTGAATAAATATATAAAATGCAATTTTAGAGGTTAGCGGTGCGGTACGACCACTATAGTTGCCATTAGACGTCAAAAGGTTAACATGATGGGCAGGTCCGTCCATGAGCCGATAGTCTAGCCTGTCTATGCGGAGGCGAGTGTGCTGTGTGAAGTACTTGGATCTCCAAGGACGATTTTTATGAAACTAGTGCGAAGTTTTCTTATGTAGTCAGTGTCTTTATGATGTCACTCAGATGTTAGTCGGATGTTAAGTACAACTGTTAATGTTACAAGAACTGCAAATTTCTCCTCGTTTTAATATGTGTTAGGTATTCCATAAATGTGGAGACCGCGGTAGCACAGTGGTTAAGGTGCTGCGTTACTAATCAGATGGTCGCTGGTTCGATTCCAGATGGTGTCATTGGAATTTTTCATTGACATAATCCTTTCGATTGCACTATGGCCCTGGGGTCGACTCAGCCTGTAACAGAAATGAGTATTTCCTGGGAGTAAAAGTGGCCGATGCTGACAACCTTACCACCATCCTGGGCCATTGTCACGTAATCTGGGAACCTTAAATTCCTGGAACCCTCTGGGCACCTCGGGCCTGTAATGGGACTGATGATTCCATAAATGTATGACAGTTCTCATTCTTCAAAACTTCTCTCGTGTTATCTTCATAACCGTTCAAAATCGGATATAGGTCTTTTGGTTAAGTCGCTGTAATTTAATCTAAGGAATGTTCTCCCGGATTAGGGAAGATTCCTCCTGAAACACCGTGTATATTATCTAGTAGTGTGAACAGAAAATTATATTTGGGACTGTTATTCTTTATAATTGATCTGAGTGTAAATTATAAAATTAATCCCTTAAACATTAAGGTTGTATGACGTGTCACCATTTGTTTATTTTATGCCGATTCATGGATGTGATAGAGTTCTGTTTTTATTTTAGTAGTTAATTATGATCTTTTCAAAACGCTCTCTTTGCTGGTTGCCTTGAAACAATAAGTTGAAGATTTTACAGGCCCGTATACGCGAATAGGGTTTCGTGTTTATTTTTGATGTGCTTAAGCTTAGTGATGCTTGCCTCAAACAGCAGTGTTTCTTCTGACAGTGGCATTTGTTTTAGTAATAGAACGCAGTAAATGGTTTACTGATTGCATTGGCGTTTTACGGTAAACACTGCAGTTGATGGCCCCTTTCTCACCCCGTGCAGCTCTACCACAGGTCATTGACATTTGTTCGACAGGACTGCGACTTGAAAGTGTTTTATCCGGAAGTGAAACTAACTTTTACTAATGCAGGTCACAGAGTTCAATTTCAGTATTAGTTCCTACCGGTGCAGGGAAATGTTATTTAGTTAACTGAAACTAAATATGTATTGGCAGGTGCCAGAGGGACTCACGCCCTGCCAAACCCCAAAATTCACATCCGGTGTCATTGAAAATTTAGGGAACCAAAGGAGATAACCAAAATTACTTACAATAAAAAATGAAGGCTGTCGGTTGAGTAGCTAACAAGCTAATAAGCCGGTCTGTCTCAGCCATCAGTTTTGTCAACTCCTCGTGGGAAAAGTTGCTGAAAATTCAAGGAAGTGTCTATTATATTAAAAAATACTAAATGTAAGATTATGTTGTCTACAAACGACCTTTCTGCGTCATAGCACATATAGGTTAGGGGCTCTTGATAGGGCTCATAATTACACAATCCTCTTTCCACTAAACTGAATAACGTAGTTCTTTAACAAACAGGATTTAATTGTTTGATCTCTAACCAGATAGAAGACAACATAAAATAATTGTATTAACTTCGAGGCACAAGACACTTAGTATTCCGATGTTTAAGTTTGTCGCTAGTTTGATTCTGAAAACCCCCAAAATGTTGCTAATTGGAAATATGTCATTTTGTCGCTAAGCGAATATTGAAATCCGCTATGTTTAGTAATCACTGTCAACCACAGATCTACCACGTTACAGAGGATACGGGCTGGATAAGGGCGAAAGGGTAAGGTAAGTTGGGGTTAACAGGAAGGTTGAATTCAGGGGAAGAAACTCAAGTACGTTTTGAGACAAAAATAAAATCAAAGTGACTGTGGTATTGGCCGGTGCAGTTTGTAATTAGTGCGGGCTTAATGGGCTATATTCATTCTGATTTGTGAAAATATTTAAACGATAAACCGTTTGTGAGAAAACATATAATTTGTTAGTTGCATTAAAATTGGGCATTACAAACTGTGCAGCACCTCTGCTTTATTGCAGGCGCAGATTTCGTTGGTATCAACAGCTTCTTATGCTGGAGTGGAAATATCTAGACTAATCTTAGTCGGATACCTTTCTGCTCTCCGTATTAATTCATAGTCCTCAACTAGTTGAACTGAAGACGCTGGCCTTCGGGTCAGGTGGTCGGCTTGCCAGTATATTGTGTGTCACGGCGTCGTTGCCCCTGTAAAGAATTCGGTCTTCGGCTGATGGACGTTGTGTATTTGGTGTGTTGAAAATACGGGAGCGGTGCAGTCTCTTCTTATTAACTCAGCAACGTCTGCCCACTACACAACCCAGAAAATTTGATATCGTATGAAAATAATTTGAGACTGAATATTCCATACTTATGGGTTATAATACCGTGCGGATTGGTAAATAGGTACCACCGTTTCGGAGGGTATAACTATGTCCATCTGCAGGGTAGTCGAAGAAGAGTAGCTGCTCGGTTTAAGCCACTAGGAGTAGTAGCTTCATTCTCTGCCCAGCCGGTGTTTTTGGTTAACAGAGGGATCTGGAAAGAAGCGACAGTAGATTTTCAGGGTATACCAAGAGGTGAAAGGATGTGAGAGAAATCTGGGGCGAATAACTTATCGCCACGTTATCCTCAAGAAGCTCTGATTGGAGCCATTGCCTGTTTACGAAACAGGTCTGTGCCCTTAGCTGCTGTCGAACCCTTTTCTGCCTATCCAGATTACATTGCTGCGCTTACCGAAGGATCATGCGTTCAGGTTTCGACTGGCTGTTTCTTCGTCGATGACCATGTTTCCACTTACCGCCTACACAGTTTCAACTGCGAAATCAGTGCCATCTACACAAATGTCATTCAGCGTCAGTCATAACGTGGCCATGTTCTTTGCGCTGACTTCCTAAATGTCTAGCAGAATCGTTATGGGTACACACCTGATCATTCCGTTCTACCTGGATTCTGCAGAGTGTCCCATCTTCATAACGTAGGGAGCTCCGTCGTTAGGTAACTTGGCCAGGTGTGGGCCGTTTAGAATCGAGGCTACCGCCGCAACCCAACGGCTCGTTGCACGATATCCTAGCGTAGGGTTGGTGTAAAGTTTCTAAAATTATGACATTCGTTAGCAGCATAGACCTTTCGAACCCGACCTAAGTTTTTTCTTTTATGCTGTATTAATTAATTAGTTTCCACGCCACAGGAGCATGTGTCTTACGGTCGTGATTTTATGTGTCCCACATTATCAGTACTGTGATGACAGACGTCTTCAGCCTATCATCCAATTGTCGCCCTCTGTACATGACTGATGTCTAATGTGTACCCAAATTATCAGTGTTGTCTTTTGTTTTAATCCTGACAATTTTAATGATTTTGACCTCCTGTTGGGTTATGGAATGTACAAGTGTGCGCAATTGAGAAAGGCGCATGTAGCCATAGATGCTGACATGATCTGTACCTACATACAGGCCCACACACACTCCAGCCAGCCAGCTCTTATCAGTGTCTATATATATATATATATATATATATATATATAAACACAGTGATAAAGTACTTAATTAGTGTAGCCAAGGAACTCTGTTGGCTTTTTGTCGTTATGTAGCTTCCATTCACATCAGACATTGTTGGTGTTAGAAAACGAGAGGTGCTCTTAGTGCACTATTAAGTTATTGTATTGTTTTGTGCCATCTCGTCACTTTTATGCAAACAATTTGTAATTATTCATTCATCATTGTGTTTGTCTTACGACAGGTCCATAGCCTCTTCCATAGCGGTCCCTACACACAGTGGGGTCCAGTACTCCCTCTTTCAATTCCCTGTACCCTCTCTCTTTTCCTTAAGGTCACATAGTATCTGATTATGTCTTCTTCCTCGTCTTCCCGTCACCTCTGTCCTTCCCTGTAAATTATGTACCCGAAACAAGTCATATTTCTAGGGTATATATTTTTTGCAGCTGCTCTGTGGCTAGAATTTATTGTACATGTAATGCTGTTTCCCACGATACACGTTTTGTCATTTTATATTATTATTATGTGTGGTGGTGGTGGTGGTGGGAATAGTAGTGATTGCAGTTGTTCATTAGGTTGTTGAGTCAGCACATAAATAAATTTGAATGGGATTGAATTATTGTTGTGTTTATTGAGGTGTTTTTGTCAAGATGCCTTTTCTTAATTTTTCAAATGTATTTTATATATATATATATATATATATATATATATAGTCCGTGAAATTGTGATTTGAAACTGTTAGTAAGGGCTGTAATATGTAAGACTGGCTGAACGGGAGGGTTGTCTGCGGAAACGGTGTAACGATGGAATATGTCAAATATTCCCTTTCAAATTTCAGTGGGCCTTTCGCGATTATTTATAATAATTCTCGCAAACATTAACCCAACAGCGTGTTAGACTCTTGTATGATAACTTAATCATCTGTGTTAAAGCAGGTTATATATATATATATATATATAGTATTTATTTTTCTGTGTGGCCTGTAATTGAATTATTTATTTTGATAATGGCATGAGTAATTCGAATATATTTGCATTTTTACAGATTCGCATTCGTTAAAGCAAAATTACACAACATTGCAGCGTATTTTAAAATGGTAAAAGTACAGTGTGTCCCACTCGCTACCGAACCCGGCATTTCTTTAATAATTGTAACACCAATGAAGATATTGCAACGAAATTTGAACAGGAGTACGTTCGTTGTGTGAGAAATGAAGAGGAATGTGTCTGTAGGCCGCTTCCAATTTCGTTGCAATATCCTCATTAGTGGTAAAATTATTAAAGAAATGCCGGATTCAGTAGCGAGTGGGACACACTGTAGTTTCTGACATGGCCATTTTCGACCGACTAACCATAACTGTCTAACATTCACGCACCCTTCCTTAGAGGAAGTAACACGAAGTACAGTTTTTTCTTCATCGCAGTACTCATTGGCTGCAGTTCGTCCTGACCACTAATGAAAAGGGAAGTCAAGGTTAAACTAATTGAAACCATCTCAGGCTTCGGACAGACTCCTGTTTGTCTGTGGGGCAGCCCGTCGTAAATGCTTGACGACATAACATATTTTTAACCTGTCTGCTGGCTTTATACAGGGGTGTATGAGCTTTAGCTACTGAAAGTTTATCAACCTTTTAAAGATCAGAATCAACCTCAATTAAATGAGAAGATTCATTTTGTGCCACAAGGTAAATATCCTCCTCCTCCTCCTCCTCCTCGGTTATAAAAAACAGTCACTTAGTGCTGTATGGGGAAGTAATCGCTGTTTGTTCTGAGATCTATTCAAAACACATAAATAAGCAAGATCGGAAGAATGTAGAATTTCTGAATATTAAAGCTGGTGGTACATATAGTGACCACTGGGCTTTAAAGAGTTAATGAGAGCCCATGTTCTGCGTAAGGTCACGACAGTCGCACCCTGTCTTGCGGGGTGGCTGCTATGTCTTGCGGGATGGCTGCTATCCAAAACCCCACTCATCGTTTATTCTAGTTACAGTTGACCTTTTAAGGTTCCTTGTCGGGAATTTTATAAAATTATTTAGTCACTGTGTTCAGAATACCCAATGTTGCCGAATGACGAATCGATTTATTGCATACGTTAAAGTTACAGTAACAAGTCGGTTGTTCTAAAGGTATAGCATGTGTACAAAGCAATTCCTCTCTGAAGCAACTCGCGGAGACCTCTCCTTTCTCCTCCTCTTGTCTTCATTCGATGTGTTCACCATTATGTGGGCCGTCTGGCAACCCAACCTGACTGTCTTGCCTTATCGTTCCATAATTAAACATGTTTTTCCTAAACAGACGCCACGTTTATTAACCCTATGAAGCCCAGAAGAAGAAGAAGAAGAAGAAGAAGAAGAAGAAGAAGAGAAATGGAAATTTAAGATTGAGACATGTTTGTGCAGGTAACGAAGAGGCCAGTGATAATATAAACATACAGGAAGTCCTGAAAGCGTTTAGAGGAAATGTTTGTACAGAATTAAGGGACAGAACAAGGAACTGTTATAAAAAATGCGATTGCAGCGTGGCCATAAATGGCAAAAAGTTTGATTGTCTGCAAACTTGCAGGAAAGTGTTTGGCCCTTACGTTGTTGAACATTGTACAGCGTAGATGGGATGATAATAAAATAACAGAAGGACACAATAGTGGGATACAAAAATTGTCGTATATTTAGACATATCAGAATGACGGTTTAGCAGTGAAATTTGATATGCTTTTGCGTCGTGTTGAGAGTTGTATTAAATGACAACTTTAATTAATGTATGGTTATGAAACGCCGAATGACAGGCAAGGAAGAAATGTACACGAGATAAATAAATTGAAGGGTTTTGAACGTGGACATAAAAGTGACAAGAAGAAGTTACATAAAGAAGTAAAGGTGCAGAAATATTTTTACCCGTTACTTTGGTGATGGAATTTACCTGTGAAGGGGAAAACATATTGAAACTTTCGGTTGTTGGTGGAGGCGGTGGTGCCGGAGGCTACCCCCTTCCTGCCTTCTGCTGTACCCCCATCCACCCCACCCCCCGGTCGTCCTTGAACTAGCCAAAAGTGCTGGTGGTCGTTTATGTCAACGGAAAGGCTAGACGACGAGACGCTTACTTACACCGGAGCGATTATCGTAGCATCCCGAGGAAGATGTGGTGTCGTCGATCTGGGTGTTTGTGCGTGGCCTCTGTATATTTGACCGTTTTAATGGGTGGTGCGACATCATATAAGGGACCAGGGTAGACATTACCAGACTGGTAGTAGTAGGCATGGCATTTTTAAGAAGTAGGCCTAGATAATGAAAACCCAAAAGATGTAAAATGGCAACTGGGAAAGGAGAGAGAATTCAAACAAATATTTGAAATATATATTAATGCATGAGGGATGAGAATGATGTGGATACGTTGTAAGACTTAACGAAAGTATAGTAACAATGAAAGTTTTGAAAATGAAACTTTATTTTTATTTAGAAAACGCCCAAGAGGAAGACCGATATCAGATCAGGAAAAATGTCACACAGAAGCAAGAAAAACAGGGGAAGAAATTGAATAATAGGAGGACGGGAAGGAGGAGGAGGTGTGGGAAGACAGATATGAATGGGTATCTTTGCTAGGCGGTCCACATAAAGTGGAAACTTATAAGGAAGGAAAAAATAGATTTATAAATCTTGATTCGGAAGTGCAATGAAATATGTACAGTCTGTCGAAGAATGCAACGAAACTCATTTTGCTGTTAATTTGCGAAATAGGACTACTTTATTTTATTGGAGGATGGCTTTTCTTAGTAAATCCAGTTTTTATATTAATGGCTTGCCTGTTTCAGCTGGTACCTACAACTGTTCATCCTTCTAACTTCATTATGATCATCCCTGACAGTGTATTGCTTAATATATTCGTATGCTCTTCAATCCATGACACTGGATATACCCTACGTGCATTGTTCGTACCTGGCTATCAAGAGCTGAAACTCTTCAATATTTTCTTTTTAAATTTTGTGATGACTTGGGTGCACCACTCCAAGATACATGGATGATACTGTTCCTTATAAACAATTTTAACTATACTAATTGTCTTGCAAAGTTGTCAAGGAGGTCAGCATCTCAACATCATGTTGAGTTGATAGGCATAATAAGAATAATTGTCGAATATACGTAGGTGTGATTGGTCTGTTGTATTTGTGATGCTTCTTTCTGTTCTCTGGTCTGGCTAATCGTATTATCATAGTGATCGTCGTCCACGTCATCTTGATCATCATCCGTAACGCAGCAATTTACGGTGAACGTTATCGGTACAACCACACCACTGTACGTAAGAATCTTCTTGAGGTTGTGCAATATTCCTTCTGGCATCAGTGTTCTAGTTGCTAAGTTGTTTTTTTGTTCTAGTATTTATCGTATTCCTTCTCTTATCGATCTCTGTGTATAGCTAACCTTTATTTTGCAGTTTGCAATTTGTTACGTATTTATGGCTGCAGAGATAACGATTTGCCCTGTAGAAGGTTATTTTGTGTGTAAGCAGTCCTGTGCACACTGTGCAGTTAGCCTTCTGAATTCAGCTATTACGCTTAAACCGAGATGCTTCGTACGAATGAGAAGTCAAGAGTAGCGTAGGCGCCATAGTGACGAGGCTACATGCTGCATGTCCGAGGAATCGTGTTTCGATTTTCGGCAGTGTCTTGAGATTATTTTCTGTTCAAATCGTCCAGACCGCTTCAGGACTCCACCTAGCCTCCTATCCAGTGGCTGACGCGGCCGGGGCTTGTATTTTAGAGTCAGTTTCTTTCGACGTCCGTGCCGTATTAGATAAGATTTTACTGATCGCTAATTTCCTCCGAATAGAATACAGTGGAAATATCGAGGGTACTTCCGTTAAGCCCGGTGGTTATATAGCATATGTAGCAGTGCTGTTATGTCATATAATTGGTCGCAGTTAAACCGTACTTACTCCGTTTTCCTTGCTTTTCCGAAACGGATTTAAGATGGCGTTGAAATGCGAAATGAGTTACCCATGCAGTTAGCGTTTATTACTATCCATACGTTCGTGTTATTTTCACCAACTGCCACTGTTATCACTTCTACCAAGTCTTCTGTATTTCCGTGCAACATCGAATTTTCATCTGGGGCAGCGAAGTCACTTAAGCGTTGGCGGTTCGTTGCAAGATACAAGTGGCCGTTTCGCTGAAATTTTTGCAATATAGTGCCCAGATTGTTATAATGAGAAGACTTTTAAGATGATTACCACAAGGGCGTTGAAGAGGGCCGCTCATGTAGCACGCATTGCCAGTATCTATGTAGATGACGTTATAAAATAACCAGTGTTAAACAGGTATGTCACTGGTAAATGGACATGATAATTTAAAATGGCATTTGTGGAAATACGTCGTGGACATATGAACTGCATTTTGTTGTGGCGACCTTAGATATAGGTCTGTACCTTGAACACATAAAACACAATGGATTTTGAGAGAAGGAGCGCTTTCAACACTGACTGACTGACTGACTGATTAACTAACTAGCTAAGTAACTAACTAACTCACGCACTCACTAACTAACTCACTCATTCACTCACTCACTCACTCACTCACTCACTCACTCACTAACTTCATGGCCGATAGTACTCCTTGAGGATGTGGTCAAGAAATTACCTTCGTTTTATGGAACCCAGCGTTTAATTACAGTGTTCACAAGAGCCGACTTCTGAACCAAATTAATTCACTCCGCGCCTTTCCAGCCTATTTCCTTAAGATTCCTCTTAATATTATCCTCTCATCTATCGCTTGATACTCCAAACTGCAGATCTTTCCTTCCGGCACCTGTATGCATTGTTGTTGTTGTTGTTGTTGTTGTTGTCGTCGTTGTCGTTGTTGTTGTTGTTGTTGCTGTTGCTGCTGCTGCTGCCGCCGCCGCCGCCGCCGCCGCTTCTGCTGCTGCTGCTGCTGACGTAGCGTGGTTTGCTCTGTGACTGTGCTAGTTATTTGGCTAGATGTCGGTGACGGAGCTTGAGCGTATTAACAGCTTGTAGGCTTTCGCGTTAGCACAGAATGTGAAAATTTACCTACTTCTTCCCATGTAAGGATGTCCAAATACGTGCCGGGATGTATTGCTGGTCTAATGATTGTACAAGCCAGTGGGAGAGAAATCCACGGTTGTTTTCCCACAGGTGAGAAAATTTGCTTGCTTTGCTTCTCTTCCTCTCTATACTTTGTTGCAGCCTCTTGGCTGCGGGTAGTTGATACGATTACCAATATTCCGACTGGTTTGTTCTATGTTCTGTATATCTTCGGATTTGAAATCCCCCTTATCCCACATATTGTATGTTTTGCGGGAAAATCTTTGCAGATAGTTTGTAGTTCCAAACATGCGATCTTGTGGCATGTGACACCGTGTGTTGTAGTAGATGCGTACAAACATTTCAGAGGAACCAGCGGTTTCCATCTTCAGGATGTAAGTGGTATTTTGCAACTACAGTCCATGAAGTTTGACCTAATTCGACGGAAACTCGATCTTAGGATTGTGTGTGCTCAAGTCCAACCAACACTGTACCTCATGTGGTAAATTTAAGTTTGGCTTTATTATAAATTTACATTATGCAATAAAATATTAGCCGATCCTGATGGCCGCGCGATCTAAGACGTAGGTGTGAAGCCGCTTGATTGCTGGGATCGCGGGTTCGAATCCCATTGAGGCCAGGGATGTTCGTCTCTTGTGTTCGTTGAGCATTTTGTAAGAATCGGCTTTTGCGATGAGCAGAGTACTCATTCAGAGGAATCTTACTCTGTGTATGTGTGTGTGTGTGCGTGCGTGCCGCAGCAAGACAATGAAGTAAAATATTAACAGTGTAAGATTTTTAGGGCTGGAGGTATGCAATGAGAAGCATGAGCTGCAGCCGGAACTGCTTATGCTTTTGATAAAATCTGTAAGGGCAAAAATAATTTTTTAGTCTTATGTAATGCCAACAACTTTTGAAAGAGTGCAATTAATCTGCAGTAACGAATGTGTATGAAGATGAAGCGCACTGAAAGGTGCGAAATTGCTAATAACGGATTTTTAAAACAATTTTCATCCGATGCTGTTGGTTTCCGAGTAGCCGAATTGTTGTCTTCGGCCATAACTAAATTTTGCCCCCCCCCCACCCATTCACATAACATAGCGTAATTTTGTCAAAATTCGAACAAGAACGTTTCCCTTCACATCGAACTCAGTCGTTTCAACGACGTTAATTGTACTAACCCTTTATTTAAATACTTCATTAAACTGATCCGTATTTGAAGAACGAGAACGTACCGCACAGGAAACGACTTCAGCTTCCATTATCAAAACGAGCCAGTTAATGTTGTGTAGGAAAATAATCGCTGTTAGTTTGGGATCCGTACGAAATACATCAATGTATTCTGTCTGTAGAACATAGAATATTTTCACGTAAAACCTGCCGGTGCACAAAGTAAACCATTATAATGTGAACGGGATAACCAAACAATAACTGCAATCGGTGTGTTATTTTCATGGATTGATTGTTGTAAGCGCGGTTCTTTGACACTGCAGGCAGAGTTGGAAATTTTGATCTGCTGGCCAAATGATTAATGTTCACCGCATCAGTATGGAAATTAACATTATTTCTCCTTGTACGTAATCCTCCTTTAGGTGTAAGAAATCAGGCTTCGTGACTTCTTATCGCAAGAAAATCCTGCCCTTTCGAATTACAGATGCACGCTATACACATTTGTTAACTAGTAACGGAGATGGCATAGTCGTGTAAAAGAGAGAAATGATGAAAGATTACATAATGTGATCATGAAACGTGCATCTGTCCTAACGCGTGTCTGATTTCGTCATGAATATTTCTGTCGCTCGCACGGTTCTAACTCCCGATATGGCAGATTGTTGAAGACTTATTTTGTTTTGCTTCAGTATACCTTTCTAGGTACTAGGTGTCAGCACAGTGCAACTTATTAGAATACTGACACTCTTATTTCATTGCTACGTGGGATATTCAACTTGTTTTCGCTGCATCTGTCTCTTTCTGCCGATACATTGTGCTTGGCTGTGTGCACTGAAATACGTGAAAGATTCGAAAAATAATGATCAGATTGGCGATTTGTTTCAAGAATGTAACTAACTAACTGAAAGTGAAGTGAATTGTGTTAAAAAAAAACACTGGCTTTCTGTAAGGGTTACTGATGGGCTACATTTCAGACGCTTGCCCAGATGTGTTAAATTAGGGTACATGTGTCCAAAATAGATTACGGAATTCTTGTGATTTGTTAACGATAGGATCTGCGTTTTTCTTTTTATCGCGTCCATAATTCGAAACCAAGTTTTGTAGAAATAGGCTTTTTATTTTTATTAATTTTTTGTTAGAGAGGTCAAAATCAGAGCTGATTTGGAGAAGTCCATTAAGGAAACGAAGTTCTGCATTCGACTGTAGTGCCATCTAAGAAGAAGAAGAAGAAGAAGGAGTGGGAGGGGTAGGAGGAGGAGGAGGAGAAGGAGAAGGTAAATAATAATACTACTAATAATAATTTCTTGTTATATTTGTCCAATAAGTAGTTTTATATATTCGCCAGCGATATGAAACATGGTATTGCTGTTTATTGTGACAATGTAATACAAGAACAGATTTTTTGTTGTCAGGATGTGCTGCAAAAGACTTCAAGTTCTGTTATATGAAACTTTCCCTCTCTTAATACGCCGCAATGTCGTTACGCGATGTGATGCTGGATTTGACTTGGTTTTTCTGCTTGCTTTCTTCGCCATGTCTTAGTACGCAGACACCTCCTCCTTGCTACTCCCTGTCCCACTAATTACACGCAGGCGTTTACGTGAAAATTTAAAGAGCTGAGCGTTTAATCTGAGCAAGACTTGCGTGTGTAGATACAAGACTAGACGTTTTAGTGGGTGGCAAGTTGAAATATTTCGTGAGAAATTAGCAGTACTGTGCTGCAGCATAAAGCGGATGTTGCTTCTCATGCACGCAGATACATCCTTCTGCCACCTTGTTATAAGCATTCGGTGGCACAAAGAACACAAATTTCTGTAACTTCTTTTTGAGTCTGTAGATTTTTGAAACACGACATTGCACACTGCATTTATTAAGTAAGTTTGCTGTTGAACAGCACAATTATTACACGTGGTATTGTCATCATTGTCGTCGTCATCACCACCACCACCGCCACCAATTCATGCTACGAATATATTGACATTATTGGGTGTGTGTGTGTGTGTGTATATATATATATATATATATATATATATATATATATATATAGTGTAATAAGTAAACCTTTGATTTTTCGTGTTGCATATTATATGTCTGGACATGAATAAACGTGACTGTACCGTAAAGTGTACATGAGGATTTGAAAACAAGATTCTTAAGTGCTGTAAGAACAAGCTCCCTTATATATGGACAACTTTTGCAAATCAGATCTGCTTCTTTATATGAAAGGCCATTTGCAGTTTTTAACTAACTCATATTTTGATAGTTTCTTGCCGTGTAAGGAGTTTTGGCCATGTAATGAACAGCTTCTAACAAACAAGGCGTTGTGCCAGGTGTCTTAAGGATTCAGGTTACCTCTGAAGGCTGAGGACAAAGGAGAGGAAAGTACAGACTGTGTGTGTTTTTCATTTGTAATGGTACTGTTATAATGCGACCTGAGAGTTACGCGTTTCTCAGACTTCAGTTGTGCATTCATGTGTACTGCAAGACCGAAAGGCTGCGAATGTATGCAGCCCATTGCACTGACGCTATAAATCATAGAAGTTACGTCGACATAGAGAAACAAGACGCGGCGACTGCTAACAAAAACTCAGAGCCTTGGAACGAAGATATTCTTATTTAGTGCAGTAACCACGCCAAATTGCTGGAGTGTGTCTGTGGTAGTAGTGAATACTACCCGACAATTGCGTTAAATATTTCCATAATCTTGCTACAGAGGATCGATATTTTCTATATGCGTGGATAGTATAGTGTTCTGTTTGGTTTAAGACCGTCAGATTTGACAAGATGTAGGTTTCGGATGTGATCCATTTACAGAAAGATGACAGTGGCCAACCTTACTGGGCGTGTACGCTACGTACAGTACATCATAAAATAGAAGAGATTAAAGAGTGACTGTTTTTAGTAATTCAACTCTCTGTGCAAAACAACAAGCGAATTCATTTTTATGCGGCATCACGTTCCAATCCACCAAGTTCATGTCGTCCCATCCCGGACGACCGTAATCTTAACACATTTCTTCATTTACCTGCAATTATTATTTCTGTCTGACATTAAATTTTGAATGAGACATCGAAGTTTTGTAAAATCGAATACATTAACATTACGTTTATTTCAAATATGGTTTCAAGAAGTAGGACACATCAGCAACAACCTTTTGAGGATGGTACATGTCTGGCCCTTTTAAAGGCACATTGTAAATGACTGTATGTCACTGTTTTCATGTGTGGCCGACATCTTCGGGCGTTTGAACGAACTGTACCTAAATATGCGGGGTTCAATAAACTCAGTTCTTACAGTGGTTAACAAGATTGATGGCTCTCAGGAGTTAGCTACTCGTAAGTGGATTGAAACGGCCGTCGTAGGATGTTCCGAAAGGCATAATACTTGTTGTGGGGAATGAAGAATGTGATTGTCTTGATAGAGACAAACCCGTTAGGTTGGTGAGGCGACATATTCGTTTACAACGGACTTTCCATCTAGTCAGTAATCCAAAGAGGGGTGAACTATGAATGCAGAACCCCTGCACTTTTCATATGAAGGAAAGAACAGATTGGCGATGGAAGAAGAGCAGCTGTTGAAGGAGTCTAGAATAGGAAGATAAAACTTCTGGAGGAAAATAAGGTTTGGGTCATCATGACCTGTTCCGAGGTTAAAATTGGTCTTTTCACTGTGTGCTTTGGCGTCGCAAATCTCTCTTATGCCATTCCATGCGGTTTTATTGGACTTAACATCATGCGTGTTGCCTCTACGTTTCCTGTCTTGGGGTCTAAATGTGGGTGTCTCACTTTCATGCTAAATGGCCAGTTTAGACTTCATGCTTTATATGGGAAGTATGCCTGATTTTGCGCTCGTCTTTAAAATGTCAAATTCCGAAGAGGTAGTGCCATTAACGTGTTAACTAACGGTATCAATACGTTTCTGGGTTGCTGTACTGCACTATTCTTTACGGTATTTTGAAAACTGTTACCTTTTTTTGCCCTTTCCTTTTACTTTTTTGTACTTTCTAGTAATTTTAGAATGGCTTCTTCTAATGCAACGGTTTAATTTATTGTACTGCTTCACTCCTAAAGCCTTCATTCACTCCTGGATTCTGGGTGGATATGAAAGGAGAGTTCAAGGCCTTTAAAGGCAAATCTTTACGTGTATGACCTCCCTTTTGAGCCCATAAAGCTCTATGAACTCGGGTCTCCCATAATAGCGACTTAAGAGGATACAAAGAAAGACTGGATGATGAAAATGCGTTGTCCCGTGCCATTTCTTTGTATTACATGTCTGAGAAGCTTACAGGTACACACATCACATTAATGGCCAGTCAGTTTATGTTCTTTACTTCGGAAAATGTGAGGCAGCAAGCAAATGCAGATGTTTGAATAACCTTCGTTTTTTATGCGTGTTTCACCACGGCTAACATGGTAATACGAGAACATTTCAGTGCTGAACAAGTTCCCTTTGACGGTTTTTTAATTTGGAGAATACATATGAGACTATTTCAGCATACTTTCCGTTGTTACCGAAAAGAAGTAGGTCTATGAGATGGTCTTGCTGTCTGTATATGTCACCCTTTAAACTTTCAGACCAGTTGATCGATGCAACGTACCTTTATATCAGCATTATGCGACCGGAGAAGAAGCGTAAAGACAATATGGTGGAAATGCAAACTTGTTGATGGGAGTGACAATGGCGAAAATTAATGTACGGTCCTGCAGTGATATGTGATAATGGATTTTGTAAAAATGTGCAACTTCCGTCGCAGTGCACGCTATGTATCGCTGGGTGTGACAGCTGTAGGTAACGCACCGCTGAAGATAGGCACGTGAGTTGCAGCTATGAAGATTGTCATGAACATGGCAGCAAATGAACTGCATTTATATTATTGTCTGCAAATTAACAATTACAAACAAAGCAGCGGCACGAAACTTCATGGTGATGTATACAAATTTAATGTTGACGTATTTCGTTCTTAGGTAATAAGTTTTTTTTTTTAAAAAGTATGTTGTTGTTGTTGTTGATGATGATGATGATGATGATGATAATGTTGTCTAGCGTATTTGCAATTTCACGTTGGCCTAATTAAAAAAACGTGTAAATCGAGTGGGAATAGATCGATTGGCAATATACACACCAACCTAAAGCACAAGTCCTTGAGTTGTGAAGAGCTAAATTTTGTTCCTGATTAGTAAATTTACGTAACTTAAATTTACCGTCATGAGAGGCGATTGTCTGACTTCTTCTCGGAACCGCCGTTTATATTGCTATGAGTCTAATTATGCGCTCTTTTCTTTGGCACGTTCCACAATAAAATGTGGTTATAGACTCAGCTCATAAAGTGAATTATATTAGGGGTCACTCTGAATGTGTTTTATATCGTCGTACCGGTCCACGATTATGAAAGCTGGAACAACCTATTCTAAATAGAACGTTCAGTTGTTTGGTAAAATTCTCATGTTTTAAAACATAGCGTGTTGTATACAACATTTACATGTGAGTTGTATGGGGCCATAGGTTAAATATATTTCTTTTTTACTTTTTGTTGCGCCAGTAAATGAGTTTTTGTGGCGCTTTTATTAACTTTCGTCTTAATGTTACTTCTCGAAAATGGAACAGATATTACGTCTTCATGCAGACGACAGTGTGCTGATTCAGTGTGAGGTGCAGTAGTTCTGCCTTTCTGTGACACGTGTTTGGCATAGAATGATAACTTTTGCAGCAAGTTATCTTTGGTCCAGTTGTCCGTTAGTTAACTTTTTGAATACTAAAATGAATGTAGCTTACGTACTAATATTCAGTCCACACCTCGCACTGAAATCGATATGATTTTTTTTTTTTTAAAGAAAGAGCACTCAGATAATGTACAGAGAAATTTTTTTGTCATAAGGAACACTCAGATACACTATGTGGAGTTTTTGGTGTTAAGTCTATGGTACATACACTAACCACTAGTATTTAAAGCTTTTAAAGGACTTGTAGTTCTGTCCATGATCTACAGTCAAGGTTCTAGGTTTATGATCCACGGCCTATCACGTTGATTACCTTTCCGCCCGCCTCATAATTGACTTCATATGTTTCTAATAATTTCAAGAAATTTTTACCGGACATTTAAGCAGCTCCGAATGAACACCATGCCAATGGATGTGGTCCTCCCCGTCGGGATATATATATATATATATATATATATATATATATAT